>Ga0115557_1003600_pt1 | contig 10048 bp, 16 predicted proteins | sample COGITO_mtgs_1104_FD_87280 | JGI IMG/M metagenome (GOLD analysis project Ga0115557, IMG submission 87280) | Pelagic marine microbial communities from North Sea - COGITO_mtgs_110421 | ecosystem: Environmental > Aquatic > Marine > Epipelagic | place: Germany:Helgoland, sampling site Kabeltonne... | reverse complement strand
TGCCATTTCAATGGCTTCAGCCTCTATTATGACTGACTTAATTAAAGGTAAAAATGAGAGTGAAGCTAAAGAAATTGTTGAAGATTTTCTTGGTATGATTAAAGAAAACCCTGAACTTAAATCAGAAAATTTACTTGAAGATGAAAAAACTAAGCTGATGTGTTTATCAGGTGTAAAGCAATATCCTATGAGAGTTAAATGTGCTACACTATCATGGCATACATTAGTTTCTGCATTTGAAGACAAAACAGATTTAGTTAAAACGGAGAATTAAAATGACCAAGAAAGATCAAATTATAGAAGAAATTAGAAAAATTTATGACCCAGAACTACCTGTTAATATTTATGAACTTGGTTTGATATACGATGTTCAGGTTGAAAATGATAATCACGCAAAAATTAAAATGACTTTAACTACTCCAAATTGTCCAGTTGCAGAAAGTTTGCCAAAAGAAGTCAAAGATGGAGCAATGCAAGTTGATGGAATAGATAATGTTGATCTTGAATTAGTTTGGGATCCTCCTTGGAACAAAGACATGATGTCAGAAGCTGCAAAATTAGAGTTAAATTTATAATGAATCCAATCATAAAACTAAGTGATAACGCTGCTCATAGAATTAAAGAAATCATGTCTAATGCAGAAAAAGATTCTTTAGGCGTTAGGGTCTCTGTAAAAGCTGGTGGTTGTGCAGGCATGTCTTATGTTATGGAATATACTAAAGAAGTTAATCCTAATGATGAAGTTATAGAAGAAAAGGGTGTTAAAGTTTTTGTTGATTCAGCTGCAATTATGTATCTTCTAGGAACTGAAATGGATTATAAAAAAGAGGAATTATCCTCAACTTTTGTCTTTAATAATCCCAATGAAACTGAGCGTTGTGGGTGTGGAGAGTCCTTTAAAATAGAATAGGTTGTATTATCCTATTATTTGCATATCAGTATTGCATTTCTTGCATAACTAATGTATGAATCTGTTATGAACACTTTTGAATTTAAAAATCTTGTTAAAAACCTAAAAAATTCTTTAAAGCAAAGAACTTTTTTTAAAGATCTTCGTAAAGAAGTAGAAACTGGTGCCAACGGCACACAGGACTACGTTGTTAAAAAAGGTGTTAACAAAGATACAATTGCAACAACTAGACAGTAATTAATTACTAGCTACTGTAATACATCTCAAACTCAACTGGATGAGGTGCGTGTTCAAATTTATGAATTTCTTCAAATTTAAGTGCAATGTAAGCATCAATTTGATCATCAGTAAATACACCACCTTGAGTTAAAAACTCTCTATCTTTATCTAAGCTTTCCATAGCTTCTCTTAAAGAACCACAAACAGTTGGGATAGCTTTAACTTCTTCTGGTGGTAATTCGTATAAGTCTTTATCAAATGACTCACCTGGATGAATTTTATTTTTAATTCCATCAAGACCAGCCATAAGCATAGCTGCAAAAGTTAAATAAGGATTTCCAGATGCATCAGGAAATCTTATTTCACATCTTGCACCTTTTTTACTTAACGTAATTGGTATACGACAAGATGCAGATCTGTTTCTTGCAGAGTAAGCAAGAAGCACTGGAGCTTCAAAACCAGGAATTAATCTTTTGTAACTATTTGTGGTAGAGTTTGCAAAAGCATTTATTGCTTTAGCATGTTTTAAAATTCCACCAATGTAATGTAATGCAGTTTCAGATAAACCAGCGTAAGCATCACCAGAAAATACTGGCGTATCACCTTTCCAAATTGATTGGTGAATGTGCATACCTGAACCGTTATCACCTGCAACAGGTTTAGGCATAAACGTAGCAGTTTTTCCAAAAGAATGTGTAACCATTTGAACAACGTATTTATATAATTGAACGTTGTCAGCTTGATCAACTAACGTTCCAAAATACATACCAAGCTCGTGTTGACTTGGAGCCACTTCATGATGGTGCTTTTCAACTTTAATTCCAACTTCTTTTAAATTTTTTAAATACTCACCCCGCATATCTTGTTCACTATCAACAGGCGGTACTGGGAAATAACCACCTTTAACTGGAGGTCTATGTCCCATATTTCCATTTTCGTAAACTTTACCAGAGTTGTAAGGACCTTCTTTACTATCCAAAACAAATCCAGTGTTATTAGGATCGTTATTAATTCTAACATCATCAAATACAAAAAATTCTGGTTCTGGACCAAAGAAAGCTTTATCTCCAATACCTGAAGATTTTAAAAATTCTTCAGCTTTTTTTGCAACACCTCTTGGATCTCTTTCATAAGGAGATTTTTTTACAGCATCTAAAATATCACAAAATAAAACGACAGTATTATGAGAGGTAAAAGGATCCATAAACATTCTTGCAGTATCTGGTTTTAAAATCATGTCAGACTCATTAATAGCTTTCCAACCAGCAATAGATGAACCATCAAAAAATACACCTTCATTTAACATTTCTTCATCAACAATTGTTGCGTCCATTGTTAAGTGTTGAAGTTTCCCTCTTGGGTCAGTAAATCTTAGATCTACAAATTCTGCTTCTTTTTCCTTGATAAATTTTAATACGTTTGCTGCACTCATTTTGTCTCCTTTATAATTTTATGGATGGTAATTAACAAAATAATCACGAAAAATATTGCTTATTTAATAAATAACACCTATGCAATTTTCACATAAGTATTGTATTTATTCAATATTATTTCATAAGAATTTTAAAACCTATGAACCCAATATTAGAAAAAGAACCTGTAAAAAGAGCAGAAAGATCAATAAAGGAATTTAATCCAAAGCTTGAAATTATCTGTTTAGAACAAACAGCAAGAACTGCTCAAGATGCAGCTACAGCTTTAGGTTGTAGTGTCGGAGCAATTGTAAAAAGCTTACTTTTTAGAGCTAATGAAAGTTTTGTACTTTGTTTAGTGTCGGGAGACAAAAGATGTTCATTAAATAAGTTGAAAAAAATATTAGATGAAAAAGATGTTTCAATGGCAAATCCTGATGAGGTTAAAAAAATTACTGGTTACACTATAGGAGGTGTTTCGCCAGTGGGTCACTTAAATAAATTAAAGATATATATTGATACAAGCTTAGAGAGGTTTACAAATGTATTTGCTGCAGCAGGACATCCAAATTGTGTTTTTCAAATAGAATTTAATCAATTGACAAATTTAACTAATGGCCAAATGAAAGAAATAGCAGAATGAGACAACCAAAATTAATTGATTATGTTTTATTAACTGTATTAGCTTTAATTTGGGCTTCAGCTTTTTTTAATATTAAGATTGCAACTTATTCTTTTGGACCAGTAACAATTGCTTTCTTAAGAGTTTTTTTTGGAGCTATTCCAGTTTTACTTCTTTGTTATTATAAAAATATTAAAATTGAAGCTTTCTCTAAAGATTGGCATTGGTTTGCAATGATAGGGTTTATTAATTTGGTCGCTCCATTTTTTTTAATAGCGTATGGAGTTAAATCAGTTCAAAGCAATTTAGCAGCAATTTTGATGTCTACTACACCATTAAGTTCAACAGTGTTGGGACACTTTTATACAAAAAATGAAAAATTTAATTTGGTTAAAACAATTGGAATATTAATTGGTTTTTCAGGAATAGTGTTTTTATTTTCGGATAATATTTTAATTAATGAAAATAATTTTATTTCAGCATTGTTAATTTTATTAGGCTCAACCTGTTATGTAATAGGAGGGGTTTTAACTCTAAAAATTAGTAAGAAAAAAAATGAAAATGTAACTGGTTCTATATTAATTTGGGCAATTATAATTTTAATTCCACTTGCAAGCTTCATAGAGCAACCTTGGCAATCGATCCCAAGAACAGACTCTTTAATATCGGCAATATATTTGGGAATAGTTCCAACGGGTGTAGCTTGGTTGTTAAGATTTAGAATTTTAAAGAATAATGGTTTAATATTTCAATCACAAGTTTCCTACCTCATACCAATATTTGGAACTATATTGGGTTATATATTTCTAAAAGAGTTAATAACAATTAAAGTATTAATATCTCTTATCGCAGTTTGCATTGGTATTTACTTTGTAAAAAAAGCTGACAGTAAAAAAACTATTTAATTTTTGCCATAGCTTCTATGTGTGAAGGTCTGGTTTCACAACAACCTCCTAGTATAGTAGCACCATTATCTTTAAATTTTTTTGCGATTTCACCAATTTTGTCTGGAGTAAGATCGTGTCTTTGGCCTAAGAATTTATTAGGATTTCCACCATCATTTTTAAAATAAGATGATGTGTAGCCATCTTTTGGTTTAGTGGTCATAAAGCCATTTAATTTAAATCCAAATGGTACATTTAATTCTCTCATTTCTTGAAGATTTTTTTCATAATTTTCAGGTGATACACAAGAAAGCATTATACCAAGCAATTGATCATCAATAATTCCTTTAATATCTGAAATTTTTTCTCCACTAGGTAAATTAGTTCCTTCAGATATGTGAATTCCAATCAAGTATGGTTTTTTAAATTCTTTGATTGCTTCAATTCCACATTTAAATTCTTTGATACTGCTCCACACATCAAAATAAAAAAAATCAACATAATCGTTTAATAATTTAGCCTGTTCATTAAAAGTTTTTGTAATTTCTTCTTCATTTCTTTCATCTGGTTCATAAGTTAATTCTTGAGGAGGCAATCCACCAGCAATTAAAATATTTGGAAATTCTTTTTTAACATTATTTGCTATTTCACCAGCTTTTATATTTAAATACTCAAATTTATCTTCAACATTATTTTCTCTAAGCCTTTTTCGTCTTGTAGTAAAAGTAGTAGTAACAATTACTTCAGCTCCCGCTTTTACAAAATCTCTATGAGTATCCTCTAGTAATTGGTGATAATTTTCATTTAATATTGCATTAGCACTCCAGAGTGTACCATGATGTTTCATTCCTCTAGCCAATAGTTCTTGCCCCATACCACCATCTAATATTCTTGTTTGTTTAAAAAAATTTAGGTCCATTTTATCCTCACTTTTTTAGTGCTTTAGCTTTTTGCTAGGTGCACAATATAGTTCAACTACCTTGCTTATTGATTTTGTGGGAATTTCCTTTTTAGCAGTTAACGCCCGCAATAGGATCAAATCGGCAAACAATTTATAAAACTTTAATAAATATTTGTAAACTATTTTTTATAAAAAATTTTGGCATTGAAAGAAAAAGATCTACGCTCTCCTTCTATATTAAATGGGTAGGCAGTATGCATTAGATAATTTGGAAAAATTAATAAATCTCTTGTTTTTGGCACAACATTATAAATACTTTTGCTTAGAAAGCCTTTTTGCCCATTTATAAAATCAATTGTTCCATTAGTTTTTAGTTTTTTATTTTTTACCATCTTATTAATTGTCATTCCTTTTGGTAATTTTAAATAACCAACACCTGACAAATCTCCTTCATGATAATGGATAGGGTTATATTCACCCTTGTATTGACGAACTACCCATAAATTTAAAATTTTAATTTTGTTAATATTTTTTATTTTATCGTTGTACAAAAATTTATTAATATTTTTTATCAATTCTTTTTCTAAATATTTTTTAATAAAACTATTTGAAATTTTTAGTTCATTTTTAATTTGACTAGCTAATTTTGAGCTGTAATCAATTTTCTTTGAATTAGATTTGATGTCAAATTCAATGTTTAATTTATCAGAAAATTTTTTAGAAATTTTAGTTTTTCCAATCGATGGCCCAAAAGGCTTAATATTTTTCATTTTAAGATTAAATATATTAAAAGTTAATTAAATCAAGATTATGGTATCAGTCTTATACCCATTCTTATAGATACAAAAATTACTAGCATCGAAGTTATTATCGTAAGTGTTTTGTTAGATAGAAATTTTATATTTAGTAAATTTCCAATCTGACCCCCAATTAATACACATAAAAATAGAGGCCAATAATTCAAAAATTCATCAAAAACAATATTTTTAGTAAGTTGACCAGCTACACCAAATATCGAGTTGATTAAGATAAATAGAGATGCTGCAGTAGCAATATGTCTTGGATATCCTGCTTTCATTAAGAATAAAATTGGACTTAAAAATATACCACCACCAATTCCAACTATTCCTGAAAAAAAACCAATAACAGATCCAATAAATATAGAAACGGCTTTTGGAAATGAATTTATTTTAATCTGATCATCACTGTATGATTTATTTTTTATCAACAAAAGTATTCCAGCCATAAATAAGATAATAAATAAAATTATTTCAAATAATTCCTTTGAAATCGATATCGAGGCACCAAAAAATGCAAAGGGGATAGAGCCAATCAAGTATGGAACAAGCAAATTAAGATTTAGATTTCCTGATCTTACATAGTTAATTGAATTTCCTGATACTACAATAATATTGCAACATAATGCTAATATTGGAAGTATATAAAAAGGAATTTCCCAAATTAGCATGAGTGCTAAATAAGTTGATCCACCTCCAAAGCCAACACTTGAGTATAATATTGATGTTATAAGAAAAAATATTGATAATATAATCATACTTAAAAATTTTTATGAATGTAAATATAGCTTTATTAACTGTAACAGATACCAGAACTTTTGATAACGATAAATCGGGCGCTATTCTTGTAGAAAAAATTAAAGAAGCTAATCATAATTTAATTGATAGAAAAATATGTAAAGACAACAAAAAAGATATTGTTTTGATATTAAAAGAATGGATCAATAAAAAAGATATTGATGTAATTATAACAACTGGTGGAACAGGACTTACTGGAAGAGATATTACTCCAGAAGCAATAGAGGAAATTGCAGATAAACAAATACCTGGTTTTGGAGAAGTTTTTAGAACAATAAGCCTTAAAACAGTAGGAACTTCGGCAATTCAATCAAGAGCTTGTGCAGTTTTGGCAAATGGTAAATATGTTTTTGCATTACCGGGTTCTTCAGGAGGAGTCACTGATGCATGGGATGGAATTTTAAAATATCAATTAGATATTAATCACAAACCATGTAATTTTGTTGAGTTATTTCCAAGACTAAAAGAATAATAATTATTTTTGATATTTTTCTTTCCATTCAGAATAAGGCATTCCATAAATATGTTGCCTTGCATCAGGATCAGTTATTTCTAATCCTTTTTTTTCAGCTTCCTCTCTAAACCATCTAGATAAACAATTTCTACAAAAACCCGCTAAATTCATTAAATCTATGTTTTGCACATCTTTTCTTTCATCTAAGTGTTTAATTAACCTCTCAAGCGTAGCCGATTGTATTTCTTTTTTTAGATTTTCATCCATAATTTACATCCCTTTTTTTAATTTTAATTCTTAAAGCTAACAAAACAAGTATTATCACCAAGTAAACTAATGGTTTAAAAAAAATTGTTTTAGATAACCAGATATAATGAAGAGATCCAAATATTGCGATCATATAAATTAATCTGTGTAATCTTTTCCAATTATTTTTAAGTAATTTGATCATTTTTTGTGAAGAAGTTATTGCTAATGGAATTAGCAAAACCCATGCAGCAAAACCAATAAAAATATATTTTTTTTTAAAAACATCATCAAAGATAGGTTGCCAGTTAAATCTATAATCAATACCTATATAAGTGAGCAAATGAAGAGATGCATAAAAAAAAACAAATAATCCTAACATTCTCCTAAAACTCACCCACATAGTTAAGTTTGTCAATCTTTTAAGAGGAGTCATGCTTAGGGTTAGACAAATAAATATCAAAGTCCATTCACCAGTGAAGTGAGTAATTTCTTTTACAGGCTCAGGACCAAGCTTATTGAAATAAATCTTATAAAAAATAAATAAAAATGGGATTGTGCTTAAAAAAAATACACCAGGTTTAAAATATTTTATCATTAAAAATATTTTTTTAAATCCATACCAGTGTACAAGTTAGCTACCTCATCTCCATAACCGTTAAACATTAAAGTTTTTACTCTAGGTGCAAAAATATCATTTCCAATAACTCTTTCTGTAGCCTGAGACCATCTTGGATGATTAACATTTGGATTTACATTTGAATAAAATCCATATTCTCTAGGGGAAGCCCACATCCATGATGATGTCGGCATCTTTTCAACAAATTTTATTTTAACAATTGCCTTGGCACTCTTAAAACCATATTTCCAAGGGGTAAATATTCTAAGTGGAGCTCCATTTTGATTTGGAAGTCTTTTACCATATAAACCAGTCACAACGGTAGTTAATGGATGCATTGCTTCATCAATTCTTAATCCTTCTTTATAAGGCCAATTTAAAACTGGATATCGTTGACCTTTCATTTGTTCAGGATCATAAACACTTTCAAACTCAATAAACTTTGCTTTACTAGTTGGATTAACTTTAGATAGTAATTCACTTAAAGAAAAACCCATCCATGGGATTACCATTGACCATCCTTCTACACATCTTAATCGGTAAATTCTCTCTTCAGAGATAAATGTTTCTGTTATTTCATCCATTGAAAGTTTAATAGGTTTTTCAACTTCACCTTCAATACTTATTGTCCAGGGTGTAGTTTTAAATTGTTGTGAATTGATATAGGGGTCACTTTTAGAAGTCCCAAACTCGTAATAATTATTATAAGTAGTGATATCTTTGTAGCTAGTAAGTTTATTTTCTTCGTTAGATCTAGCGTGATTGATAAATGGTATTGAGGTTAAAGCTGCAGATCCAGCACTTAACCCAATTGATTTAATAAAGCTTCTTCTATTTAGATACACTTTTTCTGGTGTAATTTCTGAATATTTAATTTTTTTCATATTGAATTGGATTTCCTTTTAACCAGTCTGTCTCATTATTTTGATAGTGTTCCTTTTTCCAAATTGGTGATCTTTTTTTTATTTCCTCAATAATATATCTAGACAATATGTAAGCTTCATCACGATGTTTGCAAGCTACAGCAATAATAATACTTATTTCACCAAGATTTAAATAACCTTTTGCATGCTCAATGAATACCGCTTTCTCTCTTATATTTAATTTTTGATCAGCTTCATTATAAATTTCTTCAAAACTTTTTATAACAAGAGAGTCGTGACTATCATAAGTTATCCCAGTTACACTTTTATTGTTATTTTGATTTCTTACTGTTCCTGAAAAAAATATTGATGCACCAAAATCAGATGATGAAATAAATTGCTCAGCTTCAACAAGTGAAAGCTTTTTATCTTTGATATCTATTATTTTTGTATGAAGCATTAACCTCCCCCAATTGGAGGAATAATAGCAATTTTTTCATTATTTGTTATTTTATAATTGTCGCTAATTATATTATCATTTGAAGAAAATACTGACGAATTTACAATTTTAATAAAATTCTCATTACCATTAAAATTTTTCATTAAATAATCTATTAAATTTTTTCTTATATCTTTAATTGTTGAGTCATTTTCAATATCAAATTCTAGATAGTTTTGATTACTGAACTCTCGACTTGCTCCAAATAACTCAATCTGCACCTTCATGAATAGTTTGATTAAAATATTTCTTTTAAAAAATTTGGTAGACCATCTGGGTTTTTCCATAAACCACTTTTACCACCTTCTTTGATTAATAATTTAACATTATCAATTGTTAAATGAGGGTTAACAATTTTGCTTAAATCATAAATTGTTATAAGAGCGGCGTTTACTCCCATTATAGCTTCCATCTCCACACCTGTTTTTGCAAACGCAGATACAACACAAAAAACTTCAAGTGAATTATCTTCATCATGCATAATGATTTTAGTAGCTGTATGATCAATTGGTAGTGGATGACATAAAGGGATTAATTCACTAGTTTTTTTAACGCCTAAAACAGCAGAAATTTCTGCTAATGTTACGGGATCTCCTTTAGGCATTTCTTTATTTTTAATTAGATTAAAAACTTCTTTACCAACATAAATTTTTCCAGAAGCTAAAGCTCTTCTATATGTTTCTTTTTTGCTTGAAACATCTACCATATTAAATGAATTTTTTTTAAAAATTTCTTCTGCCCAATCTTTTAATTCATTGTTTTTTATTATTTTTAAATTTTTCATATTAACCACCAGTAGTTGACAAATTTTTTGTTAAACCTGT
>Ga0115557_1003597_pt1 | contig 10060 bp, 9 predicted proteins | sample COGITO_mtgs_1104_FD_87280 | JGI IMG/M metagenome (GOLD analysis project Ga0115557, IMG submission 87280) | Pelagic marine microbial communities from North Sea - COGITO_mtgs_110421 | ecosystem: Environmental > Aquatic > Marine > Epipelagic | place: Germany:Helgoland, sampling site Kabeltonne... | reverse complement strand
ATTTATTTCATTTATTTCATTTATTTCATTTATTTCATTTATTTCATTTATTTCATTTATTTAAATAAAATTACTCTTCAGTTTTTTTTTGTTTTAACCATGGATCTTCTCCTTCTAAAGCATTAATTGTCTCAGATTGAAAATTTTGTTCATCACTAATTGTCATTTCATTCATTTGCGCTTCAGGAACATCAGAAATTGTAACTTCAGAATCATTTACTTGATTTTTAGCTTCTTGTGCCTTTTTCATATTATCATAATATTGTTTATCAGATTCATCAACAATTTCTCTTAATTCTTCAATCTTCTTTTTATCTTCAGCACTACTTTCTTTAATTTCTTCTTGTTGTTCTTCTGCTAGTTTAGCTTTCTTTGCTCTAAGTTCTTCTCTTGCCTTTTTAATTTGTTCTTCTTTTAATTGATCATACATGTTATCACGATTATCAAGATTTTCTTGATATTTTTTAACTAATTCATTCAACATTTCTTCTTGATATTCTTGTTCTGGAACTTGTTCGCATTCTGGGTCCCATGGCAACCATGAACCAACTTGTCCAACAAATACATTGAAGTTAGGATCTTTTCTTCTTAATACTTGTGCTCTAATGTTAGCTTCTTTATGAGTATCATATGTACCTCTAATTTTTAATCCTCGAATTGTTGTTCTAAATTCACTTTCTTCATAAAATTCAGACTCCAACTTATCTTTTCTAGTAAATAACCAATCATCATAAAAATTTTTAACTGTATCATAATCAACTTTTACTTCTTTATTCATCATTTTATCTTTCATATCATTCGTATATTGGTCATCAGAATTAAATAAATGTTCAAGAAATTTTGTCATAAACTGCATTTCTTTTTGTTTTAAAACTTTATCAGGGGATACAAATGATAAACATACAAAATTTTGACCTGGTATTTTAGGGTCAGCTTCCAAAAAGTCTTCATTATTTTCTTCTATTTGTGATTGTGAAAAGGAACTCATTATAATAATTTATTTATATTATAACTTTAAGTTATTTTATTTTTAAAAAAAAATATAATTAATTAATATAATGGAAACAATTGATTTTACAGAAATTTTAACTAGATTTTTAAAATATTTATTTGAAGGTTTAGCCGTCGGTATTGCTTGTTATTTTTCTAATTTAAAAGCTGACCAAATAATTGCCATATCTATAACTGCTGCTGTTACTTTTGCAATATTAGATATGTATTCACCAAGAATATCAGATGCTGCAAGATTAGGAACAGGTATTGGAATAGGTTCTCAATTTGCTGGTATTAAAATGATAGGTATGTAAATATAAAATATATTTTGACTTTATTCTTACTTTTTTTTATGTTTATACTAAATTAAATTAATTAATTTAATTTCTTAATAATTAATAGATGTTACAAGATTCAGAAAGATATAATAATATTCAAAACAATATTAAAATAAATGGAATATCAAGTATAACTACAGAAAATTTAATTTTTTATTTATATTATTCATCTAAAAATTCGGAATTACAGGTATTAAATGAAAAAAAAATAGAAAATTATTTTTATAAAATCAATAGAAGTTATTTTTATGAAAATATTTTTGTCAATAAAGGAAATTATAGTCAATTAGGAATATTTTTTTTGGGCTTAGCCTTTCCCTTTTATATTAATTTTCCAAGAATGTATAATTTAGGTTTTTCAGGATTTTGCGTAGGAATTATATGTTTTATTGGTTTATATCAATTTATTAATCAGTTATATGGAAATTTTTTTCCAATAGCATCAAAATTATTTGTAATCATAAGTATATTATTTTATGTAATATTTTTCTTGTTTTTAAATAAATTAAATCATATTTCATTATTTTTCATAAGTTGTATTGTAAGTTTTTGTATTATTAATTATATTTATCGATTAAAATTATCAGTACCATCTAAAAAAAATATTTATAATCAATATAAAGTTGGATTAATTGATGCAGAAAGTCAAGAAGATTTTATTAGTTATGATTTTTATATTGAACAAGTATGTGATGAAACAATTAAAAGATTTGGATTAAAACTTCCAAGTGGAAAAATGTTATATAGTTATTTAACAATATTCAAGTTTAATAATAATGAAAACAAAAAAAGTGATTTTATCATAAATATATTTGCTCCTTTAATCACATTGATTTATAATTATTTTTTGGGTTCTTATTTAAATGATTTGACAAATAATGAAATCAATCAAAAAACATTAAAAGCTATTCCAATATTAGGAATTGAAAGTGATTCAAATAATTATTTAAATTGTCAAGCAAATTATGTATTACCTATTGAATTTAATTTTAATTCATTTATTCATGAATTTTATAATGAAAGAGAATTAGATGATACACATTATCGATTATTTTTAAAATGCTTAAAAAGAATTAATACTGAATTATTAGAAAGATATAAACCTGTATTTACAAAATTAGAAGATATTAGTGAAGAAGAATTAAAAAAACATTTAAAATCAAATTCAACAGATAAAAATCACATATTGGTTCAATTAGAAAGATTTTTTAAAGAAAAACAAATACCTCTAAGTTTTGATAACAATGATTATTTATATAGTTTATTGAATTTTATTAATGATGCAAATATAAAAGAAAGTGAAAGAAAAGATGCTATTAATTTATATCATAAAATAAATCAAACTTTACAAATAAAAACAAATTATATAGATGGAAATATTAAAAAGAAAAAAAATGAATTTAATAATAAAGATGATATTAGAGATAATATTGAAATAGCTACTAAAGTTTTATTAGATGATGAAAATGTTCAAAAAGATAGTAAAGATTTATTAAAAAAACTTTGTACTAATTACGTAGATTCATTTAGGAAACATGCACAAGAAGGAAAATTATATGGTTATAATTATAACTTATATACATTTAAATATTTTAATAGAAATGTAAGATTAATATCGAATAAAGTATTTAATTTTATAATAAGATTAATATCAACATACATTTTATTTGCTAGACCTGTTACAAGTCCTTGGTTGTTAGCTACATTTTTCTTAATACCATCAATACAATTTGAAAATTATTTTAAATATTTTAGTGAAAGTAATATATTTATGAAATATTTGGGATTAGGAATGGATTCAGAATATTTTATTAGTAATGATTTTGATAAAAATAATTCTAACAATCAACAATTAAAATTTGATTGGAATTTAATTTATAAAATATTACTTTATATACCATTAACAGCATTTTTACAATCCTTTAATAATGTATTTTATGGATTAACATTTACACCAAATTATGTAAATATAATTGCTCAAGGAATATTTATATTTAATTTATTTTTATTAATAAATAATTTTACTGGTTATGATGATATAACCTTAAGTATAATTTATTGGTTATTAGTTTTAATTATTATAATAATAATTTATTTAGTTAAAAATAATAAATAAAAAAAAATTAATCTTTTTATATATTAGATATGGTTAATAATAATCCTGTTGAAAGTTTATTTAAAAACGAAACTCCTCCTCCAACAGCTCCTCCAGTTATGGGTTATTTTGATACAAATAAAATTAATACTCCAAATTCTGCTTCCACATTAAAATCTTTATTACAAAGTAATTGTCAAATTAATTCGGATACTACATTAGGTGGTGATAAATATTATAATGATACAATTACAGGAAATATTAATGAATCTTGTGGAGTTAATAGTGTAACTTCAGAAGAATCGGGGTTAACAGATGATGTAAATCAAGCATGTTCAGAAACAGATGGTAAATCTAAAGAACAAATAGTAAATCAAATTAAATACATGGCATGTCAATTAGCAATGGCAAGAAATAGATCTTATAATTCTTCTGATTTTGATATATTAAATGGAGGAATGACAGTAAAAGAAGTTTTTGACAGATTTTCAAATATCAAAATAGTTATGTATTTAATTTTTGGATTAAGTATATATTTTTTGATACAAGGTATTTGTTCTTCCTTTGATGTTATAATTAATATGATGAATTTAGTAGAAGAAAATTCTAATAAAAATTTAACCTATTCTTTAGGTTTAGGATTAGGTATAGCATTACCTGTATTATTATTATCAATTTTCTTTGTTGATAAAGTATGTGGAAATATTAAAGCAATTGAAAAATGGAATATAACAAATAGTATAAGTGGAGGAATATCAAAAGATAAAATTAATTCTGGTTTTGTTAATTTAGATTATAGTGTTTTGGTTATATTTATATTTTTATTATATGGATTAACAGCAATTTTATTTTTTGTTAAGAAAGATTCACTTTCATCTACAGCCTATATGTTGATAGTATTTGCAATATTTTTAGTAATATCCATATTTTTATATGTCTTGTATTATTTTGTTCCTTTTTTTGCAACTGCTAATATAAATAATACCGGAAAATCAGATATACCTTTGAAATTATATATTAATGATGATGGAAGAGATGAAGCAGGAAATATTAGTTCAAATCAAACACAATTAAAGAATTTACAAGAAGTTTTTATGAAAACAGCAGCAGTATTTTTCTTGTTTTTTGTGATTTATATTATATTTTCTAAAAAAATTAAAGAAAAAGGAACATTAAAAGATTTATTTAGTGGATTCTTCGGCGCATCAGCAATATTAATTATTCCTATATTATTAGTTATTAATTTCATATTAGCAACAAAATATTTTTATTTTTATCCAATTTTATTATTAATGTTTAGATTTGTAAGATATATTGGAATGGCAATATTATATGGACAATATTCTTATGCACAAGAATATGGTTTAGAAGGAATGTTCTCTGGAGATGGTTTTAGTAATGATTTAAGAGATCAATTAGATGATTTTGGAAGTTATAGTCCTTCCTGGAATTTAATTGGAGTTGATATTGTAAAATCATTAATGAATATCAATGGATATGAAAACTTATTTTCTAAAAATTATAAAAATGAAAATAAATCAAATAATTTGGCATCCAATAAATATGTAATACCTGGTTTATTTTCATATTTTGGAAAAGATCCTGACCAAGATGAAAGTTTAACAAGAAATAAATTAATTATTCAAGGTTCAATAGCATCAACTACAATTGTAATATCCGTTATTTTGTTAAAACTTGTTTATTATGTAGATTAAAAACCTCTGCAATTAGAACCAAAACTATCTAATTTTGGTGTGTAATTATCATTACAACAACCCCAACGACTTTTAAAACATGTTAATACTTCTTGATTACTCTTTTTATTTGTTATATATAACATGTAAATTAATAATAAAATACATAAAGATGTTATTATTAAAATTAGTTCATAGACCATATAAATATTTATAATATAAATTTTTTTATAAATTTTTTTATAAATATATATTAAAAAAAATATATTATTATTAAATATGGATAATTACATATTATTTACAATTTTATTATTATTAATTATTTGCTCCTTTTGTTATCTTAATATGTATAATGATATAGAAACTTTTCAAACTTATTCTTATTCACCATTTGATTATTTAACAACTGGATCTGACCCATTAAGCTTTTATAAATATCCAATTTATAGAAATCCTTACAGATATCCCTATAAATTTTATAGTAGTTACCCTTACCCATATATGAGCTATTATCCTACTAATATTTAATTATTTATCATAATATTTTTTATTAATTTTTTCAAATTCTTTATTTAAAATATTTTTACATAAATTTATATTTGAATATTTTTTATTTTTATTATTTATTATTATTAAATTATGCATCTTAAATAATAAATTTTCTATATTTTTTATACTTAATTTATTTATATTATATTTTTTCCAATCTATTAATAATAAATCACTATTATAATTATAATATTCAATCATATGTATAATATAATTATTAATAATTCTATTATCTATTTTAGGAAATTCTATAAATTCAAAATACTTTATAAATTCATCATCTTTCAATATTAAGTTTTCATAATCTTGAATATGTAATATTATTTTTTTATTACAATTATTATTACAATTTTCATTACAATTATTATTACAATTATTATTACAATTATTATTACAATTATTATTACAATTATTATTACAATTTTCATTTATTTTTAATATTTTATCTTTTTCATATTTACTTAATGTTCTTCCATAATCAATCATAAAATCATTAACAAATATATAATCTTCATTTTCATTTATATAAAAATCATTTTTAAAAAAATGATAATAATCTGTATTTATGTAATTTATATTTTCATTTTGAATATATATTTTCAAAATATCTAAAAATAAGTTATTTTCATTTTTATTATTTACTATTTTAATTTTATTTAATTTAATTTTATTTAATTTATTTTTTTGAATACTTTCATTACTAAATAAATTATTCAAACAATTATTTATTTCTTTTTCATATAATAAAACATTGAATTTTGAATAACTAAATTCAAATCCAAAACAAATTCTAAATCCTAAATTAATATAAATAAAAATATATAATAAATATTGAATAAAATTCATAATTTCAATCAGCCTATTAATAATTTATTATTAAATTTTAATTTTTAAATATAATTTATTTAAAAATTTTTAATATAAAAAATCAAAACATAAAAGATAAATAAATTAAGAAAATTATATTGATTTTATAAAATGCCAACCTATTTTCTCACATATTTTTTTCCATATCATATCTGTTTGATGTAATTTTTCTCTATCTTTTAATAAAGGAAAATATACTTTATATTCATCTAATGATAATAATTCAACAAATTTATGTAAAACATAAGAATAATTTAAGAAATTTTTTCTCCATTTAGGACAAACTTCCATAAAAGGACCTTGAATTTCTTTAAACATTAGTCGCAATTTTTCTTCTAATTCTTTACTCATATGTGGAGGTGAAATACCATTTATTTGATATAATATGTGAGCAGCATGGTCATAAAATTTATTTAATTTATTTTTCTTTAAATAAGTTCTAATTTTCTTCGTATCTAATTTTTCTAAATTTGTAATTCTTTCTTTTTTTATTTCAGCAATTATTTTCTCATAAACTTCATCAGGGATTTCAGTTGATTCTTTTGCTTGAAATTGAGCTAACCATTCATTAAAATGATTAATCCTTTTATAACTAAAGTAACAAACTTCTAAAGGAGGATCTTTAAAAGAAGGCTTATCACTTTCTATTACTACATATTCTTGATAACCACAATCTGTACAAATTTGAAGACCGTCACTTGGATATAAAGTCATTTCATTTTCACATAATTCACATTTAAATATGGAATTATCTACTTTTAATGTTGTAATATAATTAGGGTCTGTTTTTTTAAGATAATCATCTAAGAAATTTTTCTTTTTAAATTTAGATTCTTCTTGAATAAAATCACTTATTTTCATAGATGTATAATTATTTTCATCTATATTTTCATCTATATTTTCATCAATATTATTGTTTTCATAGTTATTTACATTTTTATTACTTTTATCAGAGTTATTTTTAGTAGTATTAGAATTATCTTTAGTATCAGAATTATCTTTAATTCTATTATTAAAAAAATCAATAACAGAAATCTGTTGTTTTTTTACTTTTTTATTAGATTCTTTAGTATCTTTACTGTAATTTAATAAATTTTCTTCAAAATCTTCAATATCATTGTTTTTTTTATTATTTGTTGTATTATCAACATTTTTATAATATTCATGTAATAAATTACCAACATTTAAATAATAATCATTAATATCTTGATTACTAATGATTTTATTTATTTTATTTTTTAATTTATAAATTTTATCCTTTTTTAAATTTCTTTCAATTATATATTCTGAATTATTTTTTAAAGAATTATCTTTAGAAGATTTATATTCTTCTATTAATTCATTTAATTCTTCTTTTAACTTAGGAATTAAATTTTTATCACTATTAAATTTATCAATAACTTCATTATGTTTAGCATCTATAGTAATATTATCGAAATTTAAATTATTTTTTTTGGAATCATTTTTTAATTTCGATGAAACCATTAATTATACTTTATAAAAAAAGTATAAACTTTAAGTATTTAAGTAAAAATAAATAAAAATAAATAAAAATTAATAAAAATTTAAAAATAAATAAAAATTAATAAAAATAAGTATAACTAAAAATAATTTTTTATACTTTTTTTTTAAAATGGATGAATCTAATAGAAATTCTGTAAATAATCACTCAGCTATTAGCTACAATGCTATACAAAAGATGGTTTTCTTATGCAACGCTTTGAATGATGGTTGGTCAATAAAAAAGTTAAATAATAATAAATATGAATTTTCAAAAAATAAAGAAGAATTAATAAAAAAGGAAATAGATATAGAAGAATTTATAAAAAATAATTTAAATATAGAAAATCTTAAGAAATAATTTAATTCATTAATTAAATATTTATTTCACATCTTTAATAATTTTATTTTTATTGTTAAATGTAGATAAAAATATCGAAAAAAATAAATAACATGTTTAAAAAATAGGTTAAAAAATTTAAATTTAATTAAATTAATTAAAGAATTTTTTCGTAAAATCTCAAAATTTTTTTCTAAGTATAGATTATAAAATGACCGGCGGTCTTATGCAACTCGTAGCTTACGGAGCTCAAGATGTCTATCTTACTGGAAATCCTCAAATCACTTTCTTCAAAGTTGTCTACAGAAGACATACTAACTTCTCTATGGAAGCAATTGAACAAACTTTCAATGGTACTGCCGATTTCGGTAAAAAAGTTACCTGCACTGTTTCCAGAAACGGTGATTTAATCCACAGAATCTACTTACAAGTTACTCTTCCAAGAGTTGAAGCTACTGTTTCTTCCGCATTTTTCAGATGGGTCAATTTCATTGGTCACTTCCTTATCAAATCTGTCGAAGTACAAATTGGTGGTCAAAGAATTGATAAACAATACGGTGATTGGCTTACTATCTGGAATGAACTTACCATTCCTGCTGGATTAAAATCTGGATACGATAATATGGTTGGTAATACCGTTGCCCTTACTGGTACCGGATTACAAAGAACTGAAGCAACCACTTTATATGTTCCATTCCAATTTTGGTTTTGCAGAAACCCAGGTCTTTCCCTTCCTCTTATTGCTTTACAATACCACGAAGTTAAAATTGAACTTGAATTCAGACCTAAAGCTGAATGTTACGTCTCCACTGGTGGTTCCTTAAACAGTTGTGGTGTTTCCGTTTCTGGAAGCTTAGATGCTTTCTGTGTTCCTTCCTTGGAATATGCTTCCTTATTCATTGACTATATCTATTTAGATACCGATGAAAGAAGAAGATTTGCCCAAACTTCCCACGAATATTTAATTGAACAATTACAATTTACCGGCGATGAATCTACAGTTAATACCAACGTAAAGGTAAAATTGAACTTAAATCACCCTGTCAAAGAACTTATCTGGGTATGCCAAAGAGATGATGTTGTCAAACTTGGTTACAACCAATGGAACAACTATACCGATGATTTCGATGCCGACTCTGGATACTATGCTCTTAACAGCCAAGGATTACCTGATGCTTCTCAACTTGTATTCTCCAATGTTGAAGACACCACAAATGTCTTCCCGTTCGTTGGAACCAATACTCTTGATGCTGAATATCTTCAATACTTACAACAAGCTGGTCTTAACACTGGTGCTACTGGTATTGCCACTAACGGAGTTTCTACTTCTCAAATTAGACCTGTTAATTTACCAGCTGGACCTGGACCTAATGCTAATAACTTAGCCCCAACTGATTTCGGTGCCATTACCACTGCTGGTGACTACTCCGATCATGCTGGTTTCGGTCCTATCAACGCCGGAAGAAACCCTGTTGTCAGAGCCAAATTACAACTTAACGGTCATGATAGATTCCAAGAAAGACTTGGTTCTTACTTCAACTTGGTCCAACCATACCAACACCACACCAACATCCCTGTTACTGGTATCAATGTTTATTCATTTGCCTTGAAGCCTGAGGAACATCAGCCAAGCGGGACGTGCAATATGTCAAGAATTGATAACGCTACTCTTCAATTACAACTT
>Ga0115557_1003594_pt1 | contig 10065 bp, 11 predicted proteins | sample COGITO_mtgs_1104_FD_87280 | JGI IMG/M metagenome (GOLD analysis project Ga0115557, IMG submission 87280) | Pelagic marine microbial communities from North Sea - COGITO_mtgs_110421 | ecosystem: Environmental > Aquatic > Marine > Epipelagic | place: Germany:Helgoland, sampling site Kabeltonne... | reverse complement strand
TCAATCGAAAGAAACGTGGAACGAGGAAAACATAGAAAATGAGAGTAACAACAATATTTCACAGCCAAAGGGAGGAGGGGAAGGAGGAGGAGGAGGAGGAGGAGGAAATGTAAGTGGGCTGCCACACGGGGCGAAGCTCACAGGCAACAAAGAGGCGGACGACGATATTGTGGCGTTTTACAAGGCAAAAGAGGAGCTGTTAAAAAAGCGAAATGCTGGTGCCAAATAGTTTGCTTTTGGAATTCTCCTTCTTCTTTCTTCTTCTTTCTTTCGGGTGCGGGTATGGTGGTAGCAATTCCACGTCGTCGGTGCAGACAAACAGCGAATACAGCCCCAGAAGGAAGTTAGCGAGAATGGAGAACTTTGGCAGCGATTGCGATAATTTGAAAGCTGAAAAATATCGGTTAAGGACAAGCATTTTCTGTAGTTGCTGTAGTGTAGTGTATAGCGATGGAATGATAGTTCTAGTTGCTAATTTACTTTACGTTTAGTATTGAACGACCCACTTCTTTTTTTTGTGACCCCTTCTTTCTCGTTCCCCAGTTTTTTGAAGAAGGAAATAAATTTGACTGAAATTAAAGTGCCACATTGTGATAATCACTTCTTTCGAACTGTTTTGGTAAATTAATTTGAGTTCGTGGTTGATTATTGGCTTAATACACAGAGCACAAGATGGACATGACATCCATTGAACTCGACAGCGGTAACAACGCCTTACCACCTCCCTCCCCTCAGAACGGTGTCAAACCTTTAAGCTCACCTCTTCGAAACCAGCATCAAGCCCCTAAAAAGACCTCCTCTCTCCTACTGACCGTCAGCAACTTTCTCAATAGTATAGTAGGCGCTGGCATAATTGGCATACCATTTGCATTCCGGCACACTGGACTCCTTGCGGGTATTGCACTCTTGATTATAGTAGGGTACTTAACCAATGTGAGCGTCAAAATGATCATCCAGATGGGAAATGACATGAACTGCAATGATTATGAAGCTCTGGCTTTGAAGATATTTGGGTCCAAGGGGTATAAAAGTGTTTGTATCTTCATGTTCCTTCTAGGTTATGGAGCAATGATCGCGTATATGGTTGTTATTGGGGATGTTATCCCGGCAATCCTGGATTTGGAAGAGGGGGGATGGGGACGAGTCTTAAGGTGAGTCTCAAAAAAATAATAGTAGTAATCCTTGTATTTCGTCTCAGGTCGGAAAGCTAACCACAATCAACATCACTTACTTCAGTATTTTCTTTGTCTCGATTTTTTTTATGCTCCCCCTAGCCCTGCTGAAAAATATGGCCTCCCTCTCTTTCACGTCATCTGCTAGTGTAATGGCTGACCTAATACTGGTCTTCATAATTCTCTTTGCTTCCCCCGTCTCCTCCACTGTTGCTGCAGCGGGCGGATTTTGGAAGGTGTTGTCTGGCTCTATCATCCGTCCTTCCACAATGTTCAGCGGAGTTGGGGCAATGAGTTTCGCCTTTGTTTGTCACCACAGCAGCTTTATTGTGGCATCGTCTTTAAAGAATCCTACCCAAGAACGGTGGGGCAAGGTCACTGATATTTCCGTCGGGTCTGCCACGGCCATGTGCCTTGTCCTTGGTCTCATGGGCTATCTTGGATTCCTTGAGGAAACCGAGGGCGATATTTTAAATAACTTTGACCGAGGGCTGATCCTGGGGTTCGGGCGATTTCTTTTGGCTTTAACAATGGTATTCACCTACCCCATGGAGAGCTTTGTGGCGAGACATGCAATCTTGTCTGTCACACATGATGAGACCATAGCCAACGAGCTCCCCGGACCCCTCAGAATAAAAACGACTGTATCACTCTATCTCTCCTGTCTTGTCCTCTCAGTGTCTTTCAGCGACCTTGGCCTAGTGCTTGAGCTAACTGGAGCAATAAGCGCAAGTTTTCTCGCCTACATTCTACCGGCACTGATGTATATCACTGTCCATTGGAATAAATTTGAAATGTGCATGAGCCAGGCAGGGCTGGCAGATTCATTCATTTGCTACCCTTTCAGAGCTCTTCACCGGCGCTCTCAGCTTAATATCGACAGTATCGTATCGAGTACAGAAATGGGTAATAAAATGGAAAGGAGTTCAAGCACAGATTCGGCTGATATTCCAGTGGAGATTTCTGACGTAAATTTTGTCACACCCAGCGACAGATTCCTCTACGTAATCCACAGACTCTGGTACAAAATGAAGGTTTTCCGTGAGTTCTGGTTGGTCATGTTCATGCTTGGATTCGGGTTACTTGCAATGGGGGTGGGAACATACACCACCATCGCTGGGTTATTCTAAAAGACAAGAACAACTAGGTTGGTTAAAAAATAATAATAATAATTTGATAGATGTCTGATGTCTGACACGAGCAAGTGACTTCCTTTTTTGCCGAAATTGTGATAATGGTCGGAGTTCCCAAGGTTCGGATTCTTTATTTTTTTTCCAATTTTTTCGTGGTTTTCTAATAGTTCGTGGTTCCTCTGTCCCTAATAGTTGGTGGTCCCTCGTCCTCCTCTGTCCCTCGTCCTCGCCCTCTGTCCCTCTTAATTATATTGTCGTTCGGGTTGAGGTTTTTTCTAGCATAAATCATGGACTTGCTCCTTAACCAAAGGCTTCTGCCAGGGCTCATACCCCTGGACGAAACCAATAGTGACAATGCCATCTGCTATCAAAATCCGACTGTGCTCTGTAGAACTCTCCAAGAAGGGGTAAGAGAGAATGTGGCCACCTGGTACATCTCCCCAGAGCGGATGTTGGTCGAGACGATCGTAATGGCGATGGTTTTCCTTGCGTTCTTGAGAGTTGCATTTTCTGGGGCAAGTGGGGAAGGGAAGGGGATATCGCTGAGATTGCCTGCGCCAGTTTTTTTCGTTACGATCGTGCTCTATGGTCTCCAAATACGCTTCAAACTGATGGGCTACAGACTAAAATTTCTATTCTTGTTGATGCCTTGCAACCTTCTCCAACTCCTTGCTGTACTCCTCGGTTTACCTGACGGCATAGTTTCACGAAAGGTGAAGTTCGCGATAGTCAATCTACTGTACTCATTCCAAGTTTTGGTTTGGATCGTGTTCATCGAATCAGATACACGAGACCTCAAGGAATCTTTCGAGGTTGAATATTTTTGGGTTTATCATTTTGTTTTACTTTTCCTCCCGTTGTTTTACCTCTTTACTGGACGGGTCGTTGTCGGCCGCAAAGGATTCTTCAAGGTGAGTGAGCTGACATTCATGAAACAAAACAGTTGCTCATCATCTCACCGAATTAGTAATCTACCCAATTCACCACCAGTGGTGGCTGGCAAGTGTGTCGAGTTTCGGACTAGTGTACACTTTTTTTGTCACAATAATATCTATATATACAGGAATGAACATCAATTACATGCTCTCCCCTCCCCTTGCTTTTGCAGAAATAGGGGACAACTACAGGGTGCTGTCTGTGGCAGCAATTGGGTTGTTGTTCGCTGTGAGTAGACTTGCCTGCGCTTTGGTGAGCATGCTAATTCCGGGGATCTCAGACCGTGGGTTAGAAAAGGAGAAGGAGAAGAAGAAGAAGAAGAAGAAGAAGTAGTAGTAGTAGTAGTAGTAGTAGTGAAGCAGGGGGTACAACTTTCGGGGAAAGGTTTGACAGCGTCAATTTTGAGGTCAAAGGGAAGGTCGGTCTGGGGGATGAATATACTGGGCGGCTTGGCACAAATCGAAAAGCAATTATTGAGTAAGGAAGGAAGGAAGGAAGGGAGGAAGGAAGGAAGGAAAGGGAAGTTAGAGGAGAGAGTGTCGGGAAAACATACGAGTGAGTAGTGTAGTCGTTATGCAAAAACGCTCATTCATTCTACTATCAACTACTACGGTTAGGTTAGTTCATCAACTCCTCATAGGAGACGATACGGTAACCACTTCCATTGCTATTGCTACTCCCCTTGAGTTTAAGGTAAATTTCGTTGTTCTTGAAGTATACCAGTTTGTTCTCCTCAAATTCAAACAGCTGGCAGCCATTTACATTGGTATTGTCCTTCATCAAGAAATTAAGCCCTAGCTCTTCGCATCTGCTCTCCACGACCTCCCGAATACTGACGGTCGGATCCTCATGGAAAGCGCTTCTCCTCTTATTGCTGAAGCTATTCTGCAGCTTTCTTTCTTGCATCTCTCTGGTCCTATTTTTTTTATTTCTATCTGCCAAGATGCGACTTCTCGCTTCGAATGCATCTGCGAAACACGTAGTACTCTTTCCAGGCGGCTTTTGCACGGTACTGGTGCTGCCCATGGGTAAGGTTGAATTAGTCATAGTCAAAACAGAGTATGACTAGAGAAAGTAAAAATGAGCCCAATATTCACTTACCTCTCCGTTCTGAGGCTCTTAATCATCCGTAATCCTGTATAAAAGTATTTGCAGCAGTGTTCATCTCCTTCTGCCACGTTGACGCCAACAATCTCCTTCCAGCCAAAGTAGAAATCTTTAATTTCCTCCAAATCCGCCCCTTCGGTGGTGACCCATCGCCACAAGACGTTGATCCAAGGTAGCAATAACTCCCCCTCTACCAAGCAACCCCATAGGTGCGGCCCCAGCATCTCCCTCCACACACACACACAGTCCAAAACCTTCATATCTTGGCTGCTGGGATCAATCTTCAGCTCCTTGCGAATCGCAGTTGCGAGCTTCGGGGCAATGCTCTTTTCGAGCAAATTAGCCGTCGAATTTGCATCGAATACGTCTTTCCACTTCCTGAATAGCTCGAAGGCGCTGGTGTCAGAAGGGTGCCATGCCTTTAGCGTGCGGGCAAGCTTCCGTCGAATGGGGGGGAACAGCGGCGACAAGATAGAAGAAGGCAAATGCGGGAGCCAGGGGTGAAGCCAAGAGTGGATAGGCGTCTCGTCGACTGTTGGGTTCCAATCCTCCACGGCACTGGTCAGTTTAGGCATGATTGTGTTGTCCAGCAAAAATTTGGTCGACTTCTTGCCGAGAAGGGAGCTAAAGTCGGTGAAAATTTTTATGACCGGATCGGGGTCGCTCGTTGCTGGGAACCACGAATTCATTATTTCGCGATTCAAAAGCGGATTCACAAACTTATCAAATAGGTGCAGCAAAATGTTGGGGGATGGGAGAGCTGACTTCCAGACCTTGAAAAGTTCGGAAATTTTACTTGGATCTTCCAAGGGGCTGTAGCCTGCTAGTTTGTCCATGAGAATCGGTGTCAGGTAGGCCGGAAGTAATTTGACAAGCTGCAGTTTGCTATATTCGAATGCGTACTTGTCGTTGATGCTGTTGAAAACGGATAAAACGTCGTCGATTTTGGTGTTGCTGCTGCTGTTGGCGGGGTCTGTGGAGATTGTCGAGAGAAGATTCTCGATTTCCTCCAAGCGCTGCTTCTTCGATTCAACCTCGGCACTGCGCTCCTGTAACTCTTTCACCTCGCGGGAGTGCAGCTCCACTCTCGACGCCGCCAAGCGCTTATAATGCGTCGCGGATCGTATCGCCTCCTGTGCAGAGGGTGAAAATGAGTGTGTTTGTTTAGGTTAAGGTAGGTCAAGACCAAAAAAAAAACGTCTTGCCAAAAAGACTTGCAGACAAAGTTTCCAATATTCGTGGCGATCACTTACCTCGGACCTGTTGATGGTCATTGTTAGATTATGAAGCAGCTCAGCCCCCAACAGAGGTGGCCCAACCTTGCTGTTGGTCCCCCCTTCGCTCCCTTCGTTCACCCTAACATTGGACATATCACCGCCATAATAAGTTTTAACCTGCTCCCCCCTCATATCTACAATCTTGCTGAGCGTATCATTCCCACCATCGGCATTCCTCTCCACCTCCTTCATTATGTCGGAGGCAGAAACGTAGTTTGCTTTCTTCTTCTTCGATTTCTTCTTCGAAGAGGAAGACGATTTGCGAAAGGACGTCGACGACTCGTCTATGCCGTATGCGCCCCGCATCGCGGTTGCTACCTTTTTCGCCTCCTCTTGCTTCGCCCTCTCCCTCACCCTCTTCTTCTCCTCCTCGTAGTCGCCTCCCTTCAACTCGACCTCCATCTTCTTGTTCTCCTCGAGCTTGCTTGCCTCTTTGAACCCCCCGAATCCAAGGCCCAACGCATTGGGACGTATTACAACGCCGACTGTCCCTGATACTCCCTTCGCTTTCGAGCCAAGCCGACCAGTGAAACCCATCTTGGAAAGCATCTTCGCTCCAAAACCCTTTGTGTGCTTTTCCCACTTTCCAAGCGATGACTTCTGAATGTCAAACGGTTTTTCCTGGGATGGAGGCGGGGGCAACGTTGCAGTCCCTAGGCCAAGTCCGCCAAACTGGGGAGTTTTTTCCGCAGCGGTGGCTGGTGGAGGTGGAGGTGGAGATGGAGATGGAGATGGAAATGGAGATGGAGATGGAGATGGAGATGCACCCCCCAACTTTACAGAGTTCGCACCGAGGCCGAGGCCAGCCGCAGCGAAATTATCGTACCCAGTGCTGCTTGAACCCACGCCGCTCTGGGAGGCACGTTCGCTCGCGAGTGACTCTCGTGGTGGTTGCGAGGAGGGAGCAGCGACATGAGTGCGTTGTGTGTGTTGTGTTTGTTGCGTGTGGTGGCTCTTCTTGCCCCCGCCACCCCTGACGAGTAACTCCAAAAATTTCTCGTTCGCATCTCGCGACCTCTCGCTGACTTCTCGCCGCTCCTCCTCGTCGGAGGAGGAGTCGGCGCCTTCCTCGTCTTCTCGGTTGTCATCACTGGAATCATTGGCCTTCACAAACGCCATATTTCCTCCCCCGTATTTGGCTCTCTTTGCCCCCCCTAAGTCATCCATTAAGCCATCATCGGGTTCGTCGTCGCTGTCGTATGCACTAATACTTCTTCCGCCATACCCAATCCCGCCCCCCTGCTCATCTCCTTCCTCCCCAAAGATCCCATACAAGGCTTCCTCCCTATTCCTCTTCCTTTTTGAGGGATCCCCCTTCACTCCAAAAGTGTTCGACTCACCACGCCGAACGCTGTCGCGCGAAAGCCCTGTGGTTTGACCCTGCATGTTGTACTGCTGCAGATCATCTTCACTGTCTGAATCCATTGGGGATAGGGGGGGGATTCCAATGGATAGGGAGGGGCTAAATGTTGAACAAAAAAGGGATTCGAGGATTCAACGATTGATTGCCGTGCTTTAAAAGGTAGTACAGGTAACTTCCGTGTGTTTTTTTCTCCTAGTGGAAACGCTTATGGGTGGTTCGATGCGTGAATTGGTAGTGTTACGGCTTGGAGGAGAAAACTTGGCAGAGAAAAAAGACGATGCTTCGACAGCCTTTATTTTAATCGTGTTTTTTCTATAAACTAGCGTATTTGAGGGTGGTTCCCTGACAACGCGAGAAAGGGCCGAAACTTACCGGGGAGGAATAATGCGCCCCTCGGCTTTGGCTTTTGTCACTCTCATCTTCGTGATGGGTGCCCAATCATCAGGGGGGGTGGTATTGCCTTTGGCGGGAACGTCGTCGCAATGGAAAATCTGCGTAAGTCGAGTAATCAAAGAGAAGAAGGAGAAGGAAAAGGAGAAGGAGAAGGAGAAGGAAAAGGAGAAAACCAGTAATGATGGGGAGAATAATGATGGATCAGAATTAGCCCCCCCATCAACTGTGAAGTCGTCCTACCTGGATGGACTCTCCCTCCCTTCGATTTCGATTCCGGTGGGAGTTGGAGGTGACCGGACGAAGAGGGGGGAAAGGTTTTTAGTCAGTGTTATTGAGGATAGCTTTCGTCACCTCTGGTGGGGCGGTGGGATAAATGAGGATTATGAGAGCGGTGTTGTTGTGAGAGCAGAGTTTGGCAATTTTGGGGAAGAGAACGAAAACGAATATGCAGGCGATTCGCGCGATTTAGCTTCAGAGAAAATGAATTCAATGAGCGCAATGAACACAATGAAAGCAATGAACGCAACGAGTACAACAAAAACAACTGCGTCGGAAACAACGAAAGGGGCGAAACTTCCCCCAGTTATCGCGCGAGTTCGGGTCCTAAATGAGGAAAATTCCTACGCCGAACACGTAAATTTGCGCGGCGAGGAACCGGGACAGGTCGTTCGGTGTGTCGCCTTCCTTTGCGAGAGAATACGCAATGAAGAAAAGCAAAAGAAATTTCAGCACAACAAAAAATTACCACCCCCACCGCCCCCTCCTCCACCAATACGTGAGAAGGAGAGATTTGAACAGCTTGTCGAGGTCTTGGTCTGGACGAGTCGGGGGAAATGGTTCCAAGAGGTTCTCGATGACACGAAATCGGCCTTGCTGTCCCATGAGCAAGCCATAAAAATTGGCAATGGCAGTAGTGATGGTGCAGGCAGCGGCGTCGTACAACGGTTACTCAGAGAGGTAAGATGGCGATGGCACCTATTTTTTGTAATCGAACGAGCGAGCGGGCGAGCGAACGAACGAACGAACGAACGAACGAACACAAACAAACAAACAACCCTGCTTCATTCGATTCACCTCCAATTGAACTCACACTCAGCATCATTTTCCAGAATTACCACAACCTCAGTGGAATTCACCTTGCAGCCTCGAAAGAAGTTAAGGAGAACGAGCTGACTAAATCGCTCGTCAGCCTTAGCAAAGGCCTCTGGAATTATGATAGCCTCTCGCTCATGTATTCCGTCGTGGGACAGGCCTGCTTCGGGGATCCCTCCAGGGAAAAGCAATTAGCCATTGCAAGAAACCTTTTCGAAAGAGTTGGAAACGGTTTCGAGCTGGGAGAGGGGCGAGAAAATTTCCTTTCTGCCAAATTGTATTTTGGGGTCTATGAGGAGAGCTTGCTCAAGGGCATCAAGTATGCTCTGAAAGCCACAAACAACAATGGGGGGGCTCCAGTCAATGATAAGGACAAGGAAAGTAAAGCGGCGAGCATAGTAGAGCGCGAGGAGGAGGAAAGCGAAAGCGAAAGCGGCTGCGATAGCGAATGGCTAATCCGTGCAGCGGATGCCCTTTTTGAACTCCGCAAATTCAAAGAGGCAGAAGAGTATTATCGAGCTGGACTAGAGCGCGCAGGAGGGAAATTCAAGGATGATGAAGAGTGGACAAGGATTATCACTAGCCTGCAGTTTTGTGAACAGAATTGAATCGGTTTTGAGTCGGAACAATAAGTAGAAGAAAACAACCAACAAGTGTGTGACACTTAGATTTTAAATAATTTGGAACTTGCTTCTTCTCTATATATGTTATTTTCCGGATATCTCTTGGAATTTTACTTTCGACTATTTTACTCTTGTGTGTTTGGGCATAGCGGTGTCTGAGTTTGCAGGTTGTCGTGTTTTTTGTTGTTTGTTTGCCTCTTGGTTTAGTTAGTGATTCCTCTCTTCTTGTCCTGGTTTATCCAGATGTGTTGGTTCTCTTTGTCATCGTTGTTCGTGATCCCTTTTGATTCCTGGGTTTCCGTTGGTGTTCCAGTGTTGTTTGCTGTTCGTTCGCCGTTTTCGATCTTGTGGGTGGCTTTCTTCTTGGTTGTGATTTAGACAAATTGTTAACTTGTCTTACCTTAGTCGATGTTAGATAATAATGTAACAATAACCACACACACCCCTGTTAGATAATAATTCTTCTTGGTTTTCCTTTGACACTTTTTTTCTCTCTCAAAAATCTCTCCTCGATTTAATTTCAACTAAAATAAATTTAAGATTGAAAAAATACGAATTTAGATTTAATTAAATGAAAAAATTTATTATTTAAGAAGAAATAAATTAATAAATAATTATAACTTAAATTAAGATTATAAAATTGTTAAAATTTTAAAGATAAAGTTATATAATATATAATAATAAATAATATTTGTAATTTTTTTTTTAATTGATAATATTATATACTTTAATAATGTTATAAAAGTTAATTGGTTAATTAAACTGTATTTAAAGAAACGAAATAAATTTTTTTTGTCAATTGTCAATTGTTAGGTTTTCGTTAATGTTTTCAGTTCATGTCTTTAATTTCTTATGTTAGTTTTTTCGGCGATTGGTGTTTGGGTATCTTTCTTTCGATTTTGGGTCATTTAGGGTCTTTTTGGCTCTTTTTTGTGCCATCTGTGGGCTGTTCACTCCGAAGGTCGAAGT
>Ga0115557_1003590_pt1 | contig 10073 bp, 10 predicted proteins | sample COGITO_mtgs_1104_FD_87280 | JGI IMG/M metagenome (GOLD analysis project Ga0115557, IMG submission 87280) | Pelagic marine microbial communities from North Sea - COGITO_mtgs_110421 | ecosystem: Environmental > Aquatic > Marine > Epipelagic | place: Germany:Helgoland, sampling site Kabeltonne... | reverse complement strand
CCCTCCCTCCCCACCCCCACCCTAAGGCTTCGTCAACGTCCCATACCCAATCGTAAACCCGACGGCCAGACTAACCACGCACGAGACCAACCCGATCCCGAGCGCCACGACCGTGTTCTCGTCGATCGTATCGGCCTGGGCCGCTAGCGGCGTCAGGAGGGCCGCGGCCGTCGCGGCCGTCGCGGCTGCGCGCCGGGGCAGCACCGCCGCCACGTTTTCCTCCGAGACGACCCCGCCGACCAGAGGGCTGTGGGATAGGGTGACGAGGGGTAGTTTGACAACGTTGCTCCGGGTGAATGCCGCGGGGGTTGTGGGGTTGTGAGGGTGGGGGGTGTGATGTGGTACGAATGCGGTCATCAGTCCGAGCAGGGAGAATATTAAGGCGCGTAGGAGCATTTTTTCGGCGTGAAATCTTTTGGTTGACCTCACATCAGTCGGCCGAATAGCTTGTTGTTTGCGGAGGGCGTTACTGCACCTGTGTGAAACATTTGGTCTTGACGTCGCGGCGCAGGCCTCTAATATATCTTGCACGCCCGCACACCTTGTCTTGATAGCATTGATCGTTTGTGGGACCAGCACAAGGACGCAATTGGACGGCCCACAATCTCGCGAACGTGGATTGCTCGGCCTGATAGTCACCTTGTCGTGTAGAAATCACTTTATAAACGCGGTTCCAGGTATTTGACCACATTTACTCGGCATTTAGACGGTTTTTTTTCCGCAAGACATATTCCCACTTCCCCAATCTCGCCCATCAAAAAAGTAGGACCCCACCCACTAACATTACACCCTCTTCCTGCTTCTATGTTACACTATTCTCTCCAAAAACGCAGTAATAACAATAATAAACAACAATGGCTATCGGAAAGAACAAACGTCTCACAAAGGGAAAGAAGGGAAGCAAGAAGAAGCAGGCTGATCCCTTCCTCACAAAGGAATGGTACACTGTGAAGGCCCCCAGTCTCTTTGAGGTGAAGGACTTCGGAAAGACTATTATCACTAAGACTAAGGGTACCAAGATCGCGTCGCATGGACTTATGGGCCGTGTGTTTGAGGTTAGCCTCGCCGATTTGAACAAGGACGAGGAGGTTGGATACAGGAAGATCAAGCTTCAGGTGGAGGATGTCCAGGGATACAACTGCCTTACCAACTTCCACGGCATGGACATGACCCGCGACAAGCTCTGCTCCCTCATCAAGAAGTGGCAGAGTATCATCGAGGCATCCGTTGATGTGCGAACCACTGATGGATACCTTGTCCGCCTTTTCTGCATTGCTTTCACCAAGAAGATGCCCAACCAGCTCAAGAAGGCCTGCTACGCTAAGATGGCCCAGCAGCGTCAGATCCGCAAGAAGATGGTAGAGATCATGTCCGAGGAGGCCGGAAAGTGCGACCTCAAGGAGCTTGTGAAGAAGCTTCTTCCTGAGTTCATTGGCCAGGAGATTGAGAAGCAGTGCCAGGGTGTTTTCCCCATCAAGGATGTCTTCATCCGCAAGGTGAAGGTGTTGAAGAAGCCCAAATTTGACGTCACCAAGTTGATGGAGATGCACGGCGATAGCGGAGAGGATGTGGGACAGAACGTTGCCCCCATTGTTGAGGAGAAGACCTTGGCTGGAAGCGGTGGACGGCTGTAATGACTGTAATGAAGCAGAAAGAAAGTTTCGGACAGCTACTGTGTTTTGTTTTGTTTTGTTGTGTTGTGTTGTGTTGCGTTGTGCTTGTTTATTATTTTTTACTTCGAATTAATAATTTCTCAAAATCATCGTTTTCCCTTCCTTCATTCACCCTTCACCCAGACAGACTCCCAGACTCCTCCGCCAGACTCCCCTACCTCGCGGAAGAAAAGAAAAAAGCAAAAAACCAAAAAAATCCGTTTCTCAGCTACGCCCTACGTGACAGCCTGAGGGACACCCCACCCTAATCAATCCCACCCATATCGTCAACTTATTTCACCTGCTGTGCACCTCCTTGTCTTCTCCTTCTTCATCCTCATTCTCAACTTCACCCTCCATTCCAGCCAGTCGCATCTTTTGTCTAATGTCTTCATCCGAAAAACCCTCTACTTTACTCCAATTATCCACACCTTCCAATCCAGAGTTCGTCGTGTACAGAAATCGATGGTTGATCCTTCTGCTGTTTTCCCTTGCAACCCTTTCCAATGCTTCAATGTGGACAACTCTTGCCCCAATAAGCTCGGATGCCTCGAGGTATTTTTTTGACAACGACCCGGACAGAAAACAAACTATCAACGTCTGTAGCTTGATGTACCAGATAACATATCTGCCGGGTACATTAGCGGCTTCAGTGGCGACTGAGAGAGGTGGACTTCGGAAGACTATAGTGACAGGTTCACTTTTCACGGCGTTTGGGTCCCTTGTGAGGTATTTTTCTGTCTCTTTTTTGGGAGGAAGTACGACATCTTACGTTATTGTCGTAATTGGCCAGTCATTCGCCGCATTTGGCCAGCCGTTTTTCGTGAATTCCCCGGGGTTGCTCGCGGCAAATTGGTTTGGTACTGGTGAAAGAGACACAGCAACGAGCATTGCAAGTTTGTTTGCTGTTGTTGGCAATGCTGTTGGGCAAGTGGTTCCACCTGCTCTTGTTACCAGCAAGTACTCAGACGTTACTTCCAAGTCCTCCGACGTGAATGGGATGGCAAATCTGATGTTGGTTCAGGCTGTGATTGCAGTGGTCCTTCACATTTTTGTTCACCTTTTTTTCAAGGAAAATCCTCCCACGCCGCCGAGCCAGTCCACTGCCGACAGAGACAGAATGAAAAGCGAAAAGCAGCAGCGCCTGAGCAGCGCAAGTAGGACATTGGTCAACGGCGTGGATGAGGCTTTTATGGAGAGACCTCTATTGACCGCTGATGAACCCACCGTCATTGACAAGACGGCCACCACCAGCATGAAAGTTTCCCTTTTGCTGGTCAAAAGGCAAATAACCGAACTGATTGACAATAAAGACTACGTGATCCTCCTCGCAGCCTTTGGTGTGGGACTCGCATTGTTCAATGGCCTACTTACTTGTATAAACAACTTCCTGGAGCCTTGCGATTACAGCGAGGACGATGCTGGCAACTTTGCTGCCTCACTCATCGCCTGCGGTTTGATTGGGGCAATTTTCACCGGGGCGTTGATGGAAATTTACAAGTGCTATAAATTTCTTCTTAAATTTCTTTACATCCTTGGCGCCATAGCGGCCGGCGTATTGTGCATTAATGTGGATAGGGAGAACGAACGTGGCTTGTTGATTTCGTTCGGGGCTCTTGGATTTGTAATGATCCCAATGCTGCCTGTAATAATCGAAAACGCAATCGAAACCACGTATCCCATATCGGAAGAGCTCAGCTCGGGACTACTATTCACCGTTGGTAACGTCATTGGGATACCTATGACTTTTCTAATGCAATTTCTCATCGATCTGCAGAAGAATGAAGATGTATGCGGTCAATGGTTCAGTGCCGTGAACATTTTGATATTCAGCACAAGTGTGCTGTGCGGTTTTGCAGCCCTGTTCTTCAACGGCACTTATAAAAGACAACTAGCAGAGCAACCAATTGCGATAAGAGAGTGATGCGGCAGGACAAGTGATAGTGAAAGTAAATGTAAAAGACGCCGGTTTGTGTGATAGGCGCGTGTTCTCTTTAATTGCATTCACTGACGTCGATGAGATGACGCTTATTGCTTCGGAAATAGCTTCTAGCAGCAAATAGGCACGTTTTATTTCTACAGATAAATTAAAAATGCAACTGCCCCCCCTCAGTCGAATGCCTTGAAACATTCCTTGGCGAAATTCTGTGTTGTAGTATCGCTGTGCCTGGTCGTAAAAAGCTTTGATGCCGCAGTGGACCCTCTGCCCCTGCCAGGAGCGATATATTTTTTCTCCCAATTACCAGTGACAGCATCAAAGATATTTTTCGTCGACTGGGACAATACGCTGCCACGCGATGCTTTAAATATATTCAAGTTCGCCGGCCGCTTCGACTTGGGCTCCTTTTCGGGCCCGCCGATATTGTTCTTATTGTTTCGCAAGAAAACACTATTGGCCATCTTCTGCTTCTGCTGCTTCTTTTGACTAAAAAGAAGCTGCCGCTGAACCCTCTCTTTTCTGGCCGAATCTGTTACACATTTTCCCCTGTAATTTTTACTAACACTACTATCACTACTGACAACACTGGCGCTCCCATTCATTTGAGTGTTTGTATTCTTGCCAGGGAAGAGATAGTCACCTTCGATTAATCCCACATAATCCTCTGCACTAACCCTGGCGTACCCGTTCCTAATACTTGGTACGTCAAACCTCTCCTCTTCGTCCGGCAGACCCATAGCTGCCATCATGATAGTCGTGCAATTTTTCTGCATTGTCGGGTTCTTGCGTTCAATTTTAGGTGATTTGGCGAGAAGGGAGGCGTTAACCTTGTGCAGCTCTCTTGTCTGCGGGTCATCGATTCCCTGGGTCATCTGGCAAGGGGTTTTAGAGAAGGCAAAGCGCGCGGTTCCCGGGATCGGTGTAGTCATAGGTGTACTATTCGTGGTGAGCTTGTCTCCAGTAGTGTCGACCTTTCGCGCCGATTTTGGTGGTTTGGTAATTTTAGCATTTTTTTTGCTTTTGCTTTTCGGTTCGGTCGATTTCCCGTGCTTTATGTCCGCTTCTACCTCATTCTCCTGCTTCTTAACTATGTTCTCTTTCATCTCTTCAACGATAACCTCTTTTTTCTCCAACTCCACTCGAAGCCGGGCACAGTCCATGGCGATTTTCAACATGACTTCCTCCTCCTCAGTTTCGGCCAGGTTTTCGAGGCCCTCTTCGTCGTCATCATCATAGTCATAATCATAATCGTCACCAGCCTCCTCAGCATTACCGCCATCGTCACCGAATTCTACACCGCCGTCATCCAAATCCAATTCACTGAGCCCCCCCCTCCCAACGACCCAAGCACCCATATTCAAGAGCATATTTTCACATTTTCGCACCCTTCTCCCTTTATTAGCAGCGCTAACACCATCCATTAGCAACCAAACATTCCTGTTGAAACGAGTCCGGCTCCGCAAAGCGAGAACTTGGAACTTTTCCTCCAAAAAGCTCGTCGGCTGCGGTAGCTGCAGCAATTTGTCGCCATTGTCTTCGTCATCGTTGTTGTCGGTATTCTTCAAGCACTCGGCCGCAAAACGCCTGAAATCTTCGAGTTCGATTTGCTCCCTTCCTTTACATATCTTCCTTGCCAATCCTAGACACTCATCACCACTGAAACTGCTCCACCCCATGCTAAGGTTCCCAATCTTGTCAGCAAATTGGTCGACCGAGACATACATATTACCTCTACCCGCAAAAACCTCGAAGCTACGCTTTAAAGCCGTCTCGCGACTCCCCAGGGCTTCCCCACGAGACTGCACACGACTGAGGAGGGAGGAAAGAGCTTTGCCAATACGAGAGAGGTCAGGGCCCACCAGTGATTTCAATAGGTCCAGGGAGGTCTTGTGGGACAACTTTCGGGAAAGGAGGTTAACTTCTTCGGCAGTAAAGACCACTGCGTTAGGTGGGGGTTGAGACTGCGACATTGCTCGCTGTTGCCCCGTTCCTGCTGCTGTTGTTGATGTCTGTGATGTGCTCGCTTGTAGTAGAGGTTGAGGCTGCGACGCTGGTGGGCACATAGTGGGAGATGTGCGCGTGGGAGAAGTGCGCGTGGGAGAAGTGCGTGTCGGATTCACGTTGCTGGGAACGAAGGGTTTGATGCTATTTTTTCGAGAGGGATTGTAGTAGGGAAGGATGCGTTCATCGCTGAATTTGCTGGGGCTTGTGAAAGTTGGAGGTTGTGCACCTGCATGATTCATTCGAGGGGAATCAACCACCGCCGACGGTGGTTGAGGCGGTAAGTCCAGGGCGCCGGTACTATGCATGTCCCTCGTGATATCGCCTTTGTTGTCTTCTTCACTGCCTTCATCGCCTTCGTTGCTTCCATCGGAACTGCCGGCTCCCCGTAAGAGCTTCATGGCCTCCGCACGGGATTTGTTTATCCTCTCCTGGGTATTCATCAGAATGCGAGGACAGGAAGTCGGTTATTATACTTGAACTTCTCTTATTTCTGCGTCGGCTTCATTTCATGATGGGGCCGGTGGGGTGGAGTTGGTAAAGTTAGTTTATCTCACAACTTAATACCATGCCAAAAAAAAAGAAGGGTAAAAAGGGAAAGAAGTGAGTGTGCTTTGCGCTGATAAAAATGTCCAGTTCTCCCTTTCACCTGCTCTAATGAAACGCTCCTAACCCCTCTCTTTGCTTCTCTTTCCCAACAGGGGGAATAAGGGACCCGAGATTTTGACAACTGGCAGGATCCTTAAGGAGCGCGCACGATGCATGTGCCCCCGTTTCGGTGACTCTTACACGAGGACGACGGTAGCCTCATCAATAAAAGTTGACTTAGCGTACCACAGGATAAAGAAGACTGCTGATAAAAAACTGTCAGTGCTTGATCTGAGTGGATGTGGGATACCTTTTGTTTTTGACGAGATCAGGATGGTTCCGGTCTTAGGGGAGTGTTTATTGGATCTTAATTTGGCTAGGAATAGTCTATTCAATAGTGACAGTGTCTTCGTTGTGCTTGAACATTTGCAAAACTTGAAACGACTGAGCTTGGCAAACAACTTCCTCAACGGCAAGCTTAGCGAGCTAAGCGGATCGCTGCCGCACTTGGAAGAGCTTGATGTCGATGGAAACCAACTGACGGCTTTGCCCGCCTCGTGTGGAAATTGGAGCAACTTGAAGGTTTTTAGCTGCGGGGGGAATGGCATCAAGGAGCTGCCAGACGGTGCTGAGAACTGGGAAAAGTTGGAAATGTGTAATTTGCGCGAGAATGATTTCTCTGTAATACCTGCGTTTATTTCCAAGTGGAAGCGCATGAAGCGTCTCTTTCTGGGCAGCAATAAATTCAAGGAGGTGCCAGAAGAGATTGGAGAATTGGTGGAGCTTGTTGAGTTAGATTTACGCAAGAACGAACTGACAATTTTGCCTGACGGGCTCAAGAAATGCGTGGAAATCGAACACCTGAACTTAGGTGACAACAAGCTGACGGAGCTACCCCAAGAGCTGATTGTCTGTCTCACCAAGATCCGGGATCTGTATTTGTATCGAAACAAAATCGAAAGCTTGCCCGCTAACATCGGAGTCTTACGGAATTGTGAGCGGTTGAGCGTGAGTAAAAATAATTTGAAGAGTCTTCCAGAGACCGTGGGAGAGTGCGAAAATCTGAAAGAGCTTTACTTGAACGGCAACGCCAAGTTCAACAGCCTGCCCAACAGCATCGGAAGTTTAAAGGTCCTCAGGGAGTTGGGAGCCAGGGGGTGCCCCAAGTTAAAGAGTTTACCGAAAGGCGTAGAGGAGTGCGACAATCTTGTCGAGCTTGACGTCAGGAGCGGAGGAAAAAAAGATGTCTGCAAGGTTCCTCCAGAAGTTACCGGGAGGCTTGAAAACAAGGACATACAGTGTAAAATTCGGGGTGTTGTGGTCAAGAAGGGGAAGAAGGGAAAAGGCGGAAAGAAGAAGTGATGTGAGCCCACTTTTTTGTCTGTTGCTTTCTGTAATAATTTGCTGTAATAAATTACTGCTGAATAAATTTGCGCGCATTTGGTTGTAAGTGAATATGTGATGTACGCCTCGTTTGGTTTGTTCTCATTCTCTAGTAAAATTGTAGTAAAATCGCGTATACTTTTCTCGTTATTTTTTGTTTTCATCAGAGCAAAAAAACGACAGTCTCGCCGCCTCCATAACAATCTTGAGCGGCGCGTTGTGGCTCTCCGCGGCTCGCTTACAATCCTCGAACTCAGGTTTGACATTGACGATTTCAGAGTTGATGTATCCCACCTTGATCTTTATCTCCCCAAACTTTGTCTGGACACTCTGGAATTCTCGCTCGATTGACGAACGCTGAATTTGCTGGACCCTCACTCCCAAGGTCGTCAGCTCGGTAAAAAAGACATTCAGGGCAGATTCTACTTTAGAGGGTTTAGTGAGTACCGACACAGTAAGGGCCGGCCTAGACTTCTTCATGACAATAGGCGTCGACCAAGCGTCGAGGGCGCCGGCGTGGTCGAGGAATTTGTCCAAGGCAAAGGCGACGATCTCGGGCGTCGTGTCATCGACGTTCGCGGAGAGCAACGATAGAGTTTCGGTAACGACCGCGCCGCTTGATGCGGGTGAAGATGACGCGACCGGGGCACTTTCGGTGACAATGGGGGCAGTGACGAAATACTGAGGTGTTGGGGAAAGTTGGTTCTCGCTTCGGAACGAGTTCGGGGCACCTATCGTACCCACCATGCAGCGCATGATATTGGCAAATTCTCTAAAGTCCTTCTTACCCGCGCCAAGTCCTACATTCTTAAGCTGAAAGGGCGGCACTTCTGCGCCGCGCCATCCACTCTCCTCCGGGATCAGAGCCCTCAGCAGACTAACAGCCGTAGGAGTGACGAGTTCCCCGCTCCAACCTTTAGAATTTCTAGGACCCCCACAGGTAACGAATGTCTGCATGAGTCTCAAGGTCGCAGGTGCCGGGACAGGAAGTTCCCCGTGCGCCGTCTGGACAGTACCAACGCCTAGTGGAAGTCGTGAACAAGAGATCGAATCCGCGCCAATAAAATCTGGATCAAATAGCAGAATTAACACAGAGAGTGTATCCACTATACTGTCGATTGCCCCGACTTCATGGAAGTAGACAGTGTCTATGGAGGAGGTCCCATGGGTGTGAGATTCGGCGCGGGCGAGGTGGGTGAAGGCGGAGATGGCAGCGGAGGTGATTTTTTGGGGAAGGGTCGACTTTTCGAGCATAGCGCGGATTATTGGGAGGTTTCGGGAGGGCCCGCTATGGTCGTGGGAGTGGCCATGGTCGTGGGAGTGGCCATGGTTGTGGGAGTGGCCATGGTCGTGGGAGTGGCCATGGTCGTGGGAGTGGCCATGGTCGTGGGAGTGGCCATGGTCGTGGGAGTGATCATCGGAATGGTCACTTGTATGTTGGTCATGAGATTGACCATGATCATGAGAGTGGCCGCGGTGGTGGGAATGGTCATGGGACTGATCATCTGAATGTCCGTCATGGGCGTGGCTATGTCCATGAGAATGTCCATGAGAATGGTCATGAGAATGTCCATGAGAATGATCATCCTTCGGCAAATCTTTCGGCACCACCTCCGCCCGATGATCGTAAACACTCTCAACATCGACATACCAAGCCTGGATCCCACCGTCGCTCTTCATCACCTTCTTAATGCTGCTGTTGAACTCATCTGCTATTTCTGGGATGCAGCGCTTCAGGTTCTCAACGAGACGAGCGAGCGTGGAGGGTGGGTCTGGAAAGGTACCCAGAAGACATGCCGTCATCATATCACCAGCGCAACCGGAGAAACAGTCGAAGTGTACATGGGTAGTCATTATTCCAGGGAAGGGGACAAGGGACAGCACTTGCACGCCACAAACAAGGCTATACCAGCCACAATGACAAAAAAGCAGCAGAAATAAAATGCGCAGAGGGTAAGAGATTACCCTATTGTCTATCGTCAAATCAATTTAAAAAGACACTTTTGACCGTTTTAGGCGTATTGAGATTAGTCAGATATTAATCAGAATGATGAATGCAGAATGATTAATTGTGATCGGTAAAATCTCCTAACTACTTCTTCCACGCACGCACCTAACATCTCCATCCACGCCCCCTTTCGCTCTCTCCAAGAAAATCCAAGGGAAAGGACTTTTTGGGATGATGATGCCCAACCTTCCCTATCTCTCGGTTTTGTGTGCTTTCACGGTCTGGATAAGTGTGTCAGGATTTGGTTTTGCGTCGACCGCAAGTAGATTTGGTCGCCAGCAAACTGTGCTCATTTCAGGACTATTCGCTTCCGGTGCCGATGTGTCCTCTACTGCTGGTGTAACTTCTTCTATGTTCTTCACGACTGCTCCTCTCCACCCCCCCCCCCCCCCCCCCCCCCCCCCTCCCCCCCCGCCCTCCCCCGCCCGCCCCGCGCCCTTCCTTTTCCCCCCCGCCAGCCGGGGGGCGGGGGAGAAAAAAAGGAGGAGTGCACCTGATTGGG
>Ga0115557_1003588_pt1 | contig 10079 bp, 8 predicted proteins | sample COGITO_mtgs_1104_FD_87280 | JGI IMG/M metagenome (GOLD analysis project Ga0115557, IMG submission 87280) | Pelagic marine microbial communities from North Sea - COGITO_mtgs_110421 | ecosystem: Environmental > Aquatic > Marine > Epipelagic | place: Germany:Helgoland, sampling site Kabeltonne... | reverse complement strand
CACTCCACTCCACTCCACCCACCCACCCACATTTTTTTGTGTCACCCAGTTTGTAAATACGATGCGCGAGAGCGGACTGGTAGAGGAGGAGCAGCTCGAGGAATGGGAGAAGAACCCTAAGAAGATGATCAAAGATATCAAGAACCAAGCTCGCGAAATGGACAAGATGATGTCCTCTCCGGAGATGATGCAGCAGATCAAGGAGACGACTGAATCGATTGTCGAAATGATGTCGAACCCAGAGAAGATGGAAGCTGCGTTCAACGAGATCGTCAGGGAACTTGAGGAATGGGACACTGACCTGGCCGGGGCGGAAAAAATTGAGGAGGCTCGCCGCATGCTGCTTGATGGCACACTCGATACTGCCAACACCCCAGCTCTCAAAAGCATCTTCCAGGACACGGAAATGCAGAAGATGCTCAACGACAGGAAGAAATTCCAAAACGAAATAGCAAAGAAGCAAGGGAACAGGAGGGGTGGAGTGGCGGACTCCCTGTGAGCGAGCGATGAGGCGATAAGATAAGCGCGCAATAATGAGGGAAACCAAACTTAAATGGAAGTGAAGATTTTATGAAACTGCTTGATGCTGCTAAGAAATGAATTCGTGACAAGGTACAAACAACAACAAGTGTGTCAAAACAATCAATTGTGCTAGGGTAAAAAATATTCTTCTTCTTCAACAAGCAAATAATGCATTTTACTTCAAACCCCAACCAGTCCAAACCACTCCGATGACTATCGCCAGCCACGAAGACCAAAGAGACAATTTCTGAGGCAAATCGGGGCGGTTGGTCTTGACTCCCACTTTGTTCGTTCCCTCACCAATTATCATCGTCGTCACTCCCATGGTTAAAATTGTCCCTATCCCGTACGATATTAGAAAGAGGATGTTGCTCCGCCATGTAGTTACTGCGAGAGCTCCTGCTAAGCTCGGCGCGCCGTCCCAACTAAAGCCGTGGAGTAGGCCATTGAATAAAACGCCACGCTTGCGAAGCTTTGCCAATTCAGTGGGGGGCTCGGCGACAGCCGATGAGACGCTTGTCGTCGCAAACTTGATCTCCTCTTCCCACTCTCTAGCTTCGCGAATCCCGATGACGCCGATTAAGACGAGGGATAAACCCACTGCGAGACTCGTGATCAACTCGGCAGAAGAAATTAGAGCTGCAGGGAGAAATGTCTTGGCACGGCGCTTGACGGCGAAGGCACCAATTCCCACAATAGCCGCAGAAATTCCGTGTCCAAGACCCCAGTAGCAGCCGATACGAACCGCCCGCCACCATCTCTGCCCGACGCACTTCGGGAGAAGCGCTGCCAGGTGGTCAGGACCGCTGATGGCGTGGAGAGAACCGGCAGTGATGCCCCCAGGAATGAGTGTCAAAGGGAGGGCATTAAGAGATGTCGAAGCTCTCTTCGACGTCGATGTCGCGGCTAGCTTCTGGCTTATTCTTGGTGTCTCTGTCGCTGTTACAGTAGGATGATTCGTCATTGTTGCAGTTATTGAAGGTCGACTTAGCGTGGGGCTCATAGTGCTGCCTCTTGCGGGGCTATTTGGGGCCATTGAAAACGTTTGCGCAGCGGGGGAAACGCTCGCGAGGATTAAGACGATGATAACGCATTTCCCGGCCATGATTTTGGCAGAAGGGATGTTGGATCTTCTAGAGAGTTGAACGGAGTGAGTGATCGACCTTTGCCGTGATGTGGCGAATGAAAGCACTGGAACAGGAAGAATACAGTTATTTTCTTTCTGTCAACTGAAATCCTTTTTTCAGAGAGAGGCGGTGGTTGAATATTGCAAAAAAAGACGAATTCTTGGTGAAGAATGAGATCTGAAGGCGAGGACGTGCAGCGTCCTGAAGTCCGCACCAGTTTTGGGAGTGAAGGTTTTGATACCCTCTGAATTTTTCATCTTCACCTGGTCACCTCACTCTTTCCGGTCACTGGCAAACTCAGAAGTCGAGTTGTGATGGCTTTCAACTTTGGTGGAGCTCCCGCAGCTGCTCCTAGTGGGGGCGGGGCGGCACCGACCTTCTCCTTCGGGGGGGCATCTTCAGGCTCTCCGGCTCCAGCTCCAGCCCCGGCGTCCGGAGGTTTCAGCTTCGGTTCTCCTGCCCCTGCCCCTGCCCCTGCCCCTGCACCTGCACCTGCACCAGCTGGCGGCGGCGGGGGGTTTTCTTTCGGAGGTGCAGCATCGACCCCTGCACCAGCACCGGCCGCCTCTGCGCCTGCTGCAGTTGGATTTTCCTTTGGGGGAGCTCCCGCCGCGGAAAGTGCCGCACCTGCACCGGCACCTGCTCCTGCTGCTGGCGGCTTTTCCTTTGGTGCAGGTGCAGCTTCCACAGCTGATGCTAAAAAAGACGACAAGCCTGCTGCGTCTGCGCCTGCACCTGCACCTGCAGGTGCGCCGTCTTTCAGTTTTGGAGCTGCGCCTGCTGCAGATGCGAAGAAGGACGACAAGCCTGCTGCCGCCCCTGCTTTCGGGTTTGGTGCCGGTGGCGGTGGCGGTGGATTTGGATTTGGAGGAGCAGCGCCTGCTGAGAAAAAGGACGACAATGCACCTGCGGCAGCACCCGCCTTTGGCTTCGGTGCCGGTGCTAAGGCCGAGACGAAGGCTGCGGAAGCGCCTTCGTCCAATCCAGCCCCTGCCCCTGCCCCTGCCGCTGCGGCGGGTGGATTTTCATTTGGAGGAGCAGCGCCAGCAGCTGGAGACAAGAAAGAAGAGAAGCCATCGGCTGCGGCTGCACCTGCGCCTGCGGCAGCGCCTGCATTTGGCTTTGGGGCAGCGACAACGCCAGCCCCTGCTGAGAAGAAGGCTGATGATACCACCGCAACCACACCAGCGGCTTCAACAGCAACAACAGCAGGAGCAGCAGCAACGCCGACAACGACAACGACAACGACAATAACAGCGACAACAACAACAACAACAGCATCCAACGCAAATGGAGCTCCCCCTCCCCCCCCCGCTCACTATCAGAACAAGACCATCGAGGAAATAATTAATATGTGGACAACCCAGCTGAATAAGGATGCCATCGCCTTCACGAACGAGGCGAAGCGTGTGGCAGGGTGGGATTCCGTCTTGCGCGATAGCACGCGAAATATCTTGGAATTGTCAGACAATGTGTCGAAGCTTCTGTTGCAAGAGCACGATGTCGAGCAGACGCTCGGCAGCGTGAATGCCTACCAGAATGATCTGGTCCACTCCCTCGAGCTCATAGAACAGAACATCGACGCGGTTTTTAGCCATCCGCAGAACGCTTCGCCTAACGATGCCGACGCGCAGCGCGAGCAGGCTTTTCAGACTGCTCTCACGATAGACCACAGGCTGACTGCTATCAGCGGTGCATTGGACGAAATTGTTAGAGATCTTAATGCTGCACAGGAACAGCAGCAGCAAGGTGGAGTGCTAGGGGAGATAGTTGGAATAATGAATGCTCATTACGAGACACTTAGTTGGTTGGAAGGCGAGGCTAGCTCTGTCGAAAGCGAAGTTCGGCAGATAATTGGCGAGTAAATACAGTAGTAGGAAGGAGGGAAAGACTTTTATTTACGAAAAACGAAAATGCTCCCTTTTTTATCGTTCATTTTCTTATTACTTGGTAACACCACACACACACACACACAACACAACACAGACTCACATCTCCTCCTCGTCGCGGTAAGCATGCTTCCCCCCCTTCTTCTTTTTCTTGCGGCTGCCGCCTTCCTTGCGGTCCTTTCTTTTCTGAGCCTCCGCCTCGGCAGCTGTTGGGACGCCGAGATGAGGTGCGAGGTACTTCTTCCATATCTTCCGGCCACGCTTGATGACATACTGCCCGTTGTAATAGGCGTTAGAGACGGCAGTGCGAACAGGTCGCGGGGCATGCTTCCTGAACTCCTTGTTGACCCACGTGTAGGTTTCATCGATCTTCTTCCAGGCTAGAGTGCTTGGCGCCGCGTCTTTTTCCCAGCCAATGAAATAGCCATAATCATGGTACTTTCGCTCGAGCTTCTTAATCATGGCGTCATATTCACCATAATCTGCCGTCGCAAAAGAGGTCACAGACAGATGAGAAGAGGGTTAGTTTTAATTGCCTGAAGGAACAAAAGAAAGAGGAAAAAATGACGCATAATACTCACATTTTGACATGATACTGTTGACCTCATTAACCTTCTCGGGAGCGTGCTTTTCATAGAAGCTAATAACACGCAATTGGGGTGTCGACCCGAGGCCAAGTCGATAGCCCAAATTGTTCCCAATTTTCATCTTGCCGAGCATCGGTTTAAGGTGGTCTGCAGCGTAGAACATACCGGTGAGGACAGGGCCACCGCACAAGAGTGCGAGGAAAATAAGTGGAAGGAGCTTGATCTCCCCAAAATAGCCACCCTCGGACTCCTTCTCTTCTTGGCGTTTCTTCCTGCCCTTGCTGATCTTTTCATCGACGTCCCCACCACCGCAACACGACGACGACTTCACCCCTCCGTTGAAGCCAAAGTCATGCTCTTTGAACTCTTCCTCCTTTTCACCTCCTCCGCTGCCGAACATATCAATCACCTCCCCAGTATACTCATCCTTCTTTCCGCCGTTGACGACGTCCTCGTAACTCATTTCGGCTTCATTCTTGCGCTTTTCCGCCTTCTCTGCCTTCTTTGCTTGCTTAGCAGCTGCCCCACGTGCCATTTTGTCAGTACGATCTTAGGTAGCGCAGGATTGTGTGGTGGTCTTTTCGATTTTAACGAAATACTCCAGGAATGTGGTCAAAGTAGCTTTGCAGAAAAATATCCGTCGTTTTGGCGTTAAAAATCTCACAATTTTTGAGGTTTAGCACGTGTTGCAAAGTCTTATTTCCGAGATTTTGAGATTATCTGCTGATGCTGCATTCAGTATTTGCAGACCTTCATCCAAAAAACAGTAAACCAAAGTTTACTCGGTGCGTCAAAAAACTATATTCCGAACCGCAAGTGTGTTAATTTTGCATTTTTTTCCTTTGTTCTTTTCGATTTTGGCCGCCACCTGGTTCTTCTTGTCCTTACTCGTGGCACTGGTCGCGTCCACAATTCTTCGCTGAAGCGGTTCTCCATGGGATAATCGCGAATGATATAGTTAAGAGTCGTCTCGAGCGGGGTTTAACTGCCATTTACTTTCACTGACACTCTCCCTCTCTTCGCTCCCCCTTGCATCGTCATCGCTGGTGTTTGCTGAAAACCAAAAACCAACCCCCCAACCCTTGCTTGCTTGCTGTTTCAACTGAAACAGCAAGCATCAAATAGCATTCTCTGAAATCTCTTGACCATGTGCATAAGTGTCACAAACCCCCCAAACACAAAGCAGAAGCAGCCTTCGTCCTCGAAACCGGCGACAAACAAACAGCAAGAATATGATTCCTCCAAGCATGGCCTGGCCCAAGGGGACGAGTGGCTCAAGGATTTTGACCTCGAGGGCTTCCGGTCGGACGTCAAGGCTCTAGGAAAGGAACTCGAGGCGCAGCAAGGCCCTGCTGATGTCGCCCACCTGAACAAGATCGTAATGTGGAGCAACCTCTTTGCGTTTGCTGGCCTTTTCACCATGGGATTTGAGGGTTGGGGAATTGGTCTGTTCAGTGCTGTTTGTCTCAGCACTTGGACATTCAGCCGGTGGACGATGATTGCCCATCATACTTGCCACGGCGGTTACGACAAGTGTCACCCCAACAAAGGACGCTGGAACCGCTTCAAGTTTGCTGTAGGAGGTCTTTGGAACCGCATCTGCGACTGGTTCGATTGGATGATGCCGGAGGCTTGGAATGTGGAGCACAACAACCGCCACCACTACTGTCTCTCGGAGCTAGACGACCCCGACCTAGTTGAAAACAACCTCAAGGATGTTCGGGAGGCAAACATTCCCCTGGTCCTCAAGTATGTGATTGTGCTCATCAACATGACGAATTGGAAGTGGCAGTACTATGCCCCCAACACTTACAAGGAGCTGAAGTTGGCGCGCATGCGTCGCCATGGACAGCCGATTCCCGAAGGAGTCAATCCCACCGACGCTGTGACTGTCAAAACGCTTCTCACGAGTACCAACCCGTTCTACTCGATATCCGAGTTTATCCTTGTCGTCATCGGGCCCTACCTGCTCCTGCACTTCTTTGTCATGCCGTTGCCGTGGATGTTCGCAGCATCCAAGGATGCGTACTGGATCGCGGTGAGGAACCTCTTTGTCGCTGAAATATTCACGAACGTCCACGCCTTCGTTGCTATCGTCACGAACCACGCAGGCGACGACATGTATCGATTCCGCGACGGGTGCAAGCCCTTCAGCGGGTCGTTCTTCCTCCGCCAAGTGCTCGCTTCGGTTGACTTCGATATGGGCACTGATACCATCGATTTCATGCACGGTTGGCTCAACTATCAGATTGAGCACCACCTTTGGCCCAATTTGTCTATGCTCAGCTACCAGAAATCTGCTCCCCTAGTCCGAGCGTTATGTAAGAAGCACAATGTGCCCTACGTGCAGGAAAATGTATTGTGGCGAACGAAGAAAACTGTCGACATCATGGTCGGTATATCTTCGATGAAGTGGTTTCCTGCCGATTTTGAGGCCAGATTTTTGGAAATTGATAGGATGGCCGATGCTCGAGATGGGAAAAAGTGAATGTAAAAATGTGCATTTGTAATTACTTGCTTGCGTTTCTTGTGAAGACATCGGCTTGGCCTTTTTTTCAAGTTGCGATAGCAATTTTGTATAACAAAACGATAGCGCTAAGCTAAGCGTGTGTTCAGTCGAAATCATCCTCATCCTCCACTTCATATTCTAAGTCTTCGACCAGATTACCCAACAAACCTACTACATGCCTCATGGTGGGTCTACCATGAGGACAATTCCAAGGTTGCTCGACCTCGTGCATCTTCCTCACTACTCCAATCATTTGCGCCTCGCTCAAACTTGTTCCGATCATTATGCTGTGTCTGCAGGCCCTGCTGGCAAACATTGCCACAGCCTTGGGTAACCTCGTGATCTGCTTGTTGCCACCACCGCCACCTCCGCCACCACCCGCATGTCGCCTTACAGCGTTGTTGCCGTAAATCCCGCTACCATCAGCGCCGGTTCCACTGCCTGCGGCACCGCCTCCGACCCCATCATTCCCGAGCATGCTGCACAGAACGCTGACATCGCTTGGCCCGAAAGTCACGGCGGTCCTACCATCCCCGCCGCTGCCAGAGTGTGGGAGCGCAGTCAAGCAGAGTCTGTGCCTCGGCGGTTTAGAGGAATCGTAAATGAAGCGGAAACCGTTCGCCTCAAAAATATCCATGTTTTCGACGACACAATCTTCTTCTGTTGCACTCAGCTCCAGCCTCAATTCTTTCATCAACTTTTGTTCATGGATCTTGGTGTCCCTTACCAACCTCTCGAAATTGACAATCTCGTCGCATGCGTGTTGATCCAAGATCCACAGCTGGTTGTTCTTGCATCTGGCGAGTATAAAGCCTAAATTGAACTGTCCGATTACCTCCATGGATAAGAAATCGGACTTCTGGAGGTTGATCTTCTCTTTCCCCTTCTTCTTCTTCTTCTTTCCGTCTTCGGCGACATTCGTCGAAGTTGATCCTGCCTTGCTTGTGTTTTCTTCTTCCCATTTCTCGATTATTACCCTCCTGGCCCTGCTCCTCTCGACAGCCTTCCCATAACTTTCCAGAACCTCCTCAGTACTTCCCCATCCTGTAAATGAGGTCTCCTCCTTTGGGGTTGTTGAATCGCTCCGCAAAGATGCTAGAGACTTATTCGATAGCTCCGTTGATGAGGCCGATTCCTGTGATAATTCTTTCGAATTTTGCGACGACGATGAGAGAGACATGGAGAAGTCCGAGGTTCCTCTGGTATCCTCGGAGGGGAGGGGGCGCGGTGCCTTCGTGTTGGTGTCGACTTCCATCTTGTTTTTGCCCTTGGCGTCGTGTTCTTCTTCGTCACTTTCATCGTCGTCGTCGTCGTCGTCGTCGTCGTCGTCGTCTCCTCTCTTCTTTTTCGCTAAAATCTCCTCGTAATAAGCGAACCTTTCCTTCCTTGGTGCTGGTTTTGTCCTGGAGTCACTTGTGGTGATCTGTGCAGGGGCGCTGTTGCCCTTTCCGCGCCCACTACCTACGCTGATACTTGGTGCTGCCGTTGTCCTCGGCTTCTTCAAAATGACGGCAAGTTCCTCCTCCTCAGACTCCTTCCCTCTTTTGTTGAAGTTCTTCACGACTTCTGTGAACTCGAGCCTACTTGCGTCGGAGTTTTTCTTCCTCGCCTCTGCAGCAGTGGTCGTGGCAGCGGCGGTCATGGCAGGGGTAATTTCAGAATCAGTTTTTGGGCTTGTTTGCTGGTTCTGGCGCTGGGTGGAGCGATTGATTGTTTGCGTTACTGTTTTGTTCGTACGTGAGTAACCTTGAACGAGGGTCGGCTGCGTTTGGATTGTTGTTACTGGTTTTGGTGCTGGTGCTGGTGCTGGGGATGGGGGTTTAGCCAGAGCCGAGACCGGAGCCGGAGCCGGAGCTGACACGGGTGCTACCGCTCTACTATTGCTATTGCCCGTCTCACTAAGACTAGCAGCACTAGCACTCCTCCCACTACTACTACTGCCACCATAACCACCACCACTCGACCTGCTCTTCTCGATGCTTTTCTCCGACATTTCCTGGACCTCGTTGCTAACAAAAGTTCTGTCCTCGGTAGACCAAAACTCGGTGAGCTTGGCGCAAAGCAGTTCGATCAAGGAGCTCTCTTCCGACAAAAATACCTCTCGCTTGTCGGGGCTTAGATTAATGTCGAACATGGAATTTGGTAAAACCAGGTTCAATACGCAGGCGGGCTTTTTCCCACTATTGTCGAATCCTCGCCAAACCTCAGAGATGGAACGGCTAAACTTGGGGATGTCCACCGGGCGGCCGTTGACGCTGTAGAACTGCAGATCTCGTGCGGAGCTCGTCTTTGCACTGCCAATGGGGGGCTTGGAGATTAGCCCGGTGATAGAAAACTTTTCGGAGCTGTCAAGATTATTTTTCCCGTCCTTCTTCCCAAGCTCGCGAACCAAGTCCCCTATATCGACTGAGAAATCAGCTAATCCTTCGTGAAATTTAGAGCCTAGCACGCTACTAACGAGCTGGTTCAGTGATTTGCTCATCCCTGTCGCGAGTTTGACAGTCTGCACGCTGTTGCCGCCCTTCTTCCCTCCTCCACCTGCGCTGTCAGTGACTGTGAACTTGATACCGACACACACCAATGCGTAGGCCTGTAACATCTTGAAGAGTGCCGAGCGCTGAGATTTTAGACGCCGAAGTAAATCGGTCCGGCGCACAGGCAAAGCGTGGAATAGGTTTTTGATAGCCACAGTGGTGCCTCGCTTCCGGGCAACTTGAGTTGTGCAATCTTCCTTTAGACTGCCGTTATTGCCGTAGAAGAGCTTTTCTGCTACACTCTCCCCGTCCACCTTCGTTGTCACTGTAACCTCTTCGCTAACGTTGGCGAGGGAAAACAATGCCTCGCCCCTGAATCCAAATTTGTTGACTATTGAGTCGTCATAAAGATCGTCAAAAGATGTGAGCTTGCTCGTCGCATGTTTGGCGCAGACGAGAGGACGGTCGGCTTTTTTTATTCCGCACCCATCGTCGATAACTTCCACAAGATTGGCACCAGAATTGTGCAGTTTGATTGTTATTGATGTCGGGTTGCTGTCAAGTGAATTCTCAAGCAGCTCCTTCACACAAGATGACAAGGAGACAATAACTTGGCCACTACAGATCTGGTTCACCGACGACGATGGGATTTTCGTGATCAGTCCAGGTGCCTCAGCCATCGCAGGAGGCAAATAAAGGGGGGAAGTTGCTTGGGAACGATTTTGTGTCAACACTCAATTTCTGGTGTTCTGCGCAAACAGGATTTTCATAGTTTATTGTTTGTATGTTGGGTAGACCGCCGCAAAAAATTAATAAACCACCACAACAGATGCACTAAAAGACGGGATGAAGTCGTGCAAGTGAAAAACAAAAATATTGATCTTCTCTCCCCTTGTCGATTTAACGATCTTCAAAGTGCGCTAATATGATTCGCAATATGATCAGGCCGCATGTTGGTCGTTTCTTACTTT
>Ga0115557_1003583_pt1 | contig 10090 bp, 10 predicted proteins | sample COGITO_mtgs_1104_FD_87280 | JGI IMG/M metagenome (GOLD analysis project Ga0115557, IMG submission 87280) | Pelagic marine microbial communities from North Sea - COGITO_mtgs_110421 | ecosystem: Environmental > Aquatic > Marine > Epipelagic | place: Germany:Helgoland, sampling site Kabeltonne... | reverse complement strand
CACAACCGGAGGAAAAAAAAACCCAACAAAACCAGCCCCCCCCCCCCCCCCCGTCCAACGAGCAACAAATTGAGCAATAAGGACAGAATTAAGCAGCAGGTAATGGCTCGACAGGAGGAAGAAGAACGAGAAAAAAACCACTTGCTTTGCCAGGAGAAAGCAAGAGAAATGTGGCGCAAATTGCGCGGAGTGACGTTCTTGTTGGGTCGGTACATTAAACTCCGAAAAGGACCGATTCAACTGAACGTACTGAATGTGGGAAGTTGTAATTTGACTTACATTGGCGTTCAGTGGGTGTTCCATGGCTGTAAGTTCAACAAGAACATAATGAGCCTGGATCTAAGCGACAACAGAATGTGCGATAAGAGGGCAATTGTTATTGCGGAGTATCTCGAATGGGTTGACACTCTTGAGGAACTAAACTTGGACAAGAACAAAATGGGCGAGGAGACAGTGAGATTACTTTTCAAGGGGGTGCACGAGAATGAGGGGCTAGCAGCGTTGAGCCTGCAAAATTGTGCTTTAGGACCCGTCGCTCTTAATTGGTTGGCTAGTTACACCGGGAAGGACTGGTATATTGACGACATGCAGCTCGTCAGGAACGAGTCCAAAGCTGCTGCTGGACAACTTATTGAGGAATATTATGAGGAGGTGAAGACAATGGGAAAAATGGTTGATGACAGTCTTTTTGACGAATATGGCGACCACCACCAAGATCAGGAGAGGGCAGTATAAACAAAATGTAATATCTAATGACGAAATATTTGTTGCTGGCTACCCGAGGGTCTCTCCTCCCTAATTCAATTTTCCATCCTCATTCATTCATTACAAAAAATGCATGTTCATTTCGTAAAATCGTCTCCTACAATTAAATTATTACAGCCCCCCGCTACGTGCGGAAAACGGTCCAGTCCACGCGTGCCTGCACATTGCGCGTTGCCACCACTTGTAATTAGTCCGCAAGGGGAGGGGACAGGTACAAGATAAGAGCAGCAAGAAGACCAATCCCACCAACAGGGAATAGCAGGCCTCCAAAGTCCTTCTCTGTAGAAGCGATCAGAGTAGTCGCTGTGTTAATAGCATCGTGCACCTGCACGACGTCAATTGGCACCGCCTCGAGCTTGGTGCTCTGAGCGGGTCCGCTGAAAGAGTTGCGAGAAGCAGAAACAAAAGCAGAAGGCTGAACCACAAAAGAGCTAGTTAACTGCGCAACCACGAGGGCAACAAGGAGCTGGAGAAGCTTCATATCGAACAATATGTACGGCTTAAAAGTGTTTAAAGGCGTTGGATCTACGTCAAGAGGGGGGGCGAGTGTGTGAGAGACTTTGATGCACTATGATTTCTAAAGAAATGGGATTTGTTTTCGAAATCATTCGGTTCATCTGACCGAGCAAGAGATAACAAAGAACGAAAAAAGAGGCGATCGAGGAAAATACTCACCGTGTGTTGTGTGAGTGCAGTTTGCAAAACCGCTAGGTCGGTCGCCTTCATCGTGAGTATTTCCCTTACTGTTCGTTTTTTTATCAGATTTAGTAGATCATGAAGTCACCTATTGTTTCGTCGCTATTCATTCTGCAAGTTTCAAATGGGTTCGTTGCGAACTCCTTTGCAGCCAGCCATGCCTTCCAGACATCCACTATGTCTTCGACAGCACAACAGATGACCGAGACGTATACATTTTCCAAGAGCGAGGAAATATTCAAGGAGGCGAAGACGGTAAGACTGGGCGAGTGCGTGCGTGGAGGGGCTCAATTCTTTGTTGCCTTTTGTTAGTGTACGGTAGAAAATCTCTTTTTATATCGTTTGATGGTGACTCTGCAATGCCACATTGATATCTTCCTTTGCTAACACTCTAACGAACGCGCAGCTTATGCCTGGAGGGGTCAGCTCTCCTGTACGAGCATTTACGTCGGTCGGAGGCAATCCTGTCGTCTTTGATAAGGTAAAGGGGCCCTATGCATATGATGTTGATGGCAACAAATTTATCGACTATGTCGGCACCTGGGGACCCGCCATCATCGGGCATGCCGACGACGAGGTTCTCAGTGCAATCTATAAAACAATGCAGGTGAGATAGGGGCGGATAGTTGGTAAAGTTGCATGATGACGAAAACGTTGCCCTCGATTAGTGTTACTGACTGACCAACAAACCATGTCCATGTTTTTGTTTTTTACAGAAAGGAACATCTTTCGGGGCCCCTTCTGCGCTCGAAAACCTTCTCGCAAAGGAGGTCATTGCCGCTGTTCCGAGTGTCGAGATGGTCAGGTTTACGAATAGTGGTACTGAGGCCTGCATGGGGATGCTACGTTTGGTCAGGGCGTTCACCAAGCGTGACGCTATTATCAAGTTTGAGGGCTGCTACCATGGACATGCTGACTCATTTCTGGTCCAGGCTGGAAGTGGAGTTGCCACCCTTGGACTGCCAGATTCTCCGGGAGTTCCTTCCTCCTCAACAGCGACCACATATTGTGCTCAGTACAATGACCTCGAGAGTGTAGAGGCAATCTTGAAGGCGCATGACTGTGCAGCTGTCATCTTGGAGCCTGTGGTGGGAAACAGCGGCTTTATCAAGCCTAAAAAGGAGGTGAGTTGTGTTGTGTCGTGTTGTGTCGTGTCGTGTTGTGTCGTGTTGTGTCGTGTTGTGTCGTGTCGTGTTGTGTTGTGTTGTGTTGTGTTGTGTTGTGTTGTGTTGTGTTGAGTTGAGTTGAGCTGAGTTGAGCTGAGCTGAGCTGAGCTGAGCTGAGCTGAGCTGAGCTGAGCTGAGCTGAGCTGAGAGGAGTTTCGACGTGACTAGACATCGATATCGATGCGCGGGATGGAGAAAAGCGCCCCCTCTTCTACTCTACTCTACACTACCCCCCTTCTCACCCTGTTCACTCCTCTTTTTGTAACAACAGTTTTTACAGGGTTTGAGGGACTTGACGACCAAATACGGTGCGCTATTGGTCTTTGACGAGGTAATGACAGGGTTCAGGGTTGCCTATGGAGGAGCTCAAGAGTATTTCGGCGTTACACCCGATGTTACCACTATGGGTAAGGTAATTGGTGGGGGACTGCCTGTTGGGGCTTATGGTGGGAGGAAGGATATCATGAGTCTGGTCGCCCCGGCCGGACCCATGTACCAGGCGGGGACTCTCAGTGGGAACCCTCTAGCCATGACTGCTGGATTGGAGACCCTCAAGAGGCTCAGAGAGCCTGGCACCTACGAAATGCTGGAGGAGAAATCGAAGAAGCTCATTGAGGGGCTGATGGAAAGGGCGAGGGCGGCAGGACACGCCGTCTGCGGCGGATACGCGGGAGGTATGTTCGGATTTTTCTTTACTGAGGGTCCTGTGAACTGTTTCGCTGACGCAGCCGGCGCGGATGGAGAGAAATTTGGGAGGTGGCACCAGGAAATGTTGAAAAGAGGTGTTTATTTGGCACCCAGTCAGTACGAGGCAGGGTTCATGAGCACTGCTCACAGCGACGAAGATATTGATAAGACCCTGACGATTGCTGACGAAGTTTTCAGGATGATTTAGTTTTTTTCTCGTGCGAGTTTGTGACTGTGATGAGTGAGGTGGGGATACGGGCAGAGTTAATGACGTTAAGATTGATGAGCAGCATTACCATTATTAAAACCGAGGCTAATTATTTTTTATAATAATAATTAGCACTTCCACTTCTTTCCGCAGTCAAGGCAAGTAACAAATATTGTCATGGGCTCATCGGCGCTCCTAGTCTGCTGTTGATGGGACACTGTCCGGGTACCCTTGCATGCACCACATGTAAACAGGAAATCATCCGTGTCAATCCCACAAATATCATTGATTTTGTTCAAATTATCCGTATCCCAGTCGAGCCGAGAGGCATCCTGTACCTCCTGCTTCAACCTATTCGCCTTTTCAATTTGCTCCTGGCTCGCAAACTCAGCAGGGTTCATCTTTACCAGCTTGGTGATTGGAATCTTCCCCTCAAGCACCGAGCTGCGCAGGGCCGGATTTTTCTTGATGTTGAAGACAAGTGACTGTACCTTTGCGAGATAGTCCTTGTTGTAAATCACACTATTGTGCTCCTCATCAATCGCCTCTTCCAATGCCAGGCTTTTCTCCTTCACATATTCCTCCCTGCTGGTTTCATCTTTGATTGACTTTAACACTTCGCATTGCTCGTATTCTTTTAGAAAGGCCTTCTTCAGCACGTTGAAAATTTTCACCCGGTCCGCCCCAATATCCTTCGTTAGTTGTTTCAAGAATGCACCATCGTCGACAGTTTTGTTCTTTGCTTTGTTGTTATCAGTGGAGGCTGCAGCGGAGGTAGGGGTGCCGCCGCCATTTTTGAGATCATTGCCCTTCTTTCCTTCCGACTTTACCGGAGTGGCATTCTTCCGCATTTGTTTCCACTTTTTCACCATCGACTTAGCCAAGGTGCCCATCTCCCCCTCCTCGTTTCTCAAGCCACTCACAATAACACCAATTTTGCTGGCAGCCAAATCATCCAGAGTAATTGTTTGGGCCGAAAGAGCTTTTAGAACGTCAAGTTTCGTAGATGCATCGGTCGCTTTCTCAAGGGCCGACCGTAACCTGGACAATTCGACTGCGGCAGAGGACATTTCAACAGCGAGATTGGACAGGTTGGAGGGAAGGAGTGTGGAGGGGACCCTGATGGCGGCTGCTATTCACTGGACTTAAGAGAAGAAGAAAAAGGCCAGAGACGGCAAGGCAGGCAGACAAAGAATAGCTTGTCAGTAGTAATTTGCAAACTGCGTTGGGAGGAGGGAGGCGAAGGACAGAAATCTCCAAACCTGGCGAAGAGTTCGTTCGGTGCACAAAGCGTTTGTTCACTCCAAAAAGAAAAGAATTTTCCGATCAGTCGAGCTGACTGCCCTACCAATTACTAAACCCTCTCCAGACACCCTCTTGTTTACTTAAGCGGCTTTCCCCCCAAACTATACACACTCCATTTCACAAGTGCGTTTGACGGTGGAATGCTTTTTGCGCGCACATTTTCACGCACTGCGGGCGGGGTCGCCCGCAGTGGTGCCCCATTTATCCGCAACGCACCTTCTATGAGCTTCACGAGGTCCTTCTTTGCTACACCCCTCCAATCCAAGGTAGACTTCTTCCAAGTTGATAATGCAACTAATGATGAGAAATTGAATGGGATGGTGAAGGGTGAGGTCGTGGACATCAGCGTGGACGTGCCTAAGCTACGTGTAGGTGATCAGATATCGACCCCTTACGAACTGACTATCAGCAGCAGCATGGTGGACCACTGGCACTCAGCCTTTTACAACCATGACCGCATCAACACTTCTACTCCCTATGCAAGAAAGCTTGGACTGCAGGACTCTGTGCTGCCCTTTTCAATGATGCTGTTCCTGTGTGGTAGTATGTCTCATGCTGATAGTGCCAAGGTGCAAGTGGGATTCGAAAATAGCATTTACCACTGGCCTGGCTTTGCCGGAGACACTTTCACCAAGACTTTTGAGGTCAGGAGCGTAAGAAATGTCAGTGATGGTAGACATGCGATAATCAAATTCAACTGCGGGCTGGTAAACCAGAGGGGGCGCGTCTGTATGAGCACGGACAAGACCATGCTATTTGAGGTAAAGTCTAGCTCTTCGTCCACAGTTGAGAGAACTCCCCAGACTACCAACCAAGCCTTCAGGGCACACTTGATGTCAAAAGCTGAAGTTCTTGGGGATCTTGGTAGCACTACTTTGACCCCTTTGCGGCCTGGACAGATGATCGTCCACAGCATGTGCAGGGCGCTAAGTTTGAGCCAGAGCCAGCAGCTAGCAAGCTTGGCCCGTCTCACCCACCCACGCCACTTCAACAGCAAGAAATACGACCCTAAGACCGAAATTTTCATCCCCGGGGGGCTTATTCTCGGACTTGTACACTCCGCGTCCGCCCGCGACCTCCACGAAATCATACACGAGGAGGCTGCCAGCGTCAGTTACATTAACAACGTCCATCCCACGGACATTGTTGGGGCCGTCACTTATGTCAAATCCCTCGAGGAAAATGTTAGCGGTGATATGGAGGGTCTAACCGTCACGACTATTGGAATCAAGAATATCGATCCGGATGAATTGCAGGGGGTAGAGTTCCCCAGAGAATTGTTCGCAAGGGATCTTACCAAGAGGGACGTTGAGAGGATCTGTAAGGAGAGCATCCCTCAATTGAGCAACAAGATTGTCTTGCAAACGGAGAGGAAGCTGGTTCGGCAGGCCACTCGTTCTGAGGCCTTTTTGCTATGAGTAAACTACTATTCGTGCGGGCAACAACATAAATATAACATATAAGCCAACAAAAAGTGCGCGCGAATGAATTAATTTGGAGAAACTTTTTTTCCCTACTTTGCTCTCTGCATTGAAATTCTTTATTCACCACCTAAAGATCTTCATCAACATCGGCGCTTTCGCTACCTCCATCGCCATTATACTCGTCGTCCTCGTAATCGCCGTAATCACTAGCAACGTCATTATCATTCATCAGAACTAAATCTCTCCCGAACTCAACAAACCAAAATAAGACCACAGACAAGAAATCGCCGAACCTCAGTACTCCTCTCCCCCTTGCTAGAAGCACGGAGTCCGCCAAGGCGAACCACTTCCCTCTGCTATTTTTGACATTATCGTCACTTGCTCGCTTTATGATTGTCCCCACAACCTGGCAACCTGAGTAGGAGAGGCTTATTTCTCCATTTGTAGCCAAAAACTTGACGACCTTCCCCACAGCCTCCAACGTGAAGCACTCCTCGACCTCATCCGATGTCAGCTCTGTCCAAGGGTTGCTGAAGCCTCCACCGATTAGATTCGAGAAAGACGACGAGTTGGAGGAGTGAGGGGGAGGGGAGAGGCATAATGATCGAAGGATTGCGAGCGTCCGTCCGATCGATATTTGTACGTTGTGAAGCTCGTCCTGGGAGCCCAGGATGGGGAGAGAGATGGCACAGGTGCTCGTCGCCAAGATGATTCTGTCAGTCTCTGATTCGTCCGAATCTCTAGAGTCTTCGCTGCTCTCGCCCTTGCGCTCGTCAGAATAGTCACTGGTAGAGCTGTCGCCCTCCTTTCCTTCTCCCTGAGACCTTCCCCGCTTCCCTTTTCGCCTCCCTCTCCGCTGCCTTCGCAGCTTTTGCAGAATGGCCCCGTTGCAGTAAAAGTGCCTTCTCAACTTTTCCACCCTTGCTCCCCCCAAAATATCCATCACCTCCACAATGCCTCTCTTCTCTCCTATGTTCTTCTCAATGGTAATCGCCAAGGAACGCTGGAATTTTGTTATAGGAGGCGGGGACGAGGGTATTCTATCCTTGGCATCTCTCTTGTTGTCGTCGCTATCGCCATCGTGATCAATGTTCACATGATGTAAATGACTCTCGGACAGAACACCTAAGGGGGCCCTCCTTTCCTCCCTGTCTCCCTCTACCTTCAATTTCTGAACTTTACGAACCATCACCTCTCCTCTAGTACCTCCAAATACCCAGTCATTCCAACGATCCTTCCCAAATTTTCCTCTAATCTTTCTCCACCCGTCGGATCCAACCTCAATTCTGCACAAGATGACACCGTCGGAGACAGTAGCAACAGTGATTATCGTTAGCGCTGAAAGAGAAACAGAAAGTAGGGGAAAGAAAGAAGAGGGGGAGAAGGAAGGCAAAGGACATCGCATGTGGAGGTCGATTCTGAATAGCTGCGACTCCTTCTCAGGTGGAGAAATGGAAATTGCCGTGAAAGAGCTAAAGTCGTCGCCAAGGGTATTGGCACGAGATAACTGGGAAGATTGCTGCTCTTGCAGGAAGTGTGGCACAGGACCGATGAGGTGGTCAAGAGGGGTGTAAGCAATACTTGAAGAATGCTTTTTCTTTCCTTCTCTTGTACCGCTGGCAACAGTCAAACGAGAAGCCGGTTTGCTGGCTTTGTTGGGTGATGCAGCTGCATCGACTGACTTCGGCGTTGCGGCTTCAACATTAACAGGGGGTATAATGCTAGAACCATCCCTCTCAATAGAGGCGATGATACTCTCGATGACACCGGAAACAATAGCGGTAACATCATTGATAGCATCAACACCTTCAACTGTCGATGGCGGTGGGGTTGCAGCTTTTAATTCTGCGACTTCTCTTGCCTCCTCCCTCTCCAGCCTCCTTTTCCTCCTCTTTTCCCTCTTCTTTTCCCTAATCGCAAGTTTTTCCTTCTCTAATTCCTCAATGGTGAGTTCCCGTAGCTGTTTCTGGGCCAAGGCCAGATACTTCTCCTTTACAGAAACATTTGTTGCTGCCAACTTCGACATGGTGCTTGCTGCTTGGTGATTGATGGGAAATTTTAAAGCATGGATGATGTTTTCGCGAGACGGGAGAGATAAAATGTTCTCGGCAAAGTCCTGTCTAAATAAAATAACGCTTGCAACCGACTCAATTAGTTTCAAACACTTCTTTGTGATTTTTTTTTTTTACAAAAACGACAAACAACATGAATTTTGTCATCTTGTAAGCGCATTCAGCAAAACATCAGTCGCTACAAACGATTCATAAGCTATCTCTCACGGCTATATATCTGTTTTAACTGAGTCGATGTCGACTTCGGGTTCCCCCCTGCATCCTTCCTCATCCCCTAAATCTCCCCCTTCCACCATTAAGGAACATCAACCGCAACAAAAAACACAACAGCCTGCTGCCTCGCCTGAAATCTCAATACCACCTGTGTCGCCAACCTCACCAGGAAGTAACAATTCGGTTGCTACCATCTCACCCAATCATGCCTCCACTTCGGCAACTCCCGCCACTCCCGCCACTCCAACCCCTACACCACCGACAACGATTGCCCCACAAACCCCGCAACAGCCCCCTGAAATCTCTTCACCAATGTTAAACCTCCTCGTTTCTGGCGAGCTCTTCTATAAGACTTCGACGGCGGTATCTTCCTCTGACTTTCCCCTTGGCCCAGGCCTCCAGGACTTTCTTGCCTCCGAGCCCCCCCAGGGCACCTGCTCTGGTACTGAACGCGACGCTCCTCTTGAGTTGCTCAGGCTTTCTAGAGACCTATCATCTCAGCTCAGATCTGCCAAAATAACCTCTCTGTTATCTTGCCGAAAGCTAGCCCAACAACTCACCTCATCGACCTTGAGTGGTCTCCGCCAACAGTCGCTGAAGAGGACTGCGGCTGAAGTGTCGCTCATCGACTCATTACAAAAACGCCTCGCTCTTCTATGCATATTATTCAGCAAGGTTGTCGAGGAGGAGAGTAAGGTGTGCAGTGGGAGGATCGCATGGGAGGATAAAATTAGTTGCCGGCTTGAGGAGGCTATGAAGCTTGAACAGCGTCTTGCTCTCTTTTCGTTGCACATTCAGCACGAGACGAGAGGTTCCATTATATTGAGGCCGCTAGGAAGCAACCACCCGCAACACTTACGGTGCCTGAGAGCTGCGACTGAGAACGTCAAGAAAGACTTCTTCAAGAGGAAGGGTTGTCGATTCAAGGGGGTCAAGGTAAAAAATGTTTACAAGATAGAGAACAGGCTGCTACTCGACGATTTTCAATCGTCTGCAAAGAATGGGAGCGCAGGGGGAGAAGGAGGAGGAGGAGGAGGAGGAGGAGGAGCGGAAGCGGGTAAAGTGAAGGGTTTGTTCTGCGGAGTTCCCATCGATTGCCTGGAAAACGTCGTCGTGTATGGTGTGAGGGGGAAAGGAGGGGGTCATGGAAGGATTGGAAGCGGAGAAAAGGGGGACGAAGGAAAAGAAGGCGACGGTTTCGACGGGATCGACGCCTTCCAAGAAACTTGGTACGATAGTATGAAGGACAAAGGTGGTGGTAGTGGTGGTGGTGGTGGTGGTGGTGGTGGTGCGGGGGAGCAATCAATGGGTTTTGCAAAGCGCGCCGTAATGAGAGGTAGCAGCATACCGTTTCCGAGGGCTTTCAGCCGCCACAGCACGCTGGAGGAGGATCGCGACTTCGTCCAGGGGGAGGGACGGAGGGGAGGGGAGGGGGGGGGGGTGGGGGGTGAAACGAACATTAGGTTTTTGGCATTATCCAGGGGCATGATAGGGAACAAAATGGTGGCAAAGCAGCGAGCCGAGGGTACCAAGCAGGGGGAAGGGGGGGCCGTT
>Ga0115557_1003578_pt1 | contig 10094 bp, 8 predicted proteins | sample COGITO_mtgs_1104_FD_87280 | JGI IMG/M metagenome (GOLD analysis project Ga0115557, IMG submission 87280) | Pelagic marine microbial communities from North Sea - COGITO_mtgs_110421 | ecosystem: Environmental > Aquatic > Marine > Epipelagic | place: Germany:Helgoland, sampling site Kabeltonne... | reverse complement strand
CACCAAACACACCAAACACACCAAACACACCAAACAAACCCACTACCACCACCACCACCACCACACCAATCACCTCGCAAACGGGCGAAATCAAGGATATGGAAGACTCATCCATCGCCCAGCTCGTCCTCTCCGGTCAGGTCAAGGACCACACCCTCGAGAAGACCCTCCAAGACCACTCTCGCGCCGTCACTGTTCGACGGCTGGTCTTCACCGAGAAACTATCGCGCCTGTCGATCGACTCCGACCCGCTGCGCGAGCTTCCCTCCGGACCCAGCCTGGACTACTCCCGCGTCTTCGGCGCCAACTGCGAGATCGTCTGCGGTTACGTGCCGCTCCCGGTGGGCATCGTCGGGCCTCTCCTGCTCAACGGGTCGGAGACCTTCATCCCCATGGCCACCACCGAGGGTTGCCTCGTGGCGTCCACGAACCGCGGCTGCAAGGCGATAACCGAGGGGGGCGGGGCGACGAGCGTCATCCTCCGCGATGGCATCACCCGGGCCCCCTGCCTGCGCTTCGCCTCGGCGCTCGCCGCCAGCGAGTGCAAGATCTGGAGCGAGGAGCCCCAGAACTTCCAGCTCCTCAAGGCCGCCTTTGAGTCCACGACTAGCTTCGGGAAGCTCATCGGCGCGGAGCCGACGTTGGCGGGGAGGAATGTGTATTTGAGGCTGAGGTGTTTCGCCGGGGATGCGATGGGGATGAATATGGTTAGTAAGGGGAGTCTGAAGGTGGTGGAGGTGTTGAAGGAACGGTTCGATTGTGAATTAATTAGCCTGTCGGGGAACATGTGCTGCGACAAGAAAGCGTCGGCTGTGAACTGGATACAGGGGAGGGGAAAGAGCGTCGTCATTGAGGCTACTATTCCCAAAAAGGTTGTACAGGGTACTTTGAAGACGACAGTTAAGTCGATTGTCCACACAAACACGCAGAAGAACTTGATCGGGAGTGCCATGAGCGCCACCATCGGCGGTTTTAATGCCCACGCCGCCAACAACGTGACGGCTGTATTTTTGGCGTGCGGGCAGGACCCGGCGCAGAACGTCGAGAGCAGCAACTGCTTGACGCTTATGGAGGAGACGAACGAAGGAAATCTTTGGATCAGTTGTACGATGCCTTCAATAGAGGTCGGCACGGTAGGTGGGGGGACTTCTCTCCCGGCTCAAAGCGCTTGCCTTAGGGTGCTCAACTGTAAGGGCGGGGGAGAAGTTCCCGGGGCGAACGCGAAGAAATTAGCGCACGCCGTTGCTGGTGCGGTCATGGCCGGGGAGTTGTCGTTGCTGGCCGCTCTCGCGGCGAATACGCTGGTGGCAGCTCATATGCAGCACAACCGCAAGCCGCAGGCAAAGACTGCGGGGAAGTGAAGTGAAGTGAAGTGAAGTTAACAGCAATTGTAAATATTTTCGCTCTTTGACCAGCTTATTGGTAGCAAATTTGTTTCTGCTTTAAAAAATTATCAACGGGAGAGACAACAATATTCTTGAGCACGCACGGCAAAGAAAATCATCTCTCACGGAGAGACAATATTCTTGAGCACACCAATGGCATCAGACGGCTGAACTTTGCTAAAATCAGTTCGTGTGAAGCCCTCCACGATTCTGATGTTCTCCTTTTCGTCAATATCTTTCAAAGGCTCAGAAGAGGAGTCCGCCCCGATGGAAGAGCGGTCGGAGGTCTGGCTCAGGAGTTTTTTACTCTTCCGCGTGTCGAACGCTTCAAGTTCTTTCGCCTTTCGCTTCGCCTCGTTGATGACAGTCTTGGGGATGGAGGCCAGTTCCGCGACCTGGATACCAAAAGATTGGAGGCAGGGACCTTTCTCCACACTGTATAGGAAGACGAGTTCGTTGCTTCCAGGGGTGGTGGCAGCGCTCACGTGGCAGTTCTTCACACCCTCGAATTTCTCCTCCATGGCTGTGAGTTCGTGAAAATGTGTCGCAAATAGACAGGAGCAGCCAATCTTGGTTACAAGGTATTCACTTATACTCCACGCGAGACCATAGCCGTCAAACGTCGAGGTGCCACGACCAAGCTCGTCGATGATGATAAGCGATCTTTTTGTGGCCTTTTGTAAGATGGATGAGGCTTCCAGCATCTCCGCCATGAAGGTACTGATTCCCTTCTGTTGCGCGTCACCAGCCCCGACACGAGCGAGAATAGCGTCGACGATGTTGATAGTGGCACTGTCGCAAGGTACAAATGATCCGATCTGTGCCATCGCAATAATACACCCACACCCGCGAATGTACGTGGATTTTCCGCCCATGTTTGGCCCAGTGATAATCTGAAAGTTTGACTGACCCTTGGTCAAGACATAGTCGTTGGGGATGAAGTCGACGTTTTCCTGCACCTCCACGCACGGGTGGCGGGCTCCAAGGAGCTCGATCTGCCCGCCATCTTCAACGTCAGTCATCGTCGGGCGTACGTAGGGGCTACCCGATGTAGCAGCGAGGTGTGCGAACGAAGCTAGGCAGTCAAGTTCTCCACAGGCGCGCGCCCCCACGGTGAGCACATCGACGTACGACTTGGCCACTTCCATTGCATTGGATACCACTTGGCGAGATTGCTGCTTATACTTCTGCTTCAATTCGGCTTGGCTAGCAGAGAGGGAGCGCAACTCTTCCGTGTTGAAGTGCACACCGTTTTTGAGCACTTTCGATACATGCACGTCGCCGGAGAATTCCTGGCGTAGCTTCTTCTCTGCATTGGTATCAGGAAGCCTAAACATTAGGGAGCCCCCATCTTCCTTATCTTCTACGAGTCGAACCGAGTTAAGCTTCGCACCCGTCCTCTCTGACCATTCTTGGTCGATGCGAGCGTGCTCCTGCTCCACCTCCTGCATCAGGCTATCGAGTTCTTCCGACGTTTCTGTGAGCGCCTCATCGTATTGGCACTGGACGGCGAATTCACGAGGTGCAAGGTTCATGTCAATGACAGCCTCTGCTAGTCTGCCTAGATTCCCAACATTTTGACCAAGCGACTCGAATGTTTCCAAGTGCTTCTTCAGAAGATTGGGAAGGCCGGTGCCGGCGATGGTGGTGTTACCTTCATCACCACCTGAGGGTCTCAGAGCGTCGACGATACCCTGGATACGACTGCAAAAGAGGTAGCATTCATAAAGATCCTTGAGACCCGCCTTATTACTGCGGAGCTTCTTGGAAATAGAGAATAGATCGACAGCAGAGCGAAGAGCCGCCCCTGAGCGAACCTTCTCTCTGGCGATTCCCCCGTCGCTATCATTGCCAGTCACAAAATACTCGACAGCGTCATGCCTGTCCTTGATGACGGCGAGGTCAGTAGAAGGAGACTGCACCCAAGAATTCAGCACAACTTCTCCCATCTTCTTGGTAACGGTTTTGTTCAGCAGGTCAAAGACGGATCTTCCGTCCCCCTTCCTGTCGGCGACATTGCTAGTGCTGTCGGAGCTCGCACCCTTTTCGCCGTTATTCGGCATGAGATTAATGGCGAGGGACGCAACCGGGTCTACCATCAAATGTGTCGGCATAGTCACGTTGGACTCCTCCCACTTGATTGTCGTGGGGTCCTGATGGTGGAGGCTGGAGCCGCATTCCGAGGAAAAGAGGAGATTCAGCGTTTTCAGGGTGAGAAGGGGAAGGGAAGAAGACACAGAGCGAAAAGGAAGGCAGCTCTTCAGATTCCGCATCGACTCGTTCAGCTCCGTTTGGTATTGAGAAGGGTTCGAGGTGGATTTGACGGAGGTTTGATCAACTTTGGGGCGAAGGAGAACCTTGGAAGAGAGGAGATCTGCCAGCGCTTGAACTTGTTCAGCTGGTGACTGAGCAGCCGGCGAAACAAATATTGTCACGTTACTAGTGACGGAGTCATCTTCGCCGTCACTGCCACAGAAATTGCATAGCCAAGCCAGCTTATGTATTAGGACAATTTCATTGTTGGGAGTTTCAATTCCTGTGTCACTTTCCTTCCCTAAATTGCCAACATCAATCGTCCAATTGGGGATGCTAGTGATTTTCGATGTCGACGCACAGAACCGGGCGCCTGTAATCGTCACAACGCTGGGATCATCAGGCTCATTCGGCGACGGGTTTGTTAATAGCAGAGCTGTCGTTAACATTATCGCCAAAGGGTGGAGGGAAAAAGGGGGGAAGTGATGGAAGGTTGGAGTATTTTCAGTCAAAAGCGAATATAATATGTTGGACCGAGAACCAAAATTTTTGATAACGCTAGGCGGGTGCGAAATTTGAGAGGAAAAAGCTGAGAGGGGTTGTTGAGAGCGGGGATTGAGTGGGGGGGGGAAAAACAAAAGAAATGAAAATAGGCAGAATAAGCACTAGGATCCTTAAAACTCGTAAGGAGCTCTGCGTTAGTTATTTGACCACTGCTGAGTTGTTTGAAGACAACAATGAATCCCGCATCTCGGAATAGAATAGCCCGCGACCTTAAGCTCGTCACGAAACAGCCTCCCCCCGGCGTGAGTTGCTGGGCAGATGACGAGAAAGACCTAACGAAGCTCACGGCACAGGTCGCTGGACCGCCGGGAACTCCATTCGAGGACGGCGTCTTCACTCTTTCTGTCCAATTCCCGCCTCGATACCCCTTTGAGCCACCCCGTCTAAGGTTCATCACACCCGTCTACCACCCTAACATTGACTCTGAGGGGAGAATTTGTCTTGACACATTGAAGTCAGCTCCAATGGGCAGCTGGTCACCTGCAGTTAGCTTGATCAGTTTGTTGACAATGATTCGGTGTTTGCTGGAGAGGTGAGTCGAGTTTTGAATTTGGTCCAGAACGGCCTTAGCTGTCAGATCCGGTGGTGTGCGGTGTGGTGGCTGGCCAATTGGGTGACTTGATGACGAGATGAACTAACACTGTCATAAAAAACCGCAGTCCGAATCCCGATGACGGCCTGATGCCAGACATAACGTCGCAATACAAACGGGATTTGGAAGGTTGGAAGAAGGAGGCGCGCGCGCGTTGCGAGAGGGACGCAAAGCCAACCACGGAGGAAGAGAGTGGGGGTGGTGGTGTCGGGGAAGGTGACTGCGAGGTTAAGAAGGGGGATGGGGGTGAGGGGAAGGGGAAGGGGAAGGGGGAGGGGAAGGAGAATGTGAAGGAAAATCTGGCCATCGAAGAAGAAGGTGGCGGAGAGAAGCGAAAAATCGGATTGGTCGAGATCGGCGGCGGAGAAGAGAAACGAAAGAAGATTTGAATTTAGCTGAACATTCGTCGGCCTCGACGACGACTGGGTGGGGGTCCCCGGTGGTGGTAGTGGCGGTGGGCCTTCCCGCCCCCCTTCCCTCCGCCGCCGCCTCCCGGACCTTCTGCGTCCGTCTCCGCGTGGACGTCCTAATCTCCCGTATTATCTCCTGTGTCCACTCGACCCTCAAGTCCTCCCCGGGTGATGGAGGGAAAGGGAAGATTAACGAAAAAAAAACAGAAAAAAAACACACACACATTGGAGAGATTTGGAGAGAAAATCCTTTTACCACTTTTGTTTGTTATCCAGAGAAAAACATTTCTGCTTATTTTAGCTCAAGCTTCTTCTTCTACCCCACATTAAAATTCTTCATTTCACGCCGTGTCTCCCGCTTGAGGTCACGCTCCTTGATATCTCCCCTCTTGTCGCGGAGATTTTTCCCTCGTGCCACTCCAATCTCAATCTTCACCCTATTGTCCTCATTAAAGTACGCCTTCAAAACAGCAACTGTCATTCCTTTTTGATCGCACGCGGCCGCCATTTTACGACCCTCTGATTTGTGCAGAAGAAGGCGCCGGATTCGGGTCTCATCATGATTCGCCCAATTCCCTGTGTTCCCGTGCTTCCCAATGTTTATATTGTGCAGCATACATTGGCCCGTCCTGGCGTCGCATTTCACGTAGCCGTCGCGCAGCTGCAATTTACCTTCCCGAATGCTCTTCACCTCCGTTCCTACCAGTGCAATACCGGCCTCATAGGTATCAAGAATCTCATAATTACGTCGGGCCTGTCGATTTACTGCAATAGTTTTCCGATAGTCCTGCTTGGGGCGTTTCAAGGTGGTGTCGGCGGCTGCTTTCCTTCGATCGTTGCTAGTCGGTGTCGGCCGTCCGCCCGCGAATAAGGGGAGGGAGATGGGACGTATGCCTGATGGGGGGGTGAATGAAAAGGTCTGATGATGGATACCAACCAGAAACAGAAGCGAGAGGGTGGTAATGTGTAATATGTGATGATGATGGGAGCGGGCAATCATACGAAATAGGACGAGGATGCTGTCAGTCTGTATGGATTATTATGCATACACAGCCCAGAAAATGGAATATTACACAGTAGCCAGCCCCCTTATCATGAGGGGGTGGAATTTGAGAGTGTCAAATTGTCCTCGTTTGTAGCTTGTGCTGATGGATCTGGAGGAGGACTGAGTTAATTTGGTACCAATGACTCAAAAGATAGATAGAGATGTCAGGGAGATAGAAAGAAATTGGAAAGAAACCACAATTACCAATAAAGAGACTAGAAGTCGAGAGAAAAATGCGATCCGCAAGCCTCTTCTTTTGACCTTCACCTTAACATCTTATCTTTTCCCGTTTTACCTCCAGGACAGTATATATACTAATACACATCATAGTAGAAAAATACCGAAAAAAGATAACCTCCCCGGTAATGTTTCGGCTTCTTCGCTTGTCCTCGTGTAAAACTTTTCGGATGTTCTCCAGCTCATCTAAGCAGCCGATCGTTTTCAATTCGTCCATGAAGCAGCAGATGCGTCACAATGCCGCGAAGTTGAACGATGCGAAGAGCTATGATTACCTCCGTGAGGAAGTTGCATCCCGACTCGTTGATAGACTGGATGATGTGAAGCGAGAATTCCCCTTGGCGCTTGATCTCGGGAGTGGTAGCTGTTTCTTGCACAGGGAAATTTGCCGGGACGACAGCCTAGGAGATAATGGAGGGGGCGTCGGTGGTGTGAAGAAAATTGTGGCTCTGGATTCTTGTGGAGAGGTTCTGAGGAGGGATGAGGGCGAAGACGGTGACGTCGAAGGGAAAGAACGGTGCGATATTTTTCGCCTTGAGGGAGACGAAGGTGGGAAATTGCCGTTCCCGGACAATTCCTTTGACTTGGTTGTAAGCAGCATGAGCCTCCACAACGTGAACGACTTGCCGCGCACAATGCGTGAAGTCAAACGAATTCTAAAACCTGACCGTCCCTTTTTATTTGCAATGGTCGGAGGAGGGACCTTAACAGAGCTCCGATCGGCTATGATTCTCGCCGAGACGGAACGTAGCGGTGGCGTATCATCTCACGTCGGTCCATTCGTGGACGCAAGCGACATCGGGAGACTCTTGACAAGTTCTCAATTTGCTCTCCCGACTGTAGATGTGGATGACGTTGTAATTGGTTACCCCGACGCTCTCATTTTGATGGAGCATCTCGGAAAAAGCGGAGAGGGAAACGCGGCTATTGCGAGAAATCCTGGAGGTGTAAGCCGGGACATGCTACTGGCTTCCGCAAGCATTTATGCCCAGATGTACGGTGAAGTAGACAGTGAGTGGGCAGAAGACGATGGTGGATCACAGGGCAATACGTTGGCGAGCCAACTAGATGGCGGTATTCCAGCAACTTTTCAGATTGTATACGGAATCGGCTGGACTCCTCACGAGAGCCAGCAGCAGCCGGACGAGAGGGGAAGTGCAGGTGGAAAGAAAATCGGAGATATGTCGGTCGTTGAAAAGACCCTGACAGAAAAAAAAGTGAGTGGAAAATGAGGGGTGACGATGGTAGGTGGGGGGAGAGGTGGGGGGAGAGGTGGCAGGCGACAGCCAGCTAGTAGATTACAATTGCTAAATTCTAATAGAAAAGAGTAGGTTACGGTACGAAATCATTTCTACTAATTCATTTTATATTTTGGCTTCCTCAAGTCCTCAGGTCCTGCCAACGGAAGATGAAATACACACAGCCTCAATTCGAGAATGAAGAGAAGGTGGTGGGTTTGAGGCCAACCTGACGACGACAGAGAAGAGCCAGCATCTTATTACTGGTTTTCTCGCAAAAACGGCCGACGGAGAAGAGCAGCATTTTATCACTGGTTCTCTCGCAAAAACTTAATTACCTCATCAAGGCTCATGGTGCTAGAATGAGGCCTAAATCTACTCAGATCATCGAAAAAAAGATCCACGTCATACTGCTCACGCTCATGCCCTGTGAACATTATCTCATACGCTGAAAGGACAGGAAGTAAAGCATCCGCATCCCCCCAAGCGTCTTTTAGATGCTTCAATCTTGTCGCAGTGAGCAGTGGATTCTCCTTCGAAAAAAATATGTCCAGCGTAGACCGGACTCGCGAAGATATATCTTCTTCGAGAACATCGTCAAATTCTACAGCCTTGGTAAAATTATAGACAAACACGTTCCCATGATAATTAGCATCAGGATTCGTATCACTGGACACATGAATCGGTAAAATAGAAGACTCCTGCACGAATTGCTGGTCGTCATCTAAGTCAGCAAGGGACCAATTTAGTAAAATTAGACCAGCACAATTGAGAAGTTTTTCAACAAGGACCATCTGGTGAAAAGAAACGAGGGTGAAAACACCACCCCTCTTCAGCATGAGTGTTATATTACGGAGGTAATTTGCCACTTCATTTGGCGGTCGGTCAGAGAGGAGAAAATCAAGAGTAGATTTGTCTGTTATCAAATCTGCCTTATTGACAGGGACTTTGTCACGCGAGCAAAGGTCAAATACATGGTGAGTGACATCTCGTCTGGTCTTGTTGCCAATGATGTCGATTGTGTGAACATCGCCGTAGTCAAGTTCAACAAGCATCTGCGATAACGACGACGACCCCGAACCAAGATCAATAGCTCTCATGTCCTTCATAGAAGCCCTCTTTATCTTCAAATTAAGCAAACTCTTCGGATGTACTAGCCACTCAAATTGATCATTATCAACAGGCAGATGCGACATTTGTCTATGACTTGGTAGGCGATTGAAAAGCGAAAGTTTTAGGAGGGGAGAAAGACGGCCGATCATCTTTCGACACCATCACTCGTAGAAACGCCCTTTATAAAACACTTGCGCGATAACGTTTTTCGTATCGTCCACAATACCGCAATTTATCCTCAATCAGTCATCTTCACCCCAAAATATTGACGTCATTGAATCTTGACACACGAATTCCTTGTGCCCCCTCCCATGTCTTTTGATCCAGGAGCCCAAGAAATCGTCATTGATGAGAATGTTGACAATGAGCTACACTCTGGTAGCGAGGAAGAGAGTAGCGAGGAAGACAACAGCGGGTGGGAAGACAGCAGCGAGGAAGAAAGCAGTGGGGAAGAAAGCAGTGAAGGAGAAGAAGCAGAACCCCAAGAGATAGTCATCGACGAGGACGTTGACAACCAGATCCGATTCGGAGCTCTCCGTAAGCGTTTACAGGACAGATCACTCGGTAAAGGGACCATCACCCTCATCATCAGGGACCCCAATATCACAATCATCGGGGATATAAATCTTGGTTGGGACGATCGAGAAGGGGCTCCCCTCTTTGGGTGTAGATCCCTCCTCCGCGTCAATCTCAAGGGATGCACAAAACTCACCCAGCTGGGCAATTATGTGTTTAGACAGTGCTCCTCCCTGACGAGCGTGTCGCTCCCAGACGGGCTCACACAGCTGGGCGATTGTGTGTTTGACAGGTGCTCCTCCCTGACGAGCTTGACGCTCCCGGACGGACTCACACAGCTGGGCTATTATGTGTTTTCCAGGTGCTCCTCCCTGACGAGCGTGGCGCTCCCAGACGGGGTCACACAGCTGGGCAATAATGTGTTTTACGGGTGCTCCTCCCTGACGAGCGTGTTGCTCCCGGACGGGCTCACACAGCTGGGCGATGTATATTGTTGAATACGCGCGGTGATGTCGATAGCCGAAGATAGCTGGCTTTATCACAACAATAACACCCAAGGGCCGCCGCAGACGGGTTGTCACCGAAAATGACCAAAAGCTTTGTTTTCGGGTATTGGTTTACAAAAGTGAATCCCTCAATAACTTGTGGGAAAGGCGTTTGGGCCAGATTTCAGATCTGATTTCTTTTTGGGGCAAAAAAATGTCAGGACCAAAGCCCAAGTAAAAGTCTATGGAGATGACT
>Ga0115557_1003577_pt1 | contig 10097 bp, 1 predicted proteins | sample COGITO_mtgs_1104_FD_87280 | JGI IMG/M metagenome (GOLD analysis project Ga0115557, IMG submission 87280) | Pelagic marine microbial communities from North Sea - COGITO_mtgs_110421 | ecosystem: Environmental > Aquatic > Marine > Epipelagic | place: Germany:Helgoland, sampling site Kabeltonne... | reverse complement strand
TACATCCGACCGCATCAATTGGCTCCGCGGCGATGACGGTACTTTCTGCAAGCTGAACAAGGAACAGATCAAGTACTCCATAGAGGCTAGCTTAACACGGCTTGAGATGGAATTCATTGATCTCCTTAAGATCCACTGGCCTGATATTGCAGGGTTAAAGATTTTAGTTTGGTCCTCATTTATTTCAGGTTTGACAAAATGGTTTCACTGCTAGACTGTTTTTAGTGTCAGTTCGTCCAAATATTTTGTCGAATTTTGCTTTGAAAATTCACGTGCGTGTCGAATTTACCTCAGTGACCGCGTCGGCAGCTTCTTTATCTAAACACAATTATAGAAACCTGCCACACAATTAGCCATTAGCCATTTTATTTATTTAATAAAATTTCATTGGAATTTGTGGATTTGTGGATTGGTTTTTTCATCATGCACGCCTGTCAGTCCCTTCAACCTAACAATAATTCTTCAACTTCGCATGATTGAGAAAAGAAGCTTTAATTTATCTGCAGCCTCTCTGTCTATGTATCTATGATGCCGGGTAGTTGTTTAAAAAGCGCTGATGCTGGATACATCCCCCCTTCTCTTGATACCTTCTTCTTGTCTCCTTTGACGTCTTCTGAGTGCAACCTTATCAACAAATGCCATTCCCTGCTAAGTGATCCCACCTCTTCGATACGGGGAGATAGTTCTTCTCTCGCGCCCTCTTATTACCCGGTGGGCAATTTCCCCTCTGAAAATGACGCAGAAAGCCATGGTGACAACTCCAAGGACCACAACAACATCAGTAAAGATCCAATGGCGGAGAAAGACAGGGGCAAAATGAATGGTTTGTTTTGGAAGCTGACTGACAACAATTTATTCTCCCCCCAGTGGCGCCTAGCATTCAAAGCTTCTTTGTCTTCCCAAGAGTCTGAGGACGCGCAAAATGATATTTTGCGAAATCAAGGCTTCCGGAATATGGATTTGGGTAAGAGTCGCTGTTGCATTCCTTGCGATGTGGAAACGTTGATTCACTTTCTCATGAACGGTTCTGTAAATGTGCTCGATGGGCATGGCAATGATCCTAGGGGGAACCCCAGCGATTTTGAAACTGAAAATGAATCACCCTCTGCCTTTGAACCTGCTCACCATGCCGCTAACAAAAGGTTTCGAGAGAATATGAATGGCTTAAAACTGCCTTTGTTCGGGAGGAATACAGGCAGTTCTTCGCAATCCGGGCGTAAGACTCTGTTGGTGAGGAAAGGACCTCGACATTTTGTGTGGTGTGAGAATGTTACATTGGCATTTCCGCTAGGCAAGAGGTTGTTTTTCGAGAGGTCTATATGTGTTCGTGAGGAAGAGGAGATGGAGGGAGGGAGCGAAGTGAATAAGAGTGAGGGAAATACTTCAGGTGATAAGTTTATCATCTGGACCCTTCCATTTTCTGCTGAAGAAAATGATAATGATAATAATAATAATGGCGAATCAGAAGAAGAATGGGATCGTCTGGTCGACTGGGGTGGAGAGGAAGCGAAGAATCTGGACCGAAGCAGTTTCTGGAGTAAGATTGAGATGACCAGAATGCAGTTCGGATGCACAGATGTCCAAATCACCGCTGGAGTACAAAGAGAGAATAAGGGAGGGGGCCTCCTGTCGTCAACCACAGTCAACCAAGTTAGACGCTTGATAACAACGGCAAACCTTACCACAAGCGAAACCGACTGGTCGGAAAAATCTCGACACGCGATAATCCAAAACATTTTGTCCCGCCTCCGGTGGTACTCATTTCGTTCTCACCACCGTCGTGGTGAGGATGTGTCTAGGTTGAGGAGAGAGGAGATGGTCAGGGCGATGGCCTTTGCGAGTCCAATGACTGAAGAGGAAGAGAGGATCGTTAAAAACCAGCTTAAAAACGTTGGTATAATTTGGCAAAGTGGGGGGAAGCTGATCGAGGGGGAGCGACACGACGAATCCCCCCTGGGCGGTGGTGACTCCGACAAAAACATTGCAACCCCAACTACACCTACACCTACACCTACACCAAGTGTCAATTCCTTTCGGTGGAAGCGGCTGCGGGGCGGGGGCAGGAGCTTAGAAGTTCAGCGTTATATAAGATTCGACCCAGTCGAGTCCACCGCCTTTGTCAAGGGACACGTACAGGTGCATTCCTCTGCCGAGACAATCCTTGCTTGGGTTCGTGACTGTTGCTCTTACGAGAGACTATTGAAACACCAGAGAAGTGAGGGCAATCTGACCATGAGGGAATATACAGTGCCGCTGGCCCCCGGGATGAAGAGAGAGAGCCACAGCAACTACGTCGTCACTAGAAAAGCTATGCCCAAGGGCATCACTACCAGGGAGATGAATGTTCAAGGCGTTTGGGAAAAATGCGAGGGAGGTGTGTGTGTTTACTGTTACGAGCCGACCAAAAAGCTCTATCATGAAATCTACGTTGATGAGAATGACCAGCAGGAAGAGATGGAGAAGGCGGAAATTGGGCGCTCCACCGCTCTCGCCTCATTTCTTACGAAGGACGACGTCCGACTTCTAAATGAGGACCCCCTTCGGATTGATGAGGACATTGACATAAGGATTGGACATTTTGACGGTGAGAGAAAAAAAACCGGTGGCCGTTTTGGCGACCTTTTGACCCCTCCCTCCCCTTCTCGAAAGGTGAGACTGAGGAGGGGGAGCAAGGTAGCGGATATTCAGCTTGATGACGTCATGCCAAAACCAAATTCTCCTCGTCTTGGCTTCTTAAAGAAGATGTGGCGGGTGAACGCGTTTACCTCGCCATCAGAATCATGGAGCAATCGCTCCAGTCGCTCCCATCGCACCCGTACCCGCGACTGGAATTCGGGTGAAGATGTTGTGCAGTTGCGTAGTTCTGGCGCGTGGATAATCCGACCGTTGTCTCCCTCTGTCTCATCAGTGACTCTTGTGCTCAATATAGTCGACATGGGCAGCATACCGAGCCAGATTATCAACCTGAAGATGGGGAGCAACTTAAAAAATATCCTCGAGGATGTCAAGACACTCTTTGAGATCCAAGGGGGGGCAGTCGATGACAAAATACGGCAACAATTCGTGAGCAACATGCGGATGATGCCCGAGCCTCCCTCAAATGATGCTGCTAGAATCGCAACGAAGCTGATCGAATTCTTTGACCTCTCCCACCTTTTCAAACGACAGCTTGAGAGCCAAGAAGGAACCGGCGTCAACAATACACCCGTCGGATATGCTTTAGAGGACATGGATTCGGGTTGGGAGCCTGCTGAGAAGGCATCTTCTCAACGGCAGAAAATGAGGACTTACCGCAAGGTGAACCCCCGCGATTCTCGTGCTCCTCTCTTAGGTTGCCTGTCGTATTCAGTAGACACGAGCCCGGAAATGGCACTAGCTTGGTTTTGGGATTTTTGCAGTCACGAGAGGAAGGGAGGGTGGAACTTGAATGACTCAAGGGAAGTCATGAAGACTTCGGGGAGAGATTATCAAGTAATTAGCACGACTTTTGACTTACCCTGGCCGGCGAACAAACGCACGGTGATTTTTGAAATGGGATGGCGCGAGTTTGGGGGGAAGTTTGTGGTTGCTTGGGAGGAAACTACGTACGGTGAGGGGAGATATCCTTTCTCTGTCTCGACGACCGAGAAAAATATCGGCGGCAAAGGGATTAGCGGGTTGATAATAATTGAGAAAGCGTCTCCTTCAATCTCCAGCTCTGGTATTATTGACTTAAATGCTGACGTTGCTGTTGACGATCGAAGGTGCCTTGTCACCAAGATGATAGACTTTGACTTGAAGGGCGGTCGCTATCTGAAAAGATGGGTCAACAAGAAGCTTCCATATCTGTTGCGCGCCGACACAAAATTGACTGGCTTCCCGAGATACAAAAACCAAGACAACAACAAAATCCAGTCATTGTCGAGGCTGATGAAGGGCGACAAGAGAATAGGTTGCGCGTCTCTCACTTCACGCGAAGCTAACTCACTCGCAAGTACCCGTGACCGATTAAACCATATCATTTCGTTGCGACAGAGATTCAGAGCAATCCCAAGCACCGACGGCCGCACGCAAGTCCACACTTATGAAATGGACGGAAAATTCTTCATCTTGGCAGAAGTGCGAGTGGATAACTCTGCCGAGCAGTTGTGTGCTCGTGCTTTTTTTGAGAAGCAGTGCATCATTGACAGAAATAAGAGCCTCATCGAACATCACGTCTTCAACGAGAAGCAAAACGCGCACGTCCTCGAGGCAATGAATGTTGGGTATTTCGCCAGTGGGGTGCCCAGGATGTTTTTAATTAAACGTATTTGGGAACGACACGAGAATAATACACTCACGATAACCTCCTTCGATTTGGACGACGGCGAAAACAGTATTGACCAGGAAGCCATCTTCAGGGAGGTTCACCTCTCCAAATCCTCTGTAATCAGGGTTAAGGCTGCCATGATGCAAACCTTCGAGCCGATGGAAGTGTGCCATCCCCAATTTCAAGTTGCTAAATTAACCTACGTTGTCGAGCTGAATCTAGACGAAACCTTACAAAACCGAACAGTGGCCAAAAACGCGTCCATCGTTTTGGAGCGATTCATTGATTTACGGCAAATTTTTTCACTTGACCATGAAATCGACCGCGCCAAGAGAATTCAGATCATGCTAGAGATAGATGGCGTGCTAACCGGCAAATACGATTATACTTCGGATGAGAGACTGGCAGTTCAGCGCGCTAACGACCTCTTTCGACTGTATGTCAATGATACGTCTGCACTTTCTCTCTCTCTCAGCACTCAAGGGGATTTTCGGGGAAAGGCAGTGATATTGAACAATCGCTTGCACTACTACGTGTCGACAACAGTCGCCTGCACTCCGGAGGAGGCAATTTCTTTCCTCTTGGATGTATCCAGTCGCTCGCTTTGTTCCGCCGAAGATGTCGGCGATAAGGTCTGTGTTGATAAAGACGAAGAAAACAGGCATACGAAGCTGTTGAAAATTTTTAAGGTAGCATATACTCCCCAACGCACCAAAGTCAATAGAATGATTGCGAGAGAGGTCGTGTGGATGCAAATTGAAAAAAATAATTCCTCCTTGAGCACCACGAAATCGATACGAAACGTTGTTGCAAATATTGAATCAAATTTGGCTGCTTCCCCTGGTCTGAAATACCGATCGGTCCGTCTGCCTGTGACATCAGAGAAATCAACAACACAATCACCGCCGTCATCGGCAGCAGCAGCCACTTATAGTGGCAATTCTTACATGATATACCAATCACCCAGCCTCGACGAAACATTTTGTAAGGTCGAAAGGGCCGATCTCATCCAAAATCAAAAATCGAACCATGATCAAAGCGCTAAGAAAAGGGGTTCTATAAGCCTGACCACCACATTTCGTCCTGGGAAGATCTCGAATGAGCCGCTCCCTCTTCTGCGTGATAAGAGCATCTGCGCAATGAAGATTGTGCCCGTTTCGGATGGTTTCTGCACTGTGGAGACACTCTTTGACTCTACGCGGAGGATAAATAGTGCAAGGTTGGATCGCCGACTTGATAGCTTTGGGTTTGGAAGAGACCGTAGCTGGGGGTATGACGATGACTCCCCTTTAGAATTTGTTTGCCAAGCGGTATTCTGTATTGACTTAAAGAGTCTGAAATTATATTTCTCTTCCTTTTTCCGTAAGTCAGGGGTCAACGTGAAGCAAGCCGAGGAGGAGATCAAAAATCTTCACGATTACAATATGCTTGCTGTCATGAAGCGACACTTTCAATCTACAAAGAGACTGCCTGATCTGAATGGAAGAGACGGCGAGTACATGGCGAAAATGCTAATGAACGACTTCAGTGGCCTGCTGAACGCAAATATGAGAACCAATAAGATGGTTCGGAAGCGATTAGAGAGATTCTTCGCGGGTTTCACGTCAATGAGGCGCGTTCAAGGAGAGCACCTTTTCTTCGAAGTGATGCTCAAGACAATACTGTCGCAGAATTCAGTTACAACAACTCTGAGAATCTACGAGAAAAAACAGCGTATCGGAATCGGGAAGCTAGAAAACCTTGTCGGGGAGGATGGAAAATATTTTGGTCTGAGTTTTTTGGCTTTACTAAGTAAGAGCACCACGGAGGAGGGGGCCTATGATGCCTGGATCGCACTCCACCCTGCACTGAAATCCTTCCAAAAAGTGTTCCCCCCCTTTCGCACCTTCATGGTTGTCCTTGGAGCAGAGCTGAACCACGCCGCTACCCGATACAAATTCTTTTTGAGTTTAGGGGCTTCGCTGTTCAGTTTGGTGGATGTGGGGAGTGACGTGTACGTATATTTTTACTACACGAGCAACGGAAAGGAAACTGAGGCGATATTGATGATGGCTTTCGTCAGCCTGGGCATCTCTTTGCAGCTTATCTTCTGCATTGCAGTCCACCACAGGAATAAGCGAAGAATGTTTTCTGAGCTACTGCACTTGCTTACTTTTACAAAACACGCTTTAAATTTTTGGAGCGTGCTGACGAATAGCGAACCCAGCGGGCACGAATTGATTCCAGCAGTCACTGAGATGATGGGCTTGTATGCCTGTGAAATGTTTGCGGAAAGCATCCCAAGTAGTGTATTACAAGTTCGGAGCTTGTTGGACACTGAGAAAAACAACTTTGACCCTTTTATTTTGTTCAGCCTGGGTGCCAGTGTCTTTCTTACTAGCTATGGGATCGCGTATATGTCCTTTATGATGGACAGCGATAAACGTAATCGCAAGTTGGGGGAGGACATTACCTACGGTTTTATGCCTGAGAGTGGAGCCAAAAAACACCTGGTGCTCTTTGGAATGCGGTTATTATGCAGTTGCTGCCTGTTGGCGAAATGTTTGACCATTGCCATGCTGATGAAGCTGGGTGGCAAGGATTTAGCAATGTTGGTGATTTTTGGGGAATTGCTGTGCTACTTCATCTATAAGGTGGTGAGGAGAGACGTTCGATACTATCTGCCCCTCCCGAGGATGACAAGTATTCTCGGTAGCATAGTCTTTAGAGCTGTCATGAAAGTCGTTAGCGACTTCACCGGGTTGGCCTACGCCAGGCATCCGCTCGAAATGGGGGGTTTATACTGGGTGCTCAACCTGATCTACACGCAAATCAGTTGCGTAGTAGTAGCCGTATTTTTAGAGCGACAGTCAGTAGATTCGAACGACGGTGATACAATGGTCATATCAGGAAGCGACTTCGTCGTCTTGGCAGTGACTGTGTTTTTCTTTTTCGTGGTTGCTCTCACATTAATAATTGCATACTGCGAGAAGGAATTTAGGGGCAGCTTTTATAGTAGCATGACTGCGAAGCAATACTGCTGCGAACTTTTTTGTAGCAGTGATGACGAGGTCAGAATGACCATATTTGATAAACACCGTACCTTCTACACAGAGTTTGAAAATGATGTCAAGATCTGGCTAAAGTCGAGATGGCTGATCTGGCATTCAGAAAAACCTGAATGGTTCAGTGAGTCCATTGCCGACAAGGTACCAATCGACCTTGTTCCAGGAATAGACACTGGATTATACGCTATAAATGTAGAAGCTCCCCCACCCATCGTCATGCAAGAAATTGAAGGGGGGATAGTGAGACGCGGAAGCAGGGGGGTTCTGTTTAAAAGTACCTGATTCTGTTAAAGATAGCTTTAAAAGTACCTGATTTTGGGCGGGGGGCCCTTTTTGAACATTTTCCTTAACTCAAACTCAAAGCAATAAATAAATATCCATAGGCAAAATCCATACAAACACGATGGACCCCTCCAATCGTTTTTCGAATAGTATCTCCCATGTTTTGGCTTCTGCACGAGCTTCCCTCTCTGATCCCCTTTCTCGTCCGTGCACTCCGAGAGAAACGACACCACAAGATTCTGAGTACAGTGGCAGCGGTAGGGGTGAAGGGAGCACGAGCGGGCACCGCGCAAATGATTATGACTCGATCAGGAGCAGTTACGAGAGTATTTACGAAAATCACCACACCACCAGTTCTTTCAAATCAAACCCTTTCATGCAAAGCAAGTTCAGCAGCAACAACAACAATGGCATCGGCAGCTACAGCGACGATGATCCGATTCGAACGCATCACCCACAACACAGTAATACGAGTGATCTATCTCCATCTCCAAACAAAAACCGTAGAAGTTACGGGAGCGAAAATGATGGTGAGATTGATACTCCCCCATCATACAGGCGTCCTATCATACCAGATACGCCAGACACACCTTTGAGCGACGACGACGACAACGACGATGATAGTGACAGCGTCGTCGGAGTATGGTGTGTGAAGCTAGAAACGGCTCTTGGCTCTCTCAACGATTTCTGTTGCTCATTGCCGCTCACGTCAACAAACCCCGACACTTCCATTGACAGCATGTCCTCTCAACTATCATCAACGACTAGCTTCGATCAGGCGATCGCTTCTCTAGAGATGACCATATCCCGATCAATTTCTCTCTCCGAAGAATATCTCTCGCTTCTCGCCAAAGCCGGCTCGGGGTCGTCATCTCTCAGTTCGAGTGGTGGCAATCGGGGGAAGGAGATGAGGTGCCAGATGGAGAAGCAGATGGAGAGAACTCTTCGGTGTTCCTCGCGTATGATCGAGGAGTGCGATCGATGGCGGACCGAAGACGCAAGCAATGCGACTATTTACAGCAAACTTGCGTTTGGATCAACGGCCGCAATTCTGTATCTCGCCATCACCTTCTTCAACAATCCTTGCTCGAAATCGACAGCAGGATCAAAAGCAAGTGAATACGCAAATAATCAGGTTTATGCTCGGAACGACGATTACTTGATGAGCTACATATCTACGGCGTGCAAATTCGTAGCATCAACCAAATTCAGCAGCTCGTTGGCGGAGTGCTGGTTCAACATCTGTGCTGAATCGTATCTTGCCTTCCTCTCCAACAATATCGCGCTGATCGCTCATACCATTTCTCCCAATCTCCCCAGTAGTCCGAACAACTTTGTGAGTGTCATTAACCGGAGCAGTACGTGCATTGAGTCGAGCGTTTTGCTCGTGGAAAATGTCACGAAAGTGCTTGGCTCTTCGAGCGGAAAGCACGTGTTGCAGAGGGAAGTGAATTCGAAATTCGACGAGAACAGTGAAAACGAGAGAGATGAAATCGAGGGCAGCAAAAACTCGAGCGAGGGCAGCAAAAACTCTCTCTCGCGCTGCAGTCCGACGATTTTATACAACAAACAGAAGTATACGACTCTGTTGGTGACGCTGAACAAACTACTTTCGACCTCAATCTTGCCCTTCCACCAAAATTCTACCCCAACACCGGACCAAGCCATAGAGGACATGCTACAGGTTTTGGTCTTCAACATACTCAACATGTTTCGCGTCGGAACCAGTTTTAGCGAGAAAAGTTTGCGCAAGCATATCCTTAAGGCAAAGGTTATCGATACCTTATGTTCAACATTAACTGGTTTGCCTGACGTGGAGCACGCCAGCAGCGGAATGGAAAAATCGATTTGCTGCCACGCGCCGAGCGCCCTGGCTGTTTCGAGGTCTCTTGGGCGCCTTTCGTTGTTGGAGCCCATGAGGCAGCAAATCAACAACGATCCCCACTATGTCCGCGACCTACTCCGTCTCATTTGTTACTGGAACGACAAGTATGTCATGAAGGGCTGGGGTGGGAGCAAGAGTGGAGGCGCCGGCGGCTGTGATGACGAAGATGAGGAAGCCAAGAGCACCCAGACGATTCTCAACATTATCCTCCGCCTTTCTTTCTGTCTTGGCAACCTAACCTCGAGCAATGACAACAACAGAAAGCTGATCACCCTGAGATTCGGAGGAGAGAGTTGCATCGGTAGTATTTTGAGTGGGCTGACTGCTTGTTTCATGAGGGAAAAGGACGTGAACTCGCAAGTTCTCTTGGCCGACACGTTGGTGAAATTCACGCGCCTAATTGCAAACATATGCATCAACGCCAATGCCGCCATTCAACTTGCTACATCTAACGGCATAGACAGTCTCGGAAGTCTATTGATGGTGACTATAGAGAACGAGAAGGAAGAGGAGTTGCTCGTAAACGTTGTAAGCTGTATCACCAACTTATCCTACTACGGCCGTCTCGTCAGTGAGAACGACAACACAAACAATG
>Ga0115557_1003571_pt1 | contig 10112 bp, 10 predicted proteins | sample COGITO_mtgs_1104_FD_87280 | JGI IMG/M metagenome (GOLD analysis project Ga0115557, IMG submission 87280) | Pelagic marine microbial communities from North Sea - COGITO_mtgs_110421 | ecosystem: Environmental > Aquatic > Marine > Epipelagic | place: Germany:Helgoland, sampling site Kabeltonne... | reverse complement strand
GTGCGTTTGTGCGTTCGTGAGTGGAGTGAGGTGTGTTGCAAGTGTATTTGTCCGAAGGGTGAACATTATTACTCACCTTCCCTTTGCCCTCCGATTCGCCCACGCCTCCCCCCCCTCCCCCCTCACCAGGCCCTACAACCATCGTCCCGCGCTCGGGGTTGCCGGTGCTGGCAACCGCCTTTCCTTTGTCCAAGTTGATACTGCCAACTTTCTTTCCCACATCCTTGAGGAACTTGGTGTCCTCTTTTTTTGCTTCCTTCGATCCACCGAGGGTGTTGGTAAAGTTTTCCTTCCAGAAAGAATTCTCAGTGATTCGGCGGATCACACTTTCAGCAAGATCGGAGATGTAAAAGGAAGTCTCAAGCTGGTAGTACCGCCTCCAGCAACTGCCCCATTTATCCAGCCGCTCGGACTGCACGCATAAATAAAATTCGAGTGTTGTTCTTGTGTGTGAGACAACAGACAACAGACAACAGACATAAAAAAAATCCGTCTCTGATGTCCTACATTTTCCGCTCTTCAGCATTAGCGATCAGCGCGAATTCGCGCATTACAAATCCTCACCTCTTTCATGATCTTGGTACCATCAGGGCAAATTCCATCTTCTCTCTCATACTCGGGAGGGTAAGCCCGGAAAGCCTTAAGGATAGGTTCGTTCTTGGCCAATGAGCGCAATGGGTCCAGGACTATTCCTACAAAGGGGTTGCCGTGAGGATCCTCCAGCCGCTGCCAAGCAAGCTGGGTCGACAGGTCAACACTCGAGAAGAAGCAGTGGTCACGGTCAATGAGGTCAAATGGGTGAGAATGGTACCAGCCACAGAATTTCTCCACGCGAGAATTCTCAAGGCTCTCACCCAGCGCAATCTACAGAGAGTAAAAACGTTAACAGTGTGTGAGCGGTGATCAAACGGGTTCTCGCCCAACGTTGCAGACACAAGAACATCAATGCCCACAATACTGGCCAAAGAACAACCTCACCATGTAATTTGTGACCTCCATGTCATCAGCAATCACACGCGTCTCAAAGCCCTCAATCGGCAGCGGAAAGACGTCTGTTATAATAATCTGACCCGGGGTTTCCGGGTCCGGACGACCAGACATAAATCCCATCACCTCAATTGGCTTAGTTCCTTGACGAAGACCTTTCTGCACTCCACTTTGGATGTGCGATAGCATCTTTGTGATTGAGGTAGGGCTGATCATCACCTTTTTGAAATGGAGAGGATCATTCATCCATGGCTTGTCTTCACGCAGTTGCTGGAGCTTTGCCGCATCGAAAGTATAGGCAGACATAATGGGGGAAGGGGCAAGGAAAGGCAGAGAGGGAAAAAAAGACCCTTGGGGATTTGTGCTAATTGTGTTCGTTTGTTTCCCCAAAAATCTAGCTACAGGGCTTAGCAATCGAATCGAGGCAAAGCAAGCGAAACCAGTTTTGTTTTTCGGATTTTTAAACGAGGTGAACGAACAATTGCCATTTCTTCAGTCATCAGTTTCGACGAAAACACAAGTAAAGGCCAAAGATTTGCTATTAAAATTGTTTGTCATAACCGCATTTTAAATCGAGGTCTTGAGCGGCGTCGCAATAACTTAAAAAAACCAACGGTCCTCCTCACAGCCCTCACACCGTCACCAAACTTGCGAGACATCCCCTGTCTTTTCTCCCCTGCTACAGACCCCTCTTGCTGTTACCATGAAGCTTCGTGTCTACAGGTACGTATCCTACTTAACCAAACGAACTTTTCATGGCTTGGAACGAAAGTTATGTCCATGAAAACATTTTCTGGTCACCCGATGTCTGCTATTTGTCCACTAACAACCAAACTCCTCCTAATTGCATGTGACGATCTCCTCGTTCGCAGCTACAACGTGCTCTCAAGCCACCTGGCATCGCCCGGGTACTTCACCCACTGCAAGGCTGCGAATCTAAAGTCAACCAACCGCCTGCAGAAGATTTTTACTAAGCTGGATGCTGAGTGCAGTGCCAATAGTGTGATTTGTCTACAGGAGGTGTCGAGGTCCTGGGCTGGAAAAATGCACGTTTTTTTCGAAGAGCGAAACTATCAGTTTGTGACAGGTTTGTACGGCCACGGTTTCAATGGGTACATGGGGGTAGCACTTGCTTATCCGATGGACTCCTTCAAAGGTGTAAAAATCGACATTGACCGTCTTGCCGACTGTGGAAATTTCCCGCAGAACCCAGACAGAAAAAAGAAGAAGGCGGAAAAGACAGTTGTTGGTCGGATTTTTGATTTCGCAATGGGTTTCATAAAGGCTCCTGTGAAATTAATCACAGGGGGTGGTGGGCAGAAGGGCAAGTGGGATAGCGAGGATCCATGGGCTGTCAGCGAGAAGCGGTCCAACATCCTCATCTCTGCCAGGTTGGAGCCAAAAGCAGGCGGGAAGGAGTTTCTTGTCTCGACCTACCACATGCCATGCGCTTTCCGGACCCCCCAGATCATGATGATCCACTCAGCCCTCGCAGTGAAGCGGTGCCGTGAGCTGGCCAACGGAAAGGATGAGAATGGGGCTGACCTGCCTGAAATTCCCCACGCGCTAGTCGGCGATTGGAATTTCAAGCCTAGTTCACCCATGTATAACCTTGTGACCACTGGAGTCTTGGACGCCGAGACAACTTTTGTGGAGGATTGGAAGGGACAATGGGATTTGCATGTACCCACTGAAAAATGGGGGGTTGGATTTGAATATGACAAGGAGGGGATGTTGAGCGCATACAAGGAAAAGAAGGGAGTGGAGGTGAGTGCTTAGCGCGGCTTTGGGCGATCAAAGTGGGGGCGGTTCTTCTCAGCCTGATTTTTTTTTTTTAATAGAAAACCTAACACCTGCACAATCAGCCCAACTTCACCAACAATGCAAGAATTCGTGACGAAGACCCGTTCATAGATACCCTTGACTACATCTTTCTTGACAAAAGAAGCGGGTGGAAGATTGATAGTGTAGACGAAATAGTGCACCGGGATCAGATCGAAGGCCCACTGCCAAACGACGAAGAGCCCAGCGATCACGTTGCCATTGCTGCCAACCTTCAATTATGAGTAATGAGGAGAAAAGAACGAAAAGCAGAAGAGGAATTTGCCCCAAAGAAAAAAGATACTGCTCCCAGTTCAAACCCGTTATCAAAGCTTTTTCATCAAAAAATCTTAACGCAACTCGACACCGAATGCCTTGACCATTTCATTTCGTACCCTAAACTGAATGTCGTCAATCTCCTCATTTGTGAGCGAACGGTCCATGCTCCGGTAGGTGATGCGATAGCACTCGCTGTCTTTTCCGGTCTTGGGATTTGAAAATGAGTCGATGAGTTCAATCTTCTCAATGAGGTCTTCCTCAGGAGACTGCTCTCTGATCAGGTCACAGAACTCGTTGAAATTGAATTCCGGAGTCTTCCAAAACGAAACATCCTTATAGCAGAAGGGGTATTTGCTGTAAGGCTCGAACTGTTTTGGTAACGAAAGTTGTTAGTACGTTAATGGGGTGCATTGTCATCGTCATCGTCGTCGTCGTCATCATCATCATCGTCGTCGTCGTCGTCGTCATCGTCGTCGTCGTCATCATCATCGTCGTCGTCGTCGTCGTCGTCGATCGCAGACCTCCTCTCCTCACTCACCTTGACAATCTTCCCCTCGTTTTTACCCGAAAACTGACTGCTAAAGCGTTCATCGTCGCTCCAAAAAAGCCGAATGTCCGGTATCTCAAAGAGAATCATGGCCAGCCTCTCCAATCCAAGACCGAATGCCCACCCAAGTTCAACCTCTCCGTCAGGCTTGCCCAGGCTATTCCTGACAATCTCCGTCTTGATAACTCCTGAGCCGGCGACCTCCAGCCACTCGCCTTTGTACATCACTTCGAGCTCGAAGGACGGGTCAGTAAAAGGAAAGGAGTCGGGTCCCCAGCGGAATTCCGTCTCGCCGAAAAGCTTCACCATCAATCCCTCCAGGCTGTTCAGTTTTAGTGTAGTTGCAGTGGTGAGCAGGATGTTCAAGCGGTGGGTGTATGTGTTGTGGCAAGCGCATACGCAGTCGTAGAAAGCCGTCGAACGAAGCACATCACCATCCAACTGAAGCATCCAAAAACTTACCTCTTCTTTAAATCGTCCACAACTTCCTCCTCCGTCACCCCCATATCAAAGAGCTTGACGCCCTCCACTTGGTGGAAAACAGGATAGTGACAGTAGTCGATCTCATCGCGCCTGTAGCAGTCACCGACGACCAAAAATTTCCTCTCCCCCATTTCCATAACCTGCTGCTGGTGCGCGGATGTGTGCGTCCGGAGGACCTGCGTCGGGGTGATGTAGTAAGTGTCCGAAGGCTGCCGGCCTGGGTGATCCTCTGGGATCAGAAGGCTGTCAAAGTTGCCCGAAGTAGGAACCAGGGGGGAAAAAGAGTCAAATGTTTTCAAACCATCCGTCGAGGCGAAGTGGTCGGATATTATGCTTTTGATTGTGTTGAGGGGGTGGGCAGGTTTCAGGTGTAAGTTGCGATTTATCTTTCCTATCACGGAGGGAGGAGTGTTGTTGAAGGGGTCAGCGGTGCTGTCAACATTGGAGGGAGGGACGTCGAAAGAAGTGGCACCGGTTGCAGACGTCGAGAACAACACGCCCACATTATTGAAAGATTTCGACCCCATCAACGACCTTCTTCCCAGCGATCCCACTGACTTTCCACTTGAATGAATGAAGGCGGAGCTTCTGACAAACCGGCTGGCCGGGCGGGCGAAGGCCATTCGATTTAACGGAATTGTCAGTGACAAACAGCGCCGCATTATCATCGTTACAAGGAGTGCGATCGAGGAACTCAATTGCATCAGTGCAGGTGGATTCCGGGAAAAAGTATGTGTCAGATTTAGTTGTCGTTGGTCACTGCTCGTTTTGTGGTCAACTTCGTCGCTTCAATTATCTTTCTCGTCGCGGAGATTCGTGTGAAGTACGACAAATCGTGTTAAATTAAGCAATATTATCGACGAATAGGCTCTGAATGCTGACAAGTTGCAGGGGGGCAACCCAGCCTGAGAGAAATCCTTCCTCCTGGTACAAAAAATCCTGATCCTTTTGCGCGCTTGCCTCGAAGGGTCGGTCAATCTTATCTAAAGGGCCCAGGTCAATCAATATCTTAAAAAAATCCACGGTTCCCATCCCTGCCTGCCTTCTTCTTGGCTTGACAAAACCGTGTAAAGAGTTAATAGTGCATGAAATTGAGCCCTCTTCTGGTGCTATTCCTACCAACCGTTGCCTTCCGGGCGATATCTTCTCCGGCACGTGTCCCTAGCACACGCACACTTCGGATGAGCCTTTCCTCGGCGAATGCATTTGCAGCTTCATGTGGCCTCCTTGTCGCTGCCCCGACGACTACAACGACAGCCGAAGAAGGCGTTCAAAATACTTTCACCCTTGCCCCTTACACTCTTAACCCCTCGCCTGTATCTTCCGCTGCATTCACCACCTTAACTAGTTCTCTTCCTGACCTCCTCTCCAAGGTAACCCACCGGCAGTGCACCCCCTCAGGCTACAAGAAATTCCTTCGCCCCAACCTTGTTACAGCTGCCCTGGGAGACCCCGACTTCACCGGCAAGATGATGGAGATCGCCGACTGGGTGGAGGAGCAGGGTAGAAGCCAGGAGCTGACCTTGAACGTCCTGAGGAGTGACTACATGCTGCAGTCTGAGGGATCTAGCGGGGGAGTTCAGCCGCTGCAAATTGAGCTCAACACAATTGCATCATCATTCGGGGTGCTCTCGGAGAAGGTCTCCGGTCTTCACGCCCATCTAGCCGCCGACGCTGCCGACTCGACTGTCAACGACGCAACTGCCGCCGGTAACCTGCCCACCAACAATGCCCGGGCGATAATTGTCGACGGTTTTGCAGATGCCGTGAGCGCTTATGGCAGGCCGGGGGAAGAGGGCAGGGAGAAAGTTGTGGTCATGGTAATCCAGCCGGGGGAAAAGAATTCGATAGACCAGTTCGGCCTGCAGTCTGACCTCCTTCAGCGTCACGGAATTCGCCTCCTCCGCCGCAGCATTGATTCCCTTGGCTCCTCGTCGACCCTTGCCGGGCCGTCCAAGCGCCTTGTCATCCCAGATGACAAAGGAATCCCCGTCGAGGTCGCTCTAGTCTATTATCGGGCCGGCTACACCCCCGACGATTACACCCCGGAGACCTGGGACAACAGGAAGAAAATCGAGGGAAGCCACGCCATCAAATGTCCAGACATATTCTCGCACCTCGCCGGCACCAAGAAGATACAGCAGGTGCTCGCCAGCGAGACTGATACGCTCAGGGAATTCTGCGACAGCGCCGAGGAGGCCAAAGAGATCTCAGGCGTATTTGCGGGGCTATGGGGGTTCACGGGCGACGACAAGGAGGACGAGGAGGTTATTCACATGGCGATTACCAACCCTGACGGCTTCGTTTTCAAGCCACAGAGGGAAGGAGGGGGGAACAATTTATTTGGCGAGGAGATGGTCAGCGCGTTGAATACAATGGGAGGAGAGGAGAGGGCGAGCTATATTCTAATGGAGCGAATTCAACCTCCCGTCTTTCGCCAAACCCTAATCAAGGGGGGGGAGGTCGTCTTTGAGGGAGACTGCATCTGCGAACTCGGTATCTTCTCTGCTTCCTTGAGGAATTATGAAGCGGAAGACAACGGGAGGGAGAACTTGTGCTCGGATAAGGGGAATGGAGAGGGGAACGGGAAGAAGAAGGGATTCATCCTCAGGGCTAAAATGGCCGACACAGACGAAGGGGGAGTTGCGGCAGGGTACGCCTTCTTATCGTCTCCAGTTCTGATCTGATCTGATCTGATCTGATCTGAAAGATGAGCAGCAGCAGATGACAAGGATGCTATGACTTGGATGTAGTAGGCCAAAATATAAAAAAACGCCGTTTTGAACTGAAAATCATGAAATATTTTGGGCCACCTCATGTCTGTCCACCTCATGTCCACCTCTCTGCAAAATTTCTTCTTGCTAGTTCATATTTACTACGATTTTACCTGCCGATCGCCCGCTTTGTATCAACTCATGAGCGGCCGAAATATCGCGGAAATCAAACGAGCGAGGGACCGCAAAGGTCAGCGACCCGTCATTCAGCCACCTAATTAATATCTCAAAGTAATCATTAACAAGATCATGCTCAGAGGCAAAGAACGACAAATTGAACCCCAGGACAGACTTACTTTCGAGTGTCATCTTCATGGGATCGAATGCAGGCATTCTTAACATTCCCCACACCATTCCCATCCAACTGATAGGGTTTAAATACGAGCTGGCCATGGGAATGTTGGAGGCAAAACCGAATATAACCAACTTCCCAGTCATGCAAAGAGCATCGTAACTAGCTTGGATAGTCGAGAGCCCGTTGGCGTCAAAAATAGCGCGAAAAGATGGACTTATATCAAAAACACTCTTCCACCAACGAGGGTTGTTCTCCTTTGAGACGACATAGTCACAGCCAGAGCTCTCTGCAAATTCGCGTTTGCTGTCCCTTCCAATGACCCCAACCACCTTCAAACCATCGATCCCCAGCAACTTTGCCATCCGAGCAATGGTGCTTCCCACCCCCCCTGCGGCAGAGTGAATTAAAATGAAGTTATTGCTGGATCTAGTCGCGGGGAGGAGGCCGGCAAGGGCAAGGGAGTGGATAGCTGTGAAAGCTACAGCAGGGATGCTCGCGGCAATCTTAGGGGAAACCGAGGGAGGAATTTTGCGAAGCTGGTTGGAAGGCACAACGCATCTAGTCGAATAACCGCCGAATAATGTCGCACCGAAAACTTCGTCGCCAACCTGAAAACCGCTCTCCGAGCCAGCATGAGAGACTTTACCGCTGATGTCGAAACCTGGACAGATCGGCCAGCCTACAAATCGCAGGGCTGATTCATACAGACCCCATCGAATTGTCACGTCCGCAAAGTTTACGGAGCAGTGCGAAATATCAACTACAACGTGAGAAGGATCTAATGCTTTGATCTTTGTGACTGGTGTTTTCTGCTCAATGTTGTAGCCCTGGGTGGCCTCATCATCAGCGAGTCTCACACAATCGAACTGATCAAACCCCCCGGGACGGCGTATCATCCAGCAGCGGTGGCCTCCATCTGACTCTCCATCGCCCGAAGTTAATTGTTTTCGCACAGGGAGGAAAGACAGAGCCCAAGACAGAAGGTTCCCGACAACAGCTTCAATCTGGTTCCTCATAACGAGCCAGTCCTGATCGAGAAGACCCATCTGGAGGATCAGCAGAACAAAGTTGTTTAACAACAAGCTAAAAAACCGGTCTGATCCCTTTGGTGGTCTGTATGGTAGTGGGCTGTAAATTTATAAAATCTACTTCAAAAATCCTGAAGAGTTCTGTGCCATTTAACGGTACCGGCACCCTGAAGCTGTCTCTTCCCCCAAACCATTCCATTTTTGGTGTGCTATACCGACAAAAATAATACGCAAAAACCCAACCATTGCTCTCCCCAAACGTTCAAACGGAACTGCCACATTACATTCACCGGAGCGCTCCTCCCCTGCATGTTCAATACCCTCTTGGTGTTTATGCTTTTAGGTATTCGCACTTTTTCTCTGAGACTCAATAACTTCTCCAGCAGAAATTTCCCCATTCAGATGTCGCTAACAACCAAAGAACGTTTTGAACGTCTGCTTCCTACCTATGGCTCTCTCTGGCGCTCAATTATATTGACTCTCCCTGATGGCGACGAGCATCACCAGTCACCTGTCGATGCTCCCCCAACGAGTAAAGATGCTAGTATCTCAAGCCCGGCCAGTATCTCAAGCCCGGCCAGTATGTCACCCAGCCCGGCCAGTCCCTTTGCAAATCCGGTTAAAAGCCCTCTCCCTCTCAGTCCTCATGGTAGCCCTCATCGAAGCCCTCTTGCCCCCCGTGTAATGAACGACAATTTTTTCAGCGATGCGATTGAATCGAAAACCCACGTCCGAGGCTTTGTAACCGATTGTGCGGACTGCGGCGATTGTGAGAATTGCGGAGTCGTGGAGGAAATTGAAAACGAGGGCATCATTGAGGACCTCGATTCCCTCTCGGCTGGCTCTGACTCGTCTTCGGAAAATGAATGGACGGATTCTTACGACAACAACATGTTGCAAAACCAAGACGACGACTCTATCATAGACTGTGACACCCCGCCCCCAGCTACACCCTCAAGCGATGCTGTTTTTATTGACGACAGTGATGACGACCTAGGAATTCTTGGCTCCTCTTCTGAAGAGGAATTGCAGTCAGATGACTCAGACTTTGACTCTGAGGAAGACAGATCTGGGGCGATAGTGATGGACGAAGTTCCCATCCCCGCCGAGCCTAAACCTACTAAAGCTTCGTGGAAGAAATCTCGCGATTCTCTCCTTGAAAAGTACTTTTCGCAATTCGATTCTACAGTGTTTGAGAACGCTCTCAAGGAAGTACCAGTCACTTGGAACAAGAAGTTACTCACGACTGCCGGACATGCCAAGTTGCGTAGGGTAGGAGGCGCCAACGGAGTGCGGTCTGCTGCCATCGAGTTGTCAGAAAAGGTTATCGACGACGAGTATCGGTTGAGAACAACGCTCCTGCATGAAATGTGTCATGCTGCCGCTTGGATAATCGATGACACGAGCAAGCCTGCCCATGGCGACGTCTTCAAGAAATGGGCCAAGCGAGGAATGTCGAAAACGGACGTGATAGTGACAACTCGGCATACCTATGAAATTGCCTACAAATTCGCCTGGGCCTGCCAGAACTCTTTCTGCGGTGCTGTCATCAAGCGCCAATCTCGTTCTGTTGACCCAAGCAAACACGTCTGTTCAGCTTGCAAGGGGAATTTGATCGAGATTGAGTCCGACAATGTTGCCAGCAAAACCCCCAAGAAGCAAAAGAAACTGAACGAATACGCCCAATTCGTTAAAGACAATACTGCTAAAGTAAGAAAAAAGCTGGGGGGTAAAAAGGCCTCCTTCGCTGATGTTACCAGGGAGTGTGCGAGATTGTACAAAATTGAGAAGGAGAAGAAAAAGAAGACTGCAGCGAAAGACGACAATACAGCGATAGACCTGGGTTTAATAATGGACAAGTTGACAGTATAGGTCGTCGTTTGCTGCAAAAACAGTCT
>Ga0115557_1003559_pt1 | contig 10144 bp, 11 predicted proteins | sample COGITO_mtgs_1104_FD_87280 | JGI IMG/M metagenome (GOLD analysis project Ga0115557, IMG submission 87280) | Pelagic marine microbial communities from North Sea - COGITO_mtgs_110421 | ecosystem: Environmental > Aquatic > Marine > Epipelagic | place: Germany:Helgoland, sampling site Kabeltonne... | reverse complement strand
TATGGAGAATCAGAGAAGAAATCGACGAGTGTGATATTACCAAAGAAGGGCTATGTGGAAACATTTGCCCCACGTGCGAAGGGGAAGGTCAGTTGCGGTGTCGCTTTTGCGGTGGCACCGGATTTCTAATGTTGGGACACGACTTGATTGGAACGAACAACGATTGCCCCGTGTGCAAGGGGGGCGGACACGAAGAGTGCAAAGAGTGTATGGGAGCCGGAAGCATCGCGGAGTGGCGCGAACATCACAAATAATCGTCGCACGTAAAACATTGCAGCTTACAACACAGCGGAAGTTTATGCTCGCCTTTATAAGTATTACACATCAAATCGCTACATTTCCCTGGTATTGCGTTTAGTTTTTTCGCAAGCGTCGAACTAAGCATTGCTTCAACGCAACCGCTTTGTCCATTTATGTTTGCGGATTTGTAATATGGTGCCTTTTGTTCCCGAAGCTGCGTAATATATATGAAAAATTTGACAATACGATTCATAATATATATACTAAAATTGAATATCTTTAATACAAACATACATACTAGTTCAAACTATACAACAAATGAAAATCTCGAATAAAGAAGACCGATTCATCCAGAGTGCGGCCGAACAAGCAGAGTTGTCGCCGTGCCTGATGCGTCACGGATGTGTCGCCGTGCGTAACGGGCGTATTGTGGGGCGCGGATTCAACAATTACCGCTCCCAGTCCAAGGACGGGTTCATCAACAATTGTATGACGTGTCACGCCGAAATTGCGGCCTTGCGACAAGTAAACAAGAGAGAAATAAAGCGGTTCAACCGGATCATTTTATACGTCGTTCGCGTCGATTCTAGAAACAACCTCCAAGAATCGGCGCCGTGTATGGACTGTATGAATCTGATACAAGGACTTCATATAAAACGCGTTTTCCATAGCACCACTGGAGGCGACATCATTGTTTGTCAGCCTTGTGCATATCATAGCAAACACATCACAACCGGAAAGAAAATCCTCATCAACATTCACGTTTAATAAAAAAACTATTTCGTATAGTAACCTTTTTCTCTCTTCAACAGTTAAAATTGAATCCGGATTTTCAAAGAATCAATCTGTAGAAGAATCGATAGGATACTATACAAGATGTCCGAAAACACCGAACTATTTTGTGCTGTGAACGCAGGCGTCAATACGTGCGGAATATGCTTCGGCGAGGCATACTATAGCATTGCGACGACGCAAAAACCACACGAAACCCTTCCTTCAATGGAGCTGCTTCGTTGTGGACATGGGGTATGCGAACATTGCCTGGAACAGATGACGCGCCGCACTAGCGCTAACGCTAACGCTAACGCTAGTTTCAAGTGTCCGTATTGCCGCGAAGGAAGTGCGCTGGTTGCCAACTTCGATTTCGTTATTTCGTTGTCCCTCCAGTCCAGTGGGCTCCTGTGCGCCAGTGAGAAACTCCCTTCCCCCGTCAAAAAAATCAATACGCGTAAGGAATTCATGGAGGAATGGGAAAACACCCACTTCACCACGCTGAGTATGAAGCACAGCAAGCACCGTTTTGTTGTGCTTCATAACCAAATCATCCAAACCGAAAGAGAGCGCTTACAAAAGGTGAAGAATCAGGCTCGCAAAGAAAAAGAAATCGCTGCAAAGGCAGGAGAAAAAAGGAAGCGCGCGTGCTCTCGGAACAATGCCGTGTGCTCGGTGTGCCACAAGGATACGTTCAACAGCATGAAACAATTGGAAGCGCACATGAACGCAAAGCATCCAGCGAAGAAAATCCAACCGAAATTTACAAAGCGTTAGTGTTGGAAGTTCACCGTTCACAGTTCACCGTTCACCGTTTCATAATGTTCCCCATGTTCCAGTTCTTTCGGAAGTAGCCAGGTTTTCCCCTCACTCTTGTGCCGTGTCGAATATCGCGCTTGTAGAACTCCTGGTCTTCCAAGCGCATTTCTGGCGTAAAATTTGTGATATTTATCATTTGTCCCTCGATGCTCCACTTCACGTCCTTCAGTTTATACATATCATCGGGACTCTCCATTGAGTATACGTATTGGTCGCGCTTGGACAACGTTCGGGTCCATCCATCAAAACTGTGATCAATATTTTTTTTGTCATTAATCTTGAAAAAGCAGCTGCGATCTATCTTCAATCCTGCCTTGGTGCATCGGTCTTGAATCAAATTGTCTTCAAACCCCCATCCCCAAAAATTAGGATATCCTTTGGTAGTTTCAAAGTCCTTCCCCTTGATTGCAAACATACCGCCAAGTGTAAACTCGAAGCCGTAAAAGTGGGAGACGACGCCATCGGTAGTGGTATAGTGAATAGAACCGTTGTTAACTGGGGTGTTATCCACATCATGAAATATGAAGGTAATGTCCTTGTAATCATTCGGATACTTATCTTTCATCGCAAGGAACCCTATGTTCTTGACCGCACCGCGATTGAAGGGGCGATTGTCATGCTGGTGCGAAAAATATATTTCCCAATCGGTCGAATCGGAGAGATAATCGTTCATACGTTCGAGAAATTTCTTCTTATCGTTTTCTCGGTTCCGATACGGAACAATAAAAATACGATTGGGAACGCCCATAAATAGACCAATGATAATATATGCGATTATTTCCCTTAATACACTATTTGAGCGACGCGATGTAATCGTTTAAATCCGCGATTTTGAATCCCTTCAAATCGTCAACAAAATCATCAAACTCCATTTTAAACGGGATGCCGTTTTTGGGGTCTTTTTCGAGATCACTGAATTCGATTTTGATAGCGTTGATGATTGGTTCGGGCAAATTCTCAATCAACCTTATTGTTTTTTTCAAACATTCAAATGTGTTACGTCTATGAAGAGCAGCCAACTCTTCCTTCGTGATTTTTCCTTTGACGTTTGTTTTGTCAAGAAAACCATCTGTCTTGTTAGTTGCTATATACAAGGCAAACATCTGACAAAACCCGTGAGATTTCTTCTTTTGATACAAATCGTAAGGGTCTATTATCTTCCACTTGAAGGCATTTTTACTACGCGAACTCTCGTTCTTTTCATACGAGTAGACCCGATAGTGCGTTTCGCCATCGCCATCGCCATCCTCGCCATCCACCTCGCCTTTTTTGGTATTTGGTTTATAATAATAAATAATAGGATCGAACTTATTTCTCTCAAGCACTGGAAGAACATTCTTTCTAGGCACTTCTTGAATGGTCACTACATCACTAATTTCTTGGACTATTTTTCCATATATATATTGTGTGCCAAGCAAATGTATCAAAACTGAAAGGTATGACTCGAATATACTTTCTCCTTCTGTTGGGTTGATTCCCTGGATAAATCCTTCCTTAACGGATTTATTCCCGATTGGTTTAGTTCTAATGGATTTATTTCCAACGGATTTGTTTCTCTTGCTCTTTGTTGCGGTATTTTTAATGGTGCCTCCTTTTCTCGTTTTGCTAGCTCCTCTCGTATTTCGCGACACACTAGATGTGCCAATACTACTGTTACTGCGTGTCACGACCATAATATACAATACCGAGAGATAATTCGCGTAACTGCCAACGAATACATCATGAAAAGCATCGACAACAAATCGTAGACAATGCTCTAGTCTCATTTTGCTCAATACAAGCGTCGTATCTTGAAGCATGTTTGTTTAAAATATTTCAATTTCCATATACGGACACAGAAGATACAATGGTTTATTGACGCCCAACAAGTGAAAAAAATTGAATACCATTTGTAAGAATTTCATCTCTGTAAACTACAAGATGCAATCAATCCAGAAACTTCCTAGACAGGCTCTCGCAAGTGGCGCAATAATAATGCCGGTGGTCATTGAGCAGATTACATTTATAAACGCTATGACCGAAACAATGCATCCCCCGTTTTGCCCAATTTGTCAAAAGTATATTGTTAAGAATCATTGCAGTCAATTCATCACACCCAAACACTGTCCGATTGAAAAAAGGTAGAAAATAGAATGATAATGAAGTTGTGAAGTTGTGAAGTTGTGAAGTTGTGAAGTTGATTTTTTCAGTTGCAACAAACCAGACAAACATCAGTACATTGTGTGCAGATTACTCCACAGATACACAATCCCACACAAAACAGAATGCTAACACCAAGATAAAACACATATATTATATTGCCCTCCAACTTAATCATATATTCTTCATTGGGTTCATTTTCTTCAAGAGCAATCACAATACACATCACCCCAATACCAATACAGATCAATGTGCCACCAATCAACAGCCCTCCCGCGAGAAATGGATTGGTCTTAGTTTGCGAGTCGCCCTCAGGAACATTGCTTGCTGGTGCTGGTCTTGGTGCTGGTCCTGGTGCGGGCACAGAGACGACGACAGTCGTTGGCTCGGCGAGAACGCTAGTTGTGGGTGCGACATCAACACGCGGCACTTCGTCTACATGATTTATGCCGACAAACTTTGGTGATGGGTATTTATCGTAATAAATATCAACTTTAAGATGATTATCGTTATCGTTATCGGTCATCTTTTTTATCATTTCATTGGTCACTGTATTATCTAATCAATTTTTATACCAAGAGAAAGATGCCTGAAAATATCAGATTATCTTTAAAATATATAGTCACATATAGTATATGGTTTATGTGAATGAAATAATAAAGGTTCTAGTGGTATTAGGTGAGGACAACGATGGGAGTGCCACAAAACGAATGGTAGACGCAAAAACGGGTAATGTCACATATTATGGGTTCAATTGGGACGTTTGGAAAAGAGTGAGTGAAAAGTTGAAAGGAAAATATGATTTTCATACGTCGTTCACAAATAAATACGATAATAATTATAACTCATTTGTAGAAAAGGTTTATGGTGGAGAATATGATATAGTTGTCGGCAGTTTTTTTCACACGGCATGGAGAGAAACGCGTATCAATTACACACATCCGATTGCGATCGACGCAAATGCGGTGCTACACAAAAATGAATTTAGTGTTTTTGGAGAACTGGGGAGAGTCATTTGGAAAAGCAGCGAAATGCTAATATATTTGATATTCATAGGTGTCATCGTCGGCCTATTTCTCGTAATGATTGACCCGACGCGCGCAAAAAAAATATCTACCATAAGAGGGAACAAACATTTATTTTTGATTCGTTCGTTGCTTACTGGTATAGCAACAATGTTTGGAGAAATGGGATATTTATCCGAAAATTCGTCACTTAGACTGTCTGGTGTAATGTTTGTAGTCATTGTCATGGCGTTATCTTTTGTCCTAGTCATGTTTATTCAAGGAGCAATCACGCGAATTCTCATCAACCAGACGGGTTCAAATGTTACAAAGCAAAATGTGGGATATAAACGCCTATTAGGTCACGAAGGTTATTCCGTCGTCAACAAACTCAAACGGTTCAGAGCAAACATAGACGTTGTCTCAAACATAACAACAGACCAAATGATACAAAAGTATCTGGAGAGCGAAAAATATGATGGGTGTGTATTATCTTACACTCACGGTTATCCTTACACCAAAAAATATCCCTATTTGATGTTGTCCATTGATTTCGGATACGAACCTGTGTCGTGGGTGGTTCGTCAAACTAAAAAAGTATTCAATGAGGATGTGAACCGCGAGCTCCTAGAATTGACAGGTTCCACCGAATTACAACGGATATGCCACTCGTATTTCGGAAATATTAATGCGGTCCCGGTATGTTCACTCACGTAAGTGTAAATAGTGGCGCATATATTTCAAAACGTGAACTCGTACTCAATCACATTTTGGAGGTCTGTTTTGAGGTGTTGGTGAAGACCGCGCTTGATCCGGGAGTGGATCTGGTCGGTTGTAAATTTCCCACCGTTCACCTTGTATAGTTTTTCCAAATAGGTTGTCGAAAAGTCGCTGTGCAAATTGTCTATTTTCTCTTGATTCTCATCGACCCACTTTCGGAAAATTACGCGTATTCCCTTCGAGATACACGCAACAAACGTTTTCAAGAGGTCGACAGACATTGCTTCCCATTTCTCTCCATTGAAGATATATAGGGTGTTCTCTTTTTGCTTGAAAGAGCGGATGGGCAGCGTCTCAATGGAGACCGCCGACGTCTTGTTCTCCAATACGCTAATAATGCCTTTGATATGGTCGTGCTCGAACACGCTTTCGACATCAGTTTGGTCGATTTCCAACGCACCAAACCACTCATTGAAACTTTGCGACGGCAACGCATTTTCATCCAGCCACGCAGTGACCGAGAGTTTCTTTTTCTGTGTGCGCTGGACAATGCCCTCGAGTATCTTTATTTTCTTCTGCTGCGACTTCACCATATGCGCTAGTTCAAGAATGAGCTCGTATTGCTTCCGCGGTGTGGGAGTATCTGCGTGCTCTTCCAATTCGAAACGTCGCTCCTCACTGCTCTTTTGCATCAACTCGCACGCATAATGGTGTCTTTCGAAGTATATCTTGCGTGAAAAGGAGCGGTTACAGTGCACGCACACGTGCGGCATCGTTCTATTGTCTACCAGACAAGCATATTCGCATATTTGGTTTCAATTTTATATCGCACACAATAATATAGGATATGCCATCATACTTAGGAGGAGAAAGATGTAATGATGATTGTTCGGGAACTGAAGTGTCGTCGAATGCTGGTCGGTGTATGTCGTGCGGCACCACGTTAGTCGACAAAACCGAAATCACGCAGAAACGAATGTGGAACCAGGTGCGTGCTCCGTCGTCGATGTATACGATGAACTTGGCGGCGTTGAACGTGGCCGGTTCGTCGGCCAACCATCCGGGCAAGCCAAACTGGAACCAGTCGAGCGACCGCCACGTCCCGTCCGTGCAACAGACATACGTGCCGTCGCGGGGCAACTCGACGCGCTCGTCCCAGACCAGTTCGCGTCCGGGGGGCGCCTCGCCGGGAGGCAGCGGCGTGGATGTGAAGCACAACTCATACGACCGGTATTTAGCCAGAAAGAAGGCGGGCAATTTGCGCACGCAATCAACAGACGCAACACCTCGCTACGGCAACAAGATGAGAATGTATAGCATGAGCGTTCACGGAAAGGTCGATGTGTGCACGGCGTAGTAAGAGATAAAATTGATATAAACAAGATTTGTTATTATCAATACATAGACAGATATGGATGAAAGACAGGTGAATGCCAAAATGAACCAGCTCCTCATTATTCTTGCCGAGAAACAAAACGCATATCGAGATGCGACGGAACAAGATGATAAGGCATCTCTACAGACAGAGATTGACGCATTGCAATCGGACCTTCAGTTCCACGAGGCACAGGTACAGGCACAGGCGCAGGCACAGGTACAGACAGAAGTAAAACCCGAAACACCCGACCGAATCAAACAACTGGACATCGTCCAATTGGAAGCGCGCCAACTGTTTGAAAAGAAGAACAAGGATTATGGGGATGCGTTTGCGACTTATGGTCCAGTGGGGGTGCTGGTTCGAATTGGTGATAAAATCCAGCGACTTCAAAGCATCCACAAGCGCGGCATTACCCTTGTCGAAGACGAAAAGATGCGCGATACGCTCATCGATCTTCACAATTATGCCGCCATGGCAATTATGTTAATTGACGAAAAATAATTTTAAACATTTCTATTAATAGGAGTTTTATATGCCGCCAAAAACTGTAAACGTCCAAGTTGATGAACAACATGATATCAAATCACTAACAGATGAGTTCAATACTACAGGAGCATTTACTGCTGGGTTAATACATACTTTTGGAACTTCAGAACAATTTGAGGCTATTAGACAGCAATTGATTGATAATGTTAATTTTATCGCATTAGAACAAGGTTCAAATGTAAGTGGTGTAGATGGTATTGGTGATATCAATGTCAAAGCCAATGGTAGATTACGCTTGAGTTGGCTTGGAGAAACTCAAACAATTGATGAATTAGACGAGATAGATGATATAGACGACATCGATGAATTAGATGACCTAGATTTAGATTTGTTATATGAGTTTGACGCTGATATTACCATAAACAAAGAACAATTCAAAAAACTTCTTCAAGCTAGTGGAATTCGTATAAGCGATGATCTTGTTGACAAAATATTTGCTTTTTTTGATAAAGATGAAAACGAAAGATTAGATTACAATGAGGTCTCACAATTCATCAAATATCTGGAACAAAGACGTTTATCAAAAACAAAATCTAGAAAACAAAAAGTAAAAAATGTTGTGAACATTGATTCGCGTTATCGAAAAGATTATTACAACAATACTTCAACATCATTTGATTACAATTTATCCGAACCACAATTAGACGTAACAAATATTAGTGTGGGTAATGTCGAAATACCGATGACACAATATACAGTGTCTTCTAAACTGAAGAACAACTCATTTTTGATTACAAGTAATGCGAATTCAATAAAGATAAGTAGCGATATATCTTCACATTGGAGATTGAGAATGCAAATAGGCGATATTTCTTCTGATTGGTCACATGGAACTGCATTTGAAGATTTTTCTTACATATCAACAGATTTAAACAATGCAAATAGCTTTGCAAATGGAGTACCACAACCCAATTCTCCATGGGATGGACCCGAAACGTCAACTACGAATAATTTTGGTAATAACATCGTGCCAATAGAAACAGTTACATTCGAAGTATCAAATGATTCACTTTCATTTTATGGAGTATCCGACTATACACAAACCGAAGATGATGTATCAGGAACAATGGTAGACTTTTACGCCGATCCATCAGACAATGAATCTGGTTTGGGAAATCCAGCAAAAACCCGTTGTTTATTTCCAAGAAGTCGCACGGTTCCATTGTTAGAACAGGATATTCACCGTTACATACAACCAGTGACTCCAGTCTTAGAAAATGGTTACTCAGGAGATGCTTATTACGGAGACTCATGGGGTGCGTATAGTGGTCATAACATTACTATTAATGGAATTGCATTAAAACCTAAAGACCCTTATCCAAAAGATTCAAATGGTGACATAACATGGGGTTGGTTTCCTCGTGGTCCAGGTGGCAATGACTTTATTGTATCAACAACTTCTTCAAGTAGAATTTCAAGTCATCCAAACCCTTATCGAACAACTCTTCCTGAGTATGGAACCGAACATCAACAACTCATTTTCCCTGACCCTTCTAATGTGCCTTTTGGACATGTACCTTATAGAAAATCTTGCACAAATAAAATACAATTATCGAACCACTTACGTACAACGACAAAAACAACCACATACCTAAAGGAATATACCTTTTTTAAGTTGACCCATCAACCATGGCAAGCAAATGGAGGAATTTGGAATGGACAAGATGGAAATACATATTCTGATACAATAGACGAAACTACAAACCCTTTTTATAACGACAAAAACGCTGGAAACGACGAAACTATAGCCTCAAGAAAGTGGTTGTTACACACGGAGATTAATTATAAAGGTCTTGTGAAAGATCAAACTACAAATATTAAACCAAATAAACCCATCAATGTGTGGTTTCCTCGTGGAAATCCGAATCGAACCGATATCAATTTTGAAAATGTAACATACTACGATGGTACGGCAGTTGAGCATCCTTATGATTGTAGTGGTATTCACGAAACAACCAGCAACACAACAAAAACAAAGGAAATACACATACGGAGTTACACTTTTATTCGCCTTAGCGATGGAAAAGAAATGTCTTCGGACGAGTTTGTGCCGGTTAAATTTGCGTGGCTCGTCAAAGTCCCTGATGGAAATTACGATGAATCGTGGTCAAATCTAAATAGAAACGAAAGAATCATAAATGATGCGATTGGTCTAGCAACACCTGGTGCAATTGATGTGAATGGAAATTTTGCAGCAATAAAGTCGCCTGAACATTATTTTTACTTGAATCATGATGATAAATTCTTCAAAAATCGTCAATTCACAAGTTCACATAATAGTTCATTGCGTGTTTCTGGTATTTCCATAAGTGATATAAGATACAATGTTGATAGAATAACCAAAAAATCTGTATTTGCTAGCGAAACGTCTTGCACCGATTCTTCGGGGAGTATTGTAAATTTCGATTCTATGATAACAACACCTTTTAAATTTTTATTTAATTTTCTATCCTGAATATCTTTTGCTGTAATATTTCTAACTGTTATTTTTAAAGTTTCGATTTCAGTATCTTTTTCTTTAATTTTT
>Ga0115557_1003554_pt1 | contig 10150 bp, 6 predicted proteins | sample COGITO_mtgs_1104_FD_87280 | JGI IMG/M metagenome (GOLD analysis project Ga0115557, IMG submission 87280) | Pelagic marine microbial communities from North Sea - COGITO_mtgs_110421 | ecosystem: Environmental > Aquatic > Marine > Epipelagic | place: Germany:Helgoland, sampling site Kabeltonne... | reverse complement strand
GGGGGGGGAGGGGGGCAGGGCTGCCAGGAGTGGGGGAGTTTTTCGTTATTTCAATTGGATCGTGTAATGCGACGTGCGCTTGAGCGGCTTCAACCTAACCCCCTCCCTCCTTCTCCTCCTTATCCTTCCCTCTCCCTCCCTTCAGGACCCCAGTTCGGACGACGACTTGATGTACATTGAAGAAGATGTCACAGAGGACAACTCCGCAATGATGGGAGGAATTTCCGGGATGGGGATGATGGGAGGGTTTGGGGGGATGGGGATGGGGATGGGGATGGATATGGAAATGAGCGGTGAAGACATTTGCGCCCGCCACAAGGCGATGCACGCAATGGGAGGCAGGGGAGTGGCAGGGAATACAAATTCCAAAGACACCTGGGGCGATGTTTCGGTTGGGGGTGGGAAGGCTTCAGCCAAGAAGACGCCGACGCCTGCCAAGCCCAAGAAGAAGAAGAAGGAGAAGGAGGGCAATAACGATAACGGCAATGACTCAGATGGATCCTATGAGTACAACGATGAATCCGATATCGAAGACGACGTGGACGCAGCTAGCAAGCCTCCACCCGCCCCCGCGCCGAAAATTCACTCCAGGGACCAGACGCTGAGCGATATGTTTTCCCCTCCGGACAAAATCCTCTACGATGGCGTCTTCCAGGATGCGCGCCAATTCGCGAAGGCGCAGAGCAAGTGGCTGCTTGTGAATATACAGCGAGAATCGGACTTTGCGTGCCACGCCCTCAACCGCGATGTTTGGAAGGACGGAGTGGTGGAGAGCATTATTGCGGATTCCTTCGTTTTCTGGCAGTGTGACGTTGATTCGACTAACCGTGAGGTAAGTACTTTGGAGTGACCACTGAGGAGTGACCACTGAGGATTGACCACTGAGGAGTGACCACTGAGGAGTGACCACCGAGGAGTGACCACTGAGGAGTGACCACTGAGGAGTGTGACAACTTTGGAGTGAAGCAAACAAGCGGAGCACCACCCAACTAGCACCTCGTCAATCCAATCATCTCACATCATCACATTTTCGCACATGTCCATATCACCAGGGTGCAACATTCCAAGACCGCTATAAACTCGACAAATTTCCTTGGATTGGGATCATCGATCCCCGCACAGCCGGGATCAGGTGGCAGAAATCAGGCTGGTCAATGGAGCGCGGTTTCAGCAGTGAGGATTTCTGCGAAGTTATACTCGACTTCTTAAGCCAGAACGACTTGGGTTCGGCGGCCCCCCCTCCCGTACCCATATCCGCTCTAAAGCCCGCAACAACGACTACTAAAAGCACGACATCAACTTCAACTACTACTAATACCACCAACAGCAACAACAAACGCCCAGCCGAATTTTTGACCGAAGATGAACAGATCGCAGCGGCCCTCAAAGCATCTATGGAGAACCAAGACGAGAACAGTAACGACGACGACGATGAAATGATGCCCGAACTGACCGGAAATGGAAATGGAAATGGAAGTGGAAGTGAGAACGGAGTGGACAGGAGCCGCAAAACAATGGCCGAGGAATTTGCCGGACCTACCCCCTTGGAACCTGGGGCAAGCGAACCAGGATCCAGAGTGAAGATCAGGCTTGCTGACAACTCAACTGTCGTAAGGAAATTCAGCAAAGATGCACTTGTGAGGGATATTTTTGTCTTTATCGTGTCAAGGGGGGGCGACAACGCCACAAAGGATTTCACCTTGACGGACACCAGCAAAAGGCCGCCAGCAAACCTCTACAACTTTTTGGACACTACGCTTGTCGAGGCAGGTTTGGTCGGAGCCCAAGTTACCATGAGATATCAAGAGGAATGAATAGGAAAATTATGATGAACAAATAGCACGTGTGTTTACTGCAGCAGGGACATCTCTGTGTCTTTTTTGTTTTTCTTTAGCGTGCGTTTTTGTGAATAAAGTTTAGGAGAAGTACTGCTGCGGCTGTTCACTCCGAAGGTCGAAGTGTCAGGCAAGGAAGGGAAAATTCCTCTTTCCTGCTCTGAGCTGTTTTGACAACGGAGGACCTTACGTGAAGTGATGATACCTCCGCCACGGCAACATCAAGGCATCAGAGTGTCGTTGGCTATCGTATCATTAGTTGGCATCAGAGTGTCGTTGGCTATCGTATCATCAGTTGGCATCAGAGTGTCGTTGGCTATCGTATTATTGGTGGGCAATTGATTGTCGTTCGATATCGAAAAATAAAAAAATTGAGATTTAGTTTTAAAAAAATACATTTTGAAATACTATTTCCTTTCATTGTATTATTTGTTTATACATTAAAAAATTTGAATTTTATTAAATCAAAAAATAAATTTAAGTATATTATTATTTTATAAAATAATAAAAAATTAAAAATATAAAATTATAATGTATTTTTGATGATATTATTTTTAAAAACATAAAAAATTAAAGATATATATCATTCATTGATATAATATTATTAAAGAAAAAGTGTGTGTTTTCAAAAACGACAATAATAGCACAAAATGTCAAAACCACGATAAAAATGAGAGAACTACCAACGAGATTAGTCGTTTTAGTGACGAAAACGGCGAACAAACAGCAAACACACACAAGAACAACAACGGAAACCCAAGACGAAAAGAGAACACGAACGACGATGACAAAGAGAACCAAAACATCTGCTCAAAACTAAAAGACAAAAAACACTCATTGAACACTCACTGAACACTCTTGTCAAAAGAATGCCAACAAGGACAGAGTCACACAAACGATCGAAAACGACGAACGAACTACAAAAGCACACAAGAACCCCAACGGATACTCAGGCCGAAAAGAGAACACAAACGAAGACGACAAAGAGAACTACAACACCTGCTCAAGTCAGAGCAAACAACAAATTCATTGTTGAACCCAGAAAAGACAAAAAAAAACGATAACACCACAACACGCACGTACAGGCATCGAGCGACTCCACTACACTCACTGAACCAAGGAAAGACAAAGAACAACGAAAAACATCACATCCCGCAAGTCCAGGCACGGTAGGTCCCAAGAACAAGAAAAAGGTAAAAAATCTGAAAAAGCAAAATAACGAAAAAGTTTGCAAAAATTGTCAATTTCAACTTTTTTTTAAGTCTCGACAACCACAATTGCTCCTCCATCTGGTCTCTCTGTCTGTGTCTCATTTGTTGCGGTATTGGTGTAAATTTTGTCGCCCACCTCCCCTTCACTCTCCTGCCACATGGTCCCATCTGGAAATGCGATGAGTACGGTACCGGGCGGTTGAGAGTTTCTTGTCTCGTCCGTTTCGGCGCATACAAATATAGTGGCACCACTACCGTCAACTGTTTGGGACCACATCTTAGCATCCGGCTCGGGTGAAGAGGGGGCGTCAGGCTCAGGTGAGGAAGGAGTTGTTGTTACAGGGGATGATGATTGTGCCCCCAGAGTTGTTGTTTCAAAGGTGTCGTTTTCGTCATCGTTGGATGGTGTTGCCGATGTGGTCGTCGCCACCGCCGGCGATGTCGAATTATTTTCTTTGTAATTGTCGGGTTTGTCGTATTGTGTGTCGTTAGTCCAGACGTTCCAATAGTAGGTACCATTTTCATCCTCAATTTTCTGCCACTCCTGATCGTATAAGCATGCAGGTTTGTCGTAGGTGCTATTATTTGTGATTGAATTCCAGTAATAGATTTCACCGTCTTGATCGACCACTTGCCAAGCTTTGTCTTCTTCACTTAATTCACGGTGTTTGTCATTAGTGTCTTCGTCGTTGTCTTCTAATGGCACCACAAGCTTTTCGCTCTCCCAACCCATATCCAGTTGCCTCTCAGACTGGGGGTGATTATTGATTTCATTCTCCACCTTGACTGCCGCAAGCTGCTGAGCCAAGGCTATCGGGGTGTTTGCAACGACGACCTTTTCCTCCTCATCCACATCAAAACTATCACCCCTCGCGCCTTGTGCTTCAAAGCTCTCCTCCTGTGTGCTGTCGGCAATCTTCACCTGCACGTTACCAATCTTTGCACGGAGGGCCATTTCCATCGCTAGAGGATTAGCATTTTGATTTTCCGTCATCATGGTCTTCATCTGTGTTGTCGATCGTAGATTCGATTCGACAGTGATTGTGATTAATGACAATTGGTGATTAATGATGGTGATTAATGATGGTAGTACATGCTGTTTGGACTAGGATGGTAGAAGAAGAACACCTACGCATGTCCTCCACCGATTCTTTATCGATTCTTTATCGGTGCTAGACGCAGTTACACGCAGCATAGCAAAACACTCCTCTCGCCCCCCTCACCTGCTTCTCAAATCTCCTCCCTTGACTGGCCTTGACTATCCCCTCTTTTATCCTCTCCTCCTCGGTTGGCCCCTCCTTCTTCTCAAACATTGAAAACTTGTCCTTAAATGCTTTTTGCTTCTCAGCTTTCTTCGATCCTGTATCTTCCTCCGCTTTCTTCCGCTCTTCCTCTTCTTTCTTCTCTCTCAGTTTTTGCTCCCGTCTCTCCCGGAACTCTTGATCCTGCCTTTGGCGAGCAAGCTCCTCTTCCTCGCGCTTTAAGCGCTGCTGCTCCTCAAAGGCCCTAGCTGCTTTCATTCTTGATCTAAATTAATTGTGTCCAAAGTGCTTCTGTTTATTTACCACAACTTTCAGTTCAGGTGTGATGAGGAGAGAAATTTTTTGTCACTTTTTTTTTATAAAAATACCTTCCATATTTATCTCAAGGTGTTTGCTCGTTCTTAAAGCCAAAATAATGTCTAATCTGGCCTATTACTAAAAGATAGACGTTGTGATGGTATTCAAATATCGAAATTTACCCTTCCATTCCCCTCTTTTGGCCATTCTCTTTCTTTCCCTCTTCTCCACTTCCACTTCCAGTTCCACTTCCAGTTCCAGTTCCAGTTCCACTTCTGCCTCTAATATCACTTATGAATTCACTGCTGACTGCATATCACCGCTAGACCTATCACCATCTTCCTGGTACGAAGCATCATCTCCAACCTCATACACGTGGCTATCTGTACCCCCGGGGACCCTCTTCTCCACCGCCCTATTCGCTTTTTGCCACCAAAGCAACATCTCTCCTTGGGAATGCAAGAGCTACTGTTTTCGCCTCCTCCAAAAGTTCCCTGACTTACAAGAGGAAGCTGGGTGCGTTTGCCATCAAACAGATGATCAAGCGGAATACCATGTGGATGACATCAATGGGGGGGATGGCATCAGTGATGAGAATGACAGCATTTACATCGACCCTTCGTATCGCTCCTACTACTCCTCTTCTCCGTCACTTTTACCCCAATTAGCAGTTGCTAAGTGCCTGAAACCCTTGGATATCACCATTCTCGATGCAGGCTTTGAGGTGCCGCCATGCGCTGTAATTGTTGCAGGCGACTTCTCATTTTATTTTGACATCCTAGACGTCGAAAATGAGGAGGTTCGGAAGATAGCCGCAATAGATATTTGCCATGAAATTGGAGCCGAAGTCGAAGATAAAGCTAGAGAGGCTTGCATGCACGAGGTGGAGAACAGATTGAGGGAGGCTAAGTTCTTCCGGGGAAGTGGAGAGTGTAGGTTTGCAAAATGGAGGCGACAGAGAACATGGGAAAGGGAAAGGGAAAGGAAAAAGGAGGAGACGCATGGTAAGATTTCTAGAGGCAATGAAGACGAGGACGAGTTTGGTGATGGCATAGGAACATATGTTGAGAACAATACCAATAACAATAATAGCTTTGGGGCAACAAGAAAAATCTGCAAAATGATTTATACAGGAAAGGATGGGGAGGAGAAGGGAAGGGGGAATTTATGCGAGTACAAAGATTTGTATTTCCATAATCGGAGATTTATTGAAGTCATTGATAACGATGACGATGGCCACAATAGTCACAACAACAACGTTAACGATCCTTTGCTTAGCTCTCAAAAGGATGGGATGAAATTTTTGCCTCAGAAGATGAAGCGATCAGAATTTGAACTGCTGGCCTCTCAAAGTACCATCAGAGAAATTAACAATCCACAGGCCATCATCAACCGTCATCAACCCAATTCCCATGGTCACATTATCCAAGACAGCGTGGTACCGCTTTTTTGGGCTTTGCACCTCTTCAACTCTTCGTCCCTCCCCCCCTCGAATCTTCACATTATTCTCTACGACTCCTTTGAAGACGTCGTATTTGTCTCAAAGCATTTGACGAGACCTTTCAACAACTCTCAAGGACCGATGCCTCACGACGGCTGGTTTAACGCTGTGGCTAGCGACAAACACATAATATACAAGGATGAACTTGAGGAACTCGTCTGCCCTCCTCAAGACTTCTGCCGCTTTGCGAGCCTCAAGGTCGGGTACGACAGAATGAACCTGCTGGGACCGCACATCACCTATACTTCGGACGAAGATGGAAGAGAAGAAAGGATTAGGATAGCGATGAACGAAGACTCCGATGTGATTCTAGATAGGCTAGAAGAGAGGGGGAGGGTGCTGAATTTGTTCAGGGATTTTGGGGTCGCTAACCTGCTCGCAGCCGACGACTCTAGTGGCGATGACGCGCTAGACGATATTGAATCAAATAGAATGGTTATCACGATCATTCAGCGTCGAAGCTCCCGGAGGATCGTGAATTTACCCGAGGTCCTCCACGAAGTTCAGTTGGCTGTCCCAAATGCGACGGTTCAAGTTGCCGAAATTGAGAAGCTGTCGATTAGAGAGCAGGTGCAACTTGTTCGCTCCTCAACTGTGCTCATGGCTGTGGAAGGGGGTGCTATGGATATCTTCAACTTCGCTCGGAAAAATACAGTGGTCATCGCGTGGGGCAGGCAGCCTAATCTCGAGATGCCAGAAGGGGGCTTGGTGAATGATCACCATCATTTTTCTGTCGAATTCTTCCACGAGGTTACTTTTCTTTCATGGACCGAGGGGCTCAACTTCAAAGTGTTTCCTGTCAGGATTTCTCCGGGGGACAACTACACAGTTAGCGTAGGGCCTACAATCGCAGCTCTCAAGGATGGGATGGAGGAGACTAAAATTGAAAGTCTGATTCAACAAATTGTCAAGAAGACGAAAACGGCCGAAAAAAGAGATGACAGCGCCGGAAAACGATCCAAGTGGGTGCAAAAGATGGTATGGAGTATTTGTTTGAACGTGATGGAGAGAAATAGTTGCTCCGTGGGATTCATTAGAGATGTCACTGACCGCATCACTAGGACTTTTCGCCCCCGACAACTGCCACCCTCACCCTCACCCTCACCCTCACCCTCACCACAACTGCAATCGCAATCGCGATCGCAATCGCAACCGCAACCACAAGAACGAAGATTCACTGCAATAGGCGTCGAGGGCGAGGCGATTCATTTCGATATTTTCATTAAGGGCGACGGCAACGACGACGTTGATCTCCTACTTCAATTCAAGGGACTATGTCGGGCCCATGAAATCAATTTTACCAACTGCATGTATCTGTTTCAATCCATGGTTTTGAATCAGCTCTCTCCGGCGCCGAGCCAACAAGTGCTCGCAATCATGAATGATAACGAGAAGCGAACCAGGACCGAAGCCCACTGCATGTTGTCTCTATTTCATGGTCTGTACGAAGAAGATTGTTTGAAGTTGCTCAACATCGACAGTCAACGGAATGACATCTGCGTTCAATCTGTATACATCACTGGATCGATGGGCTCGGGAACCATGTATTCAAGTAGGCTTCTCGACGGAGTTTGGCAAAATCACTCCAGGACAGAATCGAACGTCCTCGTTTCTTGGTTTTCGCGTAGCGATGTCTTCAAGTTGTTGGGGGGTGAAGGCTCTGGTCCCACAAAATTTATGAACCTGTACTGGGATGACCAGGAGGTTTATGCGGATCACATGAATTACCTAAACCAATGCTTCTATAGGAAAGTTATCCTGCAAGTCCGCCATCCGCTTAAGGTAATTGCAAGCGGCCTATTTTCGTTCCAGCAAGAAGTAGGATGGTTCTCTTACGAAAAATGGGACCGCTTGATTTGCATTAGCGAGAGAATCGTCAACGGCGAGGGCAGTGGCATAGGCGGCGTCTGCGACGCGAATTTGAAAATAGATTCTCGCAAGACAGGCATTACTGACTACGAGTCCCTTGGAAAATTAGAGGGAGGTGGGGAAGAGGAAAGGAGGAAACACATAGTTTATATTGCTGATCGCTGGGTGCGATGGAATGAATACGCTCTCATGGTTGTAGAGGAGGTAGTCCGGCTGGAGGACGGAGCGGGTGCGATTTGCCAAGCTGTCGGAATGCCATGTGGTGGATCTAGGATCGGCAAGGAACCCGAAAAAGTGAACTCTCACAGCGGGAACAAGAGAGAAATTTCATGGGATGAACTTGAAAAGGCAGACGCTTCCGTCTTTCACAGGGTTAGGCACTTGGCTAAAAAGCTGGGATATCATGACTGAGTAGAATTAGTTTTAGATTCTGCGCGAAAGAGAATATATGATTTTAAATTAAATGGCCCCGATTGGATTTTTGAAATGCCCTTAGACTTGTACACCGCCAGCCGCCTCCTCCAACTCCTTGGCCTTCCTTGCCTGGTCCTTGAGCCCTCCGATCCCGTCCGCCCTCTCGATAATTTCGTCCGCGACCATGAGTCCGCTCCTGGTAGCCCCCTCCATGCTGTCGAGGTAGTCCTGATAGGTGTAGCTTCCCGCGAGGAAAAAGTTGGAAATGGGGGTGGCCTGGGTGGGGCGGAACTTATCTTGACCTGGCTTTTCCCTGTACAGCGACTGCCCCAATTTGGTAACGCTAGACCAAGTGCAGTCGAGCTTCTTGCTGGACGGGAAGAGCTTCCCGAGCTGTTCGATGCAGTCCTTCACGATCTGCTCCTCCGATCTGCCAAAGGCCCTCTCATCGAACACAGCCTGGATGAGGCTCCCTTCCCCCTCCTTGTAATACTCCCCCGGGGACGTGACGGCGAGGTCGGCGAAGCAAGAGAACTCCGCGTCGGCGGAGTAGAGCAGGTTGTCGATTCCTCCACCCCTCCCGTCCGACTGGTCGCCGGAGACGTCCATCATCCTGGCGTCGTCGTTCATCTCAGTGACCCAGCCATTGAAGCGGACCTGGACGGTGGCTATCGGGACCGTGTCGAGGGAGTATATTTTGTCAAACATTGGGTACTTTCGGAAGTTCTCGGGGAGGACCTTTTGAATTCCGGGCACATCAAGAGCGCACACAACGGCGTCGAATTCCCTGAACTCATCCTTGGGCCCGACCTTGATCCCCCTGATCCTCGTCGGCTTCCCCTCCTCGTCGACGTCGTGCACGAGCTCCCTGCACGCCATCCGGAGGTTGATCTTGACGTCGCGGTCCTCGAGGTACTTCACGATGGGGTCGTGGAGCCCCGTCTGAGGAGAGCCCTCCAGCATCCTCAGAACGCTGGCCTCGGTCCTTATCGCGAAGAGCATGAAGATGGTCAGCATGCACCTGGCGGAGATGTGGTCGCAGTCGACGAAACCGAGGGCGTAAGCGATCGGGTCCCACATGCGGTCCAGGGATCCCCTGGATCCCCCAAGCTGGGTGAACCACTCCGTGAAGGTGATGTCGTCGAGGTCGCGGACCATGTCCATGCCGCCGTCGAAGTCGAACAGCGCGCGGACGATGGGGGAGGTTCCGAGGCGGACGGCGTTGTGGAACTTATCGGCCAGGCCCAGCTGCTCCGTGCGAGCGAAGGCCTGAAGGCCCGAGACGGGGGCTCCAATGGGGAACCTGAAGTCCAGCGCTCCGAGGTCTCCTCCCTCGTTGACGAAGGTGTGGACGTGCTCCTTGATTCTCAGGTACTGGTCGAAGCTCCCGGTCCTCTTCATTATCCCGAATAGGTTGTAGTAGCACCCGAAGAAGACGTGAAGGCCCATTTCGATGTGGTTTCCATCCTTGTCCTTCCAAGACGACACCTTCCCCCCGACGTACGGGCGGAGCTCGAACATCTCCACGTCGTGGCCGGCGTCCGCAAGGTCCATCGCGGCCACCATGCCGGCGAGACCCGCGCCCACCACCCCAACCTTCAGCTTCTCCTCGTTCCGACGGCCCGGACCGTTCTGAGCGCGGGCCATCAGGTCCTCGTTCAGGAACGCATTGTTGCCGATCTGCTTCTTGGCGGATTCAGAGGTGAAGGTGGTGGCATCCTGCTCTGCCTTCACGGAATGGAGGGGAGAAGAGCGGCGGCT
>Ga0115557_1003547_pt1 | contig 10168 bp, 6 predicted proteins | sample COGITO_mtgs_1104_FD_87280 | JGI IMG/M metagenome (GOLD analysis project Ga0115557, IMG submission 87280) | Pelagic marine microbial communities from North Sea - COGITO_mtgs_110421 | ecosystem: Environmental > Aquatic > Marine > Epipelagic | place: Germany:Helgoland, sampling site Kabeltonne... | reverse complement strand
CATTTATGTAAAAAAATTAAGTAATTCATTATATATAAATGATGGATTGAATGAAATATTTCCAATTATCAATGGTATGAATATAGATGAATCATTGGAAGAATATATTAGACAAAAAGATATAAAACCTATAAAAACTAGTTTTGATTATATACTTGATTATCTTTCAAATATTTACAATTAAGTTAATTTAATCTAAAACCTTCGTCTAAAATAGTACCTGAACATAATAAATGTTGTCTAGCATTTGATATTTTTTTAGAATCTATTTTATTTAAAATAATATTCGCAACTTAATTCATTATATAAAACATATTTATCTAATTGTGTTTTATCAAATATTATAATATTATTATTATTTATTAGCCATTTTTGTTGTTCTGCTACTTTTTGACGTTTATATTTATACTGTCCAAATGAAATATATATTCTATACCAAATGATCGAAACATTTAATTACATAAAGGTTTTAAATTTTTTTATACATTATAATTATAATGAAAAAAGCAATTTGTTCTTTAATAGTTGGTGTATTTCTTTTGTATTTATTTTTGGGTGATGTATTAAAAGAATGTTTAGAAAAACATCTTGACATCACAATTGGTGTTATTTTATTATTAATTATATCAACATACATTTTATATAAACGAAGAGAAGGATTTACCAATGAAGAAGCATGTACATCATTAGAAAAATCACATAATATTGTTTTGCAAAATATGGAAGCAATAGCTAAAGACGCTGTAAAAAGTAGAGATCAGATTAATAATGGTATTAATTATCACAATATGGAATCAAGAGATATTTTATTAGGTGATGAAAAAGTGTCATGGTGTTCTAGATTAAATGAAACAAGTAAAAAATCCATTACAGATGCTATAGCCAAAGAATTGGGTGAGAAATCTGGTGTTTATGAAGGTGCTGATTTTATGGATATGGTAGAAAAACAAAGTCGTGATCAAGGTATAGTTTATGCTGGAACTGATAAAGTTGAATCAGAATATGCATTAGTTTAATATTTTTATAAATTAAAAAATATTAAATGTTAATTAATAAAATTAAGCAGTTTCCATATAAAGCAATTCCCATGTGGTACTTGTCTTTCTGGCAAAGATGCCACGTGTAGCATATGGTACGTTCACATCACCACCTACAACTCCAGAGACTGTAATATCGGCAAGGTAAATATTTTCAACAATGACATAAATGCGATTGGAATAATTTGTTGCTAAATCGATATTATCAGTTACCTTTACATATTCCGCAAATACAAGATTATCGAGAGTGATTTGACTTTCTACGTTCAAATTAGTTGCATTCACTTCAGGAGTGTATGTATAATCATCATCATCGAAAAAGTTAACAGTGATAGAATCAGTGGATGTTAATGTTAATGTTGATGCAGTTTGTGTACCTACTGCGTCCTTGGTGGGTCTAGTATAATTAATAGTACTGGTATAGACAATAGAATGTGATGTATCTACAGTGGTACCATCAATATCCTTACCAGCATAGTTAATAATACCATATTTAGTCTGATTGTATGTCAATGTGGTAGATACAGAATCTGCCAAACTATTGCTTCCGGACAAATGAATGGTAAACAAACTGTTATCGGGACTTACCGTACGTGTTTTCCATGTGCATGTTACATAAGCAGCCAACATATTGGTTAGTGATAGTCCATCGGTACCATCGAGTTTCAATGTAGTAATACCAGAATTTGTGAAACCTACTGTAGCACCAAGGCCTGATGTGATTTGTTTATTGATTACACCTTGAGTGAGATATCCTTGTCTATTTACCGAAAGAAGATTCGAACTAAGATCAGATAATTGATGTGTGACAGATGTACGAGGTAATACAATTAATTTGAGTATATTGGGGTTTTCACTAACAACAGATCTGTATGTATCATTATAAGACAATAAAATAGTACCTGTGAAATAATTAATATCAATAGAATCAGCATTCAACACAGGTAAATTTTCAGAACTATCAAGATGATTACCACACAATTCCATGGTGACAGAACCAGCAGTCAATGTATGCAAAGTATTCAAAGTCAAACCCATAAAGTTACTTCTAGCTAGACCTACGTTCCATAACTTGTTACTATTGGCTCCAGCAGCAAGATTGGTCCAGATGTTAGTGAGTTTAGTTGAACCATCCAATTCAGTATATAAACTGGGTACATCATACAAATTACCACCCGAAACATCAAAGGTCATATTCATATCATTTAGTACGACAAGATTGTTATAATGTTGACCCAAAAATGCACTATGATCAGGTCTAACATAAAATTGTGAATAAGCAGCACAAAGTACGGTAGAAGTATCAATTTCGACAACCTTGACGAACACAGTGAGGTTACTGGCATATACTCTTCCTGTCAAAAGATTAATATTAATATCAGTAGTTAAAGCATTGGCATCAATAGATGTTTGAGTGAATACATTGGAGCTTCTTACACCAGAACCAGAGAAACTACTGTCATTATTACTGAGATCAACAGTACTGACAACTTGATGTTCTGTATCAACAGTATTTTCAGTGACAATAACTATGAATTTATAATCAGTAGTATTTGTTATCCATGCAGGTGTATCAAAAGTAACATTTGCAGTAATGGTATCACTATCACTACCATAAATGGTTGATTCATTAGCAATAGTAAAATTAGTTACTCCATCATATCCATAACCATCATTAGCTAATGATTGAAGGTTGCTACTACCATTATAAGCCAATCCCATGACCAAATCAACATTGGCATTAACAACAAGTGTTGATGACACAGTGTGTGTCTTCTTATTACTGCTATTATCAACAACATAAAATGTATAACTAGTATTAGCCAATACAGTGAATGTGTTGGGTGCCCAACCAAGGTTAACAGGTGTGGTACCATCAGTGACGTAAATGGTATGACCAGATGCCAATGAATAACTATCAATCTCATATGTACCGTTGAAATTATTTGTGTATGTTACAACACTATTATAATATTCAATATAAGATGAAGTTCTCAAGTTAGTATATTCGGTGGTATCATCATATACACTTGCTGTAAATGTGTTACCAATCTCACTGCCACTGGGAGTAAACAAAGATCCAGATACAACAGTTGTCAAACCATTAAAGCTATTTACCTTGATGGCATCAGAACCATGCAATGTGGGTCCAGTAATAGTGAAAGTACCATCGTGGTTATCACTGATAGATACAGTCTGTCCATTGTAACGAGATACAACATCACTAGATGTCAAATTAGTATACTCGTTTCCAGCGGTACTATAAATAGATACGTTGTATGTAACATCCATTGAACCAGTAAAGGTTGAACCGCTAAGATCAGTCAACACTGTTCCATTATCAACTCTAACAACGTCACCATTGTAAAGAGTGGGTAAATTGAGCACTGAGAAAGTACCGTCGTAATTGTTACTGATATCAAGCTGGGTTTCGTAACGAGACACAGTGGTAGCGGATGTCAAGTTAGTGTACTCGTTTCCAGCAGTACTATAAACCGACACATTGAATGATGCATCCATCACTCCAGTAAAAGTCATGTTATTCAAGCACAAATCAACAAATCCTGTTCCCTCATGTTCAACTTTAACAAGATCACCACTGTATAAAATACCAGGAGCATTAAGTACAGTGAATGTACCATCATAGTTATTACTGATATCAAGCTGGGTTTCGTAACGAGATACAACATCACTAGATGTCAAATTAGTATACTCGTTTCCAGCGGTACTATAAATAGATACGTTGTATGTAACATCCATACAACCAGTAAAGGTTGAACCGACAAGATCAGTCAACACTGTTCCATTATCAACTCTAACAACGTCACCATTGTAAAGAGTGGGTAAATTGAGCACTGAGAAAGTACCGTCGTAATTGTTACTGATATCAAGCTGAGTTGAATAACGAGATACGGTAGTAGCAGATGTAATATTAGTATATTCGGTATCATCAGTGGTATAAATAGATACATTGTACGATGCATCCATCACTCCAGTAAAAGTTAGGGTATTCATACAAAGATCAACTAAAGATTCACCGGTTTGATCGATAGCAATTCTATCACTATTATACAAAGTAGGTACATTGAGCACAGAGAAAGTACCATCGTAATTATTACTGATATCAAGTTGAGTAGAATAACGAGAAGTAAATGCAGCACTAACAGTTTCTGTATAAATATTGTTACCAGTATCTACAACACGAAGTTGATATTCATGATCTTCGGTACCGCTAAAAGTTAATGTATTCATACAAAGATCAGTGACACTGCTATCACTAAGATCATGAATTTCAATAACATTACTTCCAAACACTAAAGATGATCCTGTGACAATGGGTGTCACAGCTGTAAATGTACCATCATAATTGTTATCAATGACTAGGGGAGCAGTATAAGATCGCGAAACACTAATATTTTCACTGACATCAGTCCATGTTACGGCATCAACAGGCTTATAACTGAGCTTAATGTAATAATCATCGTCAGTCAATACATTCCATGCTTCGCCATTGTAAGTAACATTGAAATTAGCACTAGTATCACCAGTTTCGACAATAGTTGGAAGATTATTTACAGATTTATCCAAAGTCAAAAAGTCATTACTGGCTCCAATATCATTCCCACTGACATCGATAATGGCAGCAGTAAATTCAATATATCTTGCCCAAGTAGTAACATCAAAATTAGCCTTATCTGCAGCAGCATAATCATAATTGACATTGAATACTGTGGCAGTTTCATGCGTATTGCTATTAATAGTATAAGGAGAATTGGTGAAAGTAATAACAGGTGTGGTAAATTCAGGCATAACTATCAAACGTATCTGTGTAACCTGAGTAAATGCACCATCATATAAAGTCATATTTAAATTCCATGATCCTGACTTTAATGTAACGGTATCGATAATATCTGTACTAGGTATGGTAATTGGTGTATTAACACTTTGAGTACCAAAACTTAGGTCAGTAATATTGGCAATCATATTGGCAAAATATACTGATGGATAAGGAAATGTAGCCAAATAAGATTGATTACTATCAAAATCAGTTGTAAAATTAACATATGCACCAGCAGTCAATGCATTAATAGATAAATCCATAGATACACCAGTATCACCAACATATAATGTGGGAACTGTGGGTGCTTCGATACCTCTAACGTAAGGAAAATAACTAAAATTTATGGTAATTGTACTCGTATTTGAAGTGGTATTAGCAACAGTCAAATATGTTAAATCAGTGTCCAAGTTAATATCATATGAACTAGAAGGATTGGTATTATTGGATAGATCAACAAATGCTTGTAAATCAAATACCAAATCATTATTATTATAAACATCCACAGGAATAGATACAAGACTATTATTTCCTGTTGCAGCAACAATATTGACTGAGAGATCCAAAGTTTCATCTGTCAAAGTGTGTGCTTGATAATTATTCAGATACGATGTATAAAAACGATCTGCATCAATATCTTCACTATCATTATACGCAGTATTTAAAACATCTATATATTGACTGGCTTTAAATAATGTTCCACTTACGTATGTTAAACTTAAAGGACCTGTACTTGTTGTAATAAATATACGCTCATTCAAGCTTGAATCAGGTACAGTCACTTCGGTATCATACCAATGAAAAGCCAATGTTGGGTTAAGGGCAATTGGTGTTAAATCATTTTTTAATTGCGACATATATAATATGTATTAATATATTATTTTACACATTATTAATTTAGGTAGAAAAACTACAATATTTTTTTACAATTTTTAGAATATATTTTTTTTCATCGTTATTTATATCACTGTAACATGGTAAATTTAAAACACAATTGCATACGTACTCGGTTACCGGTAAAATAGAAATATTTGTGTTAGAAAAACATTCTTGTCTGTATAGCGGTATGGGGTAAAAAATTGAACAATTGATATTATTTTTTTTTAATTCTTGTAATATTTCATCACGAATTTCTTTGGTAGAAAATAAAATACTATATTGAGCCCATGCATGAACATCGATATCATTCATTGGTAAAGTAATATGATCTTGAAAGTCGCATAGACCATTATTATAATATTGAGCACATGCATTGCGTCTATCTATTGTTTCATCAAAATATTTTAATTTAGTCAATAGAATTGATGCTTGAATAGTATCCAAGCGAGAATTAACACCAATGTATTTATGTTTAAATCGTTCCGTACCACCATGTGATTTTATGGCTCGTAGCTTTAGTGCTAATGCATCATTATTGGTAAACATACAACCACCATCACCAAAACATCCTAATGGTTTTGTAGGAAAGAACGAAGTAGTGGCAACATGTGTAAACTTATTTGAACACGATTTATAACCATTATTCATAGCTCCAAAACTTTGTGCACCGTCTTCAATAACAAATAGATTATGTCGTGTAGCAATTTCATATATCTTTTCATAATCTGGTAAATAACCGTACAAACTTACTACTAAAATAGCTTTAGTTTTTTCGGTTATTTTTTCTTCTATTAAATTTTCATCCATACAAAATGTATTTCGTTTTACATCTACCCATACTGGCATAGCACCAGTCATAGAAATAGTTTCAGCACTAGAAATCCATGTTAAAGCAACTGTAATAACTTCATCATTTTGTCCAATGTTTAATGCTTTTAATGCAATAAATAATGCATCAGTACCATTACCACATGTAATAGCATGTTTAGATTCTGTAAATTTTTCCAATTCACGTTCTAATTCTTTTACCTCTATTCCATTAATAAAGTTACCCTTTTCAACAACTGATAAAATAGCTTGATTTAATTCTTCTTTGTGTAAATTATAATCTCTGGATGGATCGTACATTTGAATAGGTAAAGTAATATTTGTTAATTCTGACATATACAATACTATAAATGTTTTATTTAAAGATTTAGACGTATTGGTTATATATGCTGGGACTTATTGGTGGAGGTTATTGGGGTAAAAATTTGATTAGAACATTTAATTCTTTAGATGTTCTAAAAACTATTTGTGAAATTAATGATGAAATAATAGAAAAGTACGAAGTTGATTATCCAAATTTAACTATTACTAAATATTTTGATGATATGTTAAATGATGATGAAATTACCATGATATGTGTCAGTTTACCTGCTCAAATGCACTACGAATTTGGTATAAAGGTTTTGCAAGCAGGAAAGCATTTATATGTTGAAAAACCTATTACATTAAATGTTTTAGAAGCAGAAAAATTAAACCTTTATGCTAAAGAACATAATTTAATATGTATGGTAGGGCATTTATTACATTATCATCCAGCAATAGCAACGATTAAAGAAATATTAACATCGAATGTTCTGGGACCAATTAAACATATTACTAGTAATAGAAAATCACATGGAATTTATAGAACATATGAAAATGTATTATGGTCATTTGCACCTCATGATATATCTATAGCTTTATCATTGTGTAATGGTACACATGATGATGTTCAAAATCTTTCATGTAATGGCACAACGTATGTTAGTAAAGGAGTTCATGATATAGTAAATATGTCAATGACCATTAATGATATTTATGTAAATATTAATGTTGATTGGAATTCTCCTTATAAGGAACAACGACTTTCAATAGCATGTGAAAATGGATTGATTCTATTTGATGATGTAGAAAAATTTGACAAGTTAAAAATAATTAATAATCATGTTCAAATGAATAATGATATTCCAGTAGCTAATAAGACAGAAAGTCGGGTTCAAGAAGTTGATTATTCCATTTCTCCATTGACTCATGAATGTGTACATTTTATTAATTGTTGTACCACTAACGTTCAACCTATTACTTGTTCTGAAGAGGGTATCAATGTATTGAAAGTAATGTTACAAGCTGATAAATTATTAATGTCACATGATAAAACAATTCAACCTTTCACTAAACATGTCACATCAGATGTTGACAATGATGTATCAATAGGTAATAATACAAAAATTTGGCGATGGTGTCACATTGGTAAAGGTGCTATTATAGGTGATAATTGTAGTGTGGGTCAATGTTGTTTTATAGCGGGTACTATTGGTAATGGATGCAAGTTACAAAATAATGTTAGTATATATAAAGGTGTTAAAGCAGGTAATAATGTATTTTTTGGTCCATCATGTGTTTTAACAAATGATATTAATCCAAGATGCGAATATAGTAAAAATGGACAATATATGGAAACCATTATTGAAGATGGTGTTACTATCGGTGCTAATGCTACTATTATTTGTGGACACACAATTGGCAAATATGCATTGATAGGTGCTGGTGCAGTAATTACAAAAGACGTAGAACCATATTCTATCATGGCTGGTAATCCCGCCATACGTATTGGTACTATAGATGAATGTGGCAATAGAATATTAGACAGTATTTCTTTATAAATCAATAAATAGCATCAATGTTTAATTCTTCATTTAATTCTTGTTCATCACAAATTATATTATTAAATAATATATCATTAAATTCTATTGAATTAGTTAATTCAATAGAATTTGTATTTATTAATGCAGTTAAACATCGCTTAATATTATATGGACAACCATTTAAAACAGCATATTTTACACAATTTATACTGCGATATATCGTAGCTTCTAAACAAACATTTTCATTCCACAAACATCCGTTTTCATGACAATATCGAAGACAATCACTATTTAATTGTCTAGCACTGATACAACATGTTTCTTCATTCCATGAATAATTGTGTTCATGAGCAAATTTTAACCAATTTAATAATCCATATTGTACTATTTCATTGCATGTTATATTACCAATCATGAAATTGGGTAAATTAAAACGTATTCTATTATACGCATGTAATATATAAGTATCTTTCGTAGGTACACTTTGATTAACAATAATGCTATTTATTAAATGATTATCAAGAGTATATAAACTATTAATAATATAATTGATATTATCAGGCGTAACAATAATTTTAGATATATCAATTATATTATTAATATAATTGATATTATCAGGCGTAACAATAATTTTAGATATATCCATTTCTATTTTATATAAATTAATTTGTTATATGTTATATATTCAATTTTTTATTTTTCATATATTTATATTACCAGTACGCAAATCATGAATTTTCCCATCTAGTTTTATCAATGTTTCTGTTGCTTCTTCACTAGCTTTTTCTATAGTTCTATAATATTGTTCTGCTACTGTAAATGGCTGTTGTGTTAACCATACAGCATGAATATACGGATGAAACTTTTTAATAAATATAAATTGTTTCATATATTCTTTACAAGTTGTATTATATGTTTTAATGACAGAGTATTCAATTACATCATGATTACTGAATTTAGCAATAGAACTATTTGTATTATTGATGTAATATGGATAATGAAATACTGTTCCGGTACCTATTGAAAATTTAATACTAGAACATAATTTATCATGTTTATAATAAAACTTTGTTATATTATCTTCAAAACCAATTAAAAAAATATAATCACAATCATTGAATTTTTTAACTTGTGCTGTTTTACATAGTGTGTCAATTACAACATATAAATCATAATTAGTAAATATAGTTATATATTCATTATTGTATTTATGCTGAAAAATTGATGGTACAAATATTTTCAAATCACTATATAATAATTGATTTAATAATTTACCAATAGAGTAAATGATTTCATCCATCGGTGTATCAATAACAAATGGAGAATTAAATATTTCATCTTGATCAATGTTCATTATTATATTATTTAATTATTTATTTAATGTTATTTTTTTCAATTTTTATATAATGAATTATGATCCATAATAACATCCTACAGATTTTTGATATTTATCAATTTGTGAATTGTATTTATTTATACGAGGTCTATTATTTGCTGCCAATCTCATTGTTATATCTATTTCTTCCAAAAATGTATTTATTCCTGTATTAAAATCTAAAGGTTCTGATACATGACAATACTTTATTCCATCTTCTATTCTATCTTTTTTAACAAATAATATTTTACTATGTACTTCTTGAGCTAATGAAACAGCCATCATGATATCATGTTCAATTATGAACAGACATTTATTTGATTTATTAGCATATTTTTTAAATGCTTTTATGCATGATAATCTATTT
>Ga0115557_1003546_pt1 | contig 10170 bp, 10 predicted proteins | sample COGITO_mtgs_1104_FD_87280 | JGI IMG/M metagenome (GOLD analysis project Ga0115557, IMG submission 87280) | Pelagic marine microbial communities from North Sea - COGITO_mtgs_110421 | ecosystem: Environmental > Aquatic > Marine > Epipelagic | place: Germany:Helgoland, sampling site Kabeltonne... | reverse complement strand
GGCCATGGAATCTCAAGTGCATGGATTTCCAAATCCAGCCAATGAAGCGGCAACAACACGGGGATGGATGCCCGGTTCAACGGTTCGCGTGTTCAGTGCCGTTTCGGGTCAATTGATGTTCGAAGCACGAGCGGACGGTTCCGGTCAATGTGTTTTGCCTACGAAGGGGTGGTCGAACGGACTGTACCGTGCCACGGGGTGGAACGCCTCCGGTCAATCTGACCAATGGCCGTTGGAAGTGCTCAAGTAGGGCGCTTCCTCAAATGGTTTCCATGTCATTGGACGCAATCCAACCGACATTGCCATTGGGAAGTTTGATTTTGGTGTAGCGAGAATCTTGCTGAATGACGGCTACTTTGGTGCCTTCATGAATCATGAATAGCGTCATTCCGGCATCACCGGGTTGGCTGCGGACAGGGGATTCGTTGGCCAAAACAATGGCTGATTTGTTGTTGCTTATTCGATTGAGCGCAGACCAAGACAATGACATGAAAGCGATGCCAACGGCCAAGAGGCTGGTGCCAAGGGTTCCCAGGATTCTGCGGTTTCCAAAATTTTGAGACAGCAATCGTGCGGCGAGGGCGCCGAATCCAAGGGTCCAGAATAGCACCATGAGGCGGTGCCATAGTAGATGCCGACCCGGGGCAACGATGCCTTGCCATACATTGGATATACCGGCTGTCGGAAGGGCTTCAATGCGGTCGCTGATTTGAGAATTGGCCAAAGTCAAATTGGTTTCCAAGTCTTCGTTGTTGGGCGTCAATTGCCGGGCCCGTTCGTAATGCAGGATGGCTAGTCCAAATTTTTGCTGCTTGAAAAAGGCATTGCCCAAATTGAATTCAGACGCAAAGTGGACGCGGTCCTCCAAAAGCGATTCGTATCCCGATTGCGCCAAGCTAAACTCTCCTCTTGCATAAGCGGCATTCGCGGAATCGAATTGGGCTTGGTATATGGCTTCGGTTTGACCAAGAGATGCCGAGATGGTCATGACGAAAATCCCAATCAAACCGAGCGTTCGGTGCAGCATGTGTTCCCTGTTCATCATCGTTTGATCCATGATTTCTCCGTTTGTTCAACAAGTCTTTCGGATGTCGCTAACATTTCATCAGGAGCTGGAATGGTGCCAGGGGCGTACCTCGCCATATCGAGTTGATCCAATAGAATCTTCCAATTTTCCACCGTGTCGGGAGCATGCAATTGCAAGGCTTCAAGGATGGCATCGCGCTGGAACTGGCTGGAATTCCAGGTCAATTTTGCGAGCAAATAGTCTTCGAGGCCTTGGCCGAGGGCCGGGAAGAACAAGCTCGGATTGTTCAGGTGTTTCTTCGCCGCTCGTAGTTCATTGCGCACCGTGGCTTTTGCCTTGCGCTGACGAGATTTTTTTGGATTCTTGCGGTCTTCTTCGCGGCGACGTTTCGTCAGGAAAACAAGCCCAAGCAGAGAGGGCCCTAGCGCCAGCCAACCGGTTGATAAGGGCAGGGCGGACTGCCATCGATTTCGATCCAAACCACATCCGTTCCATGCAGTGTCAATGAAGCGAATGTCCTGATTCAAAACCTGAATGTCGGTTTTGGAATTGTAGCTAAGTCCCGAAGTTGCGCTTGCGTCGCCGCGTTCAACGCTAATTGTGTTTGATGAAGATGGCAAGGAAGAGTAGGCCTTGGTGCGGAGATTGAACCATTGTCCTTCTGCCGGTGGAAGGCTGTATTCACCCGGTGCACGTGGGATGACGACATATCGAAAGGTGCGCGAACCCGACTCTCCCTTTGCGGTTGTCTTGATTCGATCGATGATTTCAGGATCGTAGACTTCAAATTCTCCCGGCCATTGCAATTCTGGTTCTTGGATAAACTTGAGGTGACCATCACCGTTGAATATGTATTCGACAGTGAGTGCCTCATTGGTCTTGCACGTGGTGGCATTTTGCTTGACTTGGCATCGAAACCGACTGAATGCTCCGATCATATTGGAGGGAATCGGTTCGGGAAGTGGCTTGACTTGGATCTGAATTGGGGTGGCCTCAGCCGTGACGTTTTTCCCATCGAAGAAGGAAGTTCTTTTGTAGCCGACCAGATTGAAGCCATCGATGGTGAGCTCTCCGGTTTGCTGAGGAAATAAGACCACCTTTTTCACCGTGGCGACGTTGTATCGACGGCCATCGATGACTTCTGACTCCCAACGTGGATCAGGTATGTCAATTTGCTCGCTCCAAAACCCCGTCATTTCAGGAACATTGTATTCCCGAACATCGAGGTTGTTGGCTCGGTTGTAAATCTTGAAAGAAGCCACGAGGGGCTCGCCTACAAATACGTTTCGCTTTGACAGTTCGATCACACACGCTAATTCTCCGAGACCTGTTTGTTTTTTTTGCTTGGTCGAACGAGGTAACACTTTGATTTTAAATGCATTGCTCCTCAGCTTTTGGGTGCTCCCATCGATGTTGTAGCTGGGAACATTGATGTCTTTGTTGGATTGTACCTGATAGGTGTACGTGTATTTGATTTCTGAACTGCTGACGCCGTTAACCCACGAATTATTCTGCGAGGTACTGGGCCCACCTATGAGTTTTAGCCCATTGATTTGAGGAGCAGACACATTCTGTCGGATGTTCTTCATTGAGAGACTGAGCTGCACCGTCTCTCCATTGCGAACCGGGTTTTTATTGATGGTCACACTGAATGATTCCTGACCATGGGCCAGAACAATGGCGCAGAGCATGAATGCAATGCTCAAAGCGATGGGACGTATGGTTAACAGGTTGCGCATGCTTACCAGTCTTTTTCGATTTTCACTTTTTGTCCTTTGCCTTTGGACTTGCGCAATTTGGCCTGAATCTCTTCTTCAGACCGTTCTAGACTCTCCAATATTTTCTCCATGTCTTCCTTGGATATCTGTCCTTCCACCTGCTGAGGCTGGTCTTGCTGGTCTTGTTGGTCTTGCTGATCCTGCGGGTCTTGCTGGTCTTGCTGGTCCTGTTGGTCTTGCTGGTCTTGCTGGTCTTGCTGATCCTGCTGGTCCTGTTGGTCTTGCTGGTCTTGTTGGTCTTGCTGGTCCTGCTGGTCTTGTTGGTCTTGCTGGTCTTGTTGGTCCTGTTGGTCCTGCTGGTCCTGCTGGTCCTGCTGGTCCTGCTGGTCTTGTTGATTCTGCTGGTCTTGTTGGTCTTGCTGGTCTTGTTGGTCTTGCTGGTCCTGCTGGTCTTGCTTCATGCGAATTGCTTGAGCCAAATTGAATCGGGCGGCATCATGTCCGGGATTCACCCGCAAAGCTGATTTGTAACCTTCAATCGCACCATCCAAATCCTGTTCGAGCATGAGGCTGTTGGCCGTGTTGTACCACGCATCAGCAATAAGTGATTCATCTTCTGTTTTGGAAATCGCCCGTTGGAAGGCTTGGCGGGCTTCCGTCAGTCCTTCTTGATTTTCCAGCATCGAACGACCCCGGTTATACGCAGCGATTGGAGCGAGCTCAGAATGCGCTTCGCCCAATGCAAATAGGCTATCTGCACCTTCCTCGCCATTTTGAAATTGTTGGATTCCTTCGATGATCGAGGCTTTTGCGAACGAATCATTATTCTGCCCAACCATCGTGGTGTGACAGAACAATAAGGTGCACAAGGCCAAGCCGACATGGATGTTTTTCATGCTTTTCATGGATTTGGAGTAAGGCGTCGGCGGAACAAGTCAGAACTCATTAGCCCTTCGAGGAGGAGCATCGCAACGGCAAAGATGAAGAACCAATGAAAGTGGTGCGTGTAGTCGGTATAGGACATGGTAGCGACTTCTGCCTGTTCCATGCCATTCATTGCTTGCAAAATGGGGGAGATGTTGACCAACCCACCAGCGGCTTGAATGTAACTTCCATTTCCGGCACGAGCGGTCTCGATGAGTGTTGCCTCGTCGAGGGTCGTAACGATGGGATTGCCGTCGGCGTCATTTTTGAATCCCGACGGACGGCCGTAACGGTCGTAGAGCGGGATGGGTGCTCCCGATGCGCTTCCCATGCCAATGGTATGCACTTCAATTCCAGCTTCTGCAGCAGTTGTCGCTGCCTTGACTGCGTCGTCCTCATGGCTTTCCCCATCCGTAAATAGTACAATCATTTTGGAGGCAGGAGACGATTCTGAAAACCCCGATGAACAGACTTCTATGGCCCTGCCAACCGCGGTGCCTTGCACTGGGATTGCTCCTGTATTGACGCCCTGAAGAAACAGCTTAGCAGCACCATAATCCGTTGTTATCGGGCATTGCACAAATGCATCGCCACCAAAAATCACCAAGCCTATTCGGTCTCCATCCAGTTGGTCAATCAAACGTTCAATGCTTCGTTTGGCCACTGCTAGGCGACTAGCTCCGAGGTCTTCCGCTTCCATGCTCTTGGAAACGTCTAAGGCAACCATGACATCGACGCCTTCGCTTTTCACTTCTTTTAATCTCGCACCAACTTTAATGTCCAAGATTCCAATGAGCACGGCAGCAAATGCAAGGCGCCAGACGAAAAACTTCCATCCGTGCAGCTGTGGCCGCCAATGGGGTAAAATAGTTGGCCAAAGTTGCTCATCGGCGAGCATGCGCGCCAGGCGCTGCTTGCGGTTCAGGCTCCAAACAAAAACGCCAACCACGACGGGCACTAGAAGTAAAATGGGCCACCAATCCGAATGTTCAATTTGTACATTCGGAGCCACTTGCCGCAGGCTGTACCAACCGGATAAAATGGCAATCCAGAAGATGACTTCAGCCAAGGCCAGCGATACGGCTGTGCTGAATACTCGAAACCCTTGCGCTTGCTTCGGATTCGGTGAATCGGATGATGGCGTTTTGATCGTACTCATAGCGGCGTGCGGATGATCAAATGTTTGAGGATGAATTCAAGCAACAAGGCGAAGGCTGCAGCCAGGGCAAAGGGTAAGAATTCTTCTGTCTTTTGATTGTAACGGAGCACATTGAACCGGGTTTTTTCCAAGGTGTCAATTTCGCTATAAATACTGGCGAGTTTGTCTTCGCTCGTGGCACGGAAGTAACGTCCTCCAGTCGATTTGGCTACTTTCTTCAGGATGTCTTCATCAATTTTCACTTCAATCCAATCGTACTGGAATCGGTTGCCCACTTTCCGAACCGGACTGCGCGCTTTTCCGATGGTTCCGACGCCGATGGTATAGACCCTAATCTCATTCAACTGGGCCAATTGAGCCGCGTCGATTGGATTGATCTGCCCCGCATTGTTCACGCCATCTGTCAATAGGATGATGATTTTGCTTTCAGCTTCCGAGTCTTTCAATCGATTGACCGCAGTGGCTAGCCCCATTCCAATGGCCGTACCCCCCTCGAGCAATCCTGTTTCCAGTTCTGAGATGCCATTCATCACAACGCGTTGATCCGTCGTCAAAGGGATTTGAGTGAATGCCTCTCCTTCATAGGCCACCACTCCGATGCGGTCGTTGGGGCGTTCGTTCACGAATTGGATGGCCACTTCTTTGGACGCTTCCAATCGGTTGGGAGAAAAATCCTTGCTCAGCATCGAAGCCGAGAGGTCAAGGCTGAGGACAATATCGAGGCCTTCTCGCGTGAAGTCCTCCACTGAGGAGGAAGATTGAGGACGAGCAGCAGCAATGCAAAGCAAGCCAATGGCCAGCGTTTTGATCGCGTAAGGAATTTCAGGAAGCAATTGATGCAATCGGTTCTTCCAATTGATCTGGTTGGGATCGCCGCCCCAGCTCCATTTCATTCCATTGAATCCTTTCGGCTGTTGCTTCCGCGCCCGCAAGAATGCATGCACCAGCATGGTAAGGGCCAACCACAGCAGTTGAGGAGATTCCCATTCAAAATGCTGATTGCTGTAACGCAGGGCTAGTGCAAATAGTCCGATGCCGATCAGGTGTGGAAAGAGTGGAAGTAACCAGTTTTTCATGGCGCTTCGGTTTCATTGGCTTCCTTGGAGGGAATCGTATTTTCGACAAATCCAATGGAGCGGCTCACGATTCGCTGGTGATCGGCAGTTTCAGGCGTGAGTTTTGCGAATTTCACCAGATCAGCAAGCGTAAGCACTTCGATCAACGTTTCCATTTCATGGTTGCGTAAGGGCAGTTGATTGATTCCACGTTTGATTTCTGCGGTGGATCGTTCAAGGGCAGGGAAGTCAAAACGGTGTTCCAGGTAGAGCCGCAACGCCTCACTCGCAGCTGCATGGTGCGCTTTTACCTGGCCTTTTTTCCAAATTGCATCGCGTTGAATTCCTTCCAACGTGCGGAGTGCAATGACGTGAGCGGGTTCTAACGGGATGCGCGGAGAAGGCTTTTCCTTTGGAACGAATGGCTCACGTTGCTTCCATTTTCGGTGGACCCACAAGCCAATTCCAATCATTGCTAGAAGGAGTATGAACCATGGAAGCCACTGCTGCATTCGTTCTTGCCAGCTCCAGGAAGTCAGCCGCAGCGGCGCATGGCCGGCGATCTCACCCGATTTTCCAGGCTGTGGCATGAGCACTTGAATGCTGAGGGGATTGCTTTTAAGTGTTTCCTCGTTCCACGTTACCTCAATCGGTGCAATGGCATGAAACCCGCTATCCCAGTGGGTTACCGTGAGTTTTTGAATCAGCTGTATGCCCGCATCTCCGTTGGGCAATTCCATTGCAACCGTATCCAGGTCTTGAGCTTCTATGATTTCGAGCCCACCGCTGAGGGTGTCCTTCCAGGCGGGCCAAATGAAGGTTCCCGCACCATTCATGGGATTGCGGGAGGCCGCGATTGTGAGCGTTGTCTGATCACCCAAGGCAATTACATTCGTATCCAATGCCATCGAAATGACTTGGGCATTTGCTCCGTTTACTCCGGAAGCAAGCATCCAAAAGAGGACAGGAAGCAAGGCAATTGCTTCGGTTCGGCGGCGAATGAAATCAACCACGGCGATCAAAAAGTTGCATGAGCGGTTGGACATACGGTCGGTGGGTGCAAAGGACGGCTTGGTCAACACCTGAACGCGCAAACATTTCCTTCAACTCGGCTTCGCGTTTGCGCTCAGCGGCATCGTGTTTTTTTCGGGAATGCCGGTTGCCACTATTGAACCAGTGGTGCAATCCAGTTTCGGGATCCTGTATCGGTATCCATCCCACTGCAGGAACCGCTCGGTCGAGAGGGTCTGTCACGCGCAACGCAACTAGATCGTGTCTGCGACCGGCTTGCTTCAACGTTTTTTCAAATCCACTGTCCCGGAAGTCCGAAATCAAAAAGGCGATGGTTCTTTTTTTCATTGCGGACAGGAAGTGTTCCAAGGCGAATGAAATGTCTGTTTTGCTGCCAATGGGTTCGATTTCAATGATTTCTCGGATGATTCGCAGGATATGCGATCGACCTTTTTTGGGCGGAATGAACCGCTCAATGCGATCGCTGAACAAGACTGCACCGACTTTGTCGTTGTTTCCCATTGCACTGAACGCGAGCACAGCACTCAGTTCGGTAATGAGCTCATGCTTGCTGCGTTGCTGGGACCCCGTGGCATTCGAGGCACTGATGTCGATGAGCATAAAGACAGTCAGCTCGCGCTCTTCCTCAAAAACCTTTACATACGGATGGCCCATGCGCGCCGTAACATTCCAATCAATCGTTCGGATCTCGTCGCCATGCTGGTATTCGCGGTTTTCGCTGAAGGCCATGCCACGTCCTTTGAACGCGCTGTGATATTCTCCCGAAAAAATGCGGTCACTGAGTCCGCGGGTCTTGAGTTCGACCCGGCGTACGCGTTGGATGAGTTCCTTCGTGTCCATGGTCATTGAAATTCCTGTCGCCCGATGAATTTAGGGAACTTGGACGTGGTCCATGATCTCAGTGATCAGCTGCTCTGCGCTGATGTTCTCAGCTTCTGCCTCAAAGGTGAGCCCAACGCGGTGCCGGAGCACATCCAACGCGATGGTTCGAACGTCCTCTGGCGTCACGTAGCCGCGTTGATTCAAGAAGGCATGTGCTTTTGAAGCGATGCCGAGTCCGATGCTCGCTCGGGGGGAAGCGCCGAAATTGATGAGCTGCGTCAAGTGTCCGAGGCCATAATCATCGGGGTTCCGAGTGGCATGCACCAAATCCACGATGTAGCGCTCGATTTTCTCATCGAGATAAATTTCCCGGATCAGCTTGCGGGCCGAAACGATTTCGTCGGTCGACACCACCTTTTGCGGAGACTGCATGCCTTCCGCCGACAGGTTGGCTCGGATGATTTTTTGCTCTTCTTCCTTGGTGGGGTATCCAATGACAACTTTCAATAGAAAACGGTCCACTTGGGCTTCAGGTAGGGGGTATGTGCCTTCCTGTTCTACCGGGTTTTGAGTGGCCAATACCAAGAAAGGTTCGGGCAATTTGAATGATTCTGGGCCGATGGTCACCTGCCGTTCTTGCATCGCTTCCAACAACGCACTTTGCACCTTGGCTGGGGCACGGTTGATTTCATCGGCAAGAACGAAATTGGCGAATATCGGTCCCTTCTTTACGGAAAACTGCTCCTCTTTTTGATTGTAAATCATGGTACCAATCAGGTCAGCGGGGAGCAAATCTGGTGTGAATTGGATTCGGCTGAATTGGGCATCTACGGATTCAGAAAGACTTTTGATCGCGAGTGTTTTGGCTAAGCCGGGAACGCCTTCTAACAGGACGTGTCCATTGCCTAAGAGTCCAATAAGTAGCCGGTCCACCATCCCACTTTGCCCAACGATAACCTTGGATAATTCCATCCGGAGTAAATCCACGAATTGACTCGATTTTTGAATGCGGTTATTCAGCGCACGGATGTCCGGAGCCCCTGTGGTATCTGGTTTTAATGTGTCGGTCACCGCAGTGTTTTCCGGTGAAGGTGCTGGGTGTTCTGCCGCAGCTGTCGGTGGAGTCTGTTCTTCCATATTACAATTGTTCTGTGCTCATTTGTCTTCCAACACTTGCGAATATACCTTTCGGCTATCAGTGAGCAATTGCTGAGTTTATCAAATCATGTTAAAGCCCTATGAACACCAATAAACACGAACCGGTCAACGGCGCCTCCTTTCAATCAATCATCGATTGTGTTCGCGAATTTCACGATCGCTTCGGAATTCGAAATGCACCGAAGTTGGAAGCGGCATTGCCCAAGGATACAGTGGAGTTGCGGCATCGCCTCATGGCAGAGGAGACTGAAGAATACTTGGAAGCGGCGATCGCGGGAGACGCAGTGGAGATTGCCGATGCGCTGGGCGATCAGCTTTATATACTGTGTGGAACCATTTTGAGCCATGGAATGGAGCATCTGATTGAAGACGTCTTCATGGAAATACAGGCGTCGAATATGTCGAAACTGGGCGCGGATGGAAAACCTATTTACCGCGAAGACGGCAAAGTCATGAAAGGAGAGCACTATTTTAAACCTCGCATTGCCGAAATTTTGAACCGTGAACCGGTTAGCGAGGCTCAAACAGAGGCATGAAGAATCTTTTCTATTGGGCGGTAAGTAAGGCGAAATCCGGAAATTTCACGTGGTTGAATCTTGTGTTCAAACGGGTGTTGCCATTCAATGCACCGCACGGGATTAAGATTGTTGGATTGAGTGAAAGCCAGGTGAGCGTCGTGCTTCCGAGTCGCCGATCCAATCGAAATCACCTCAAAGGAATGCATGCATGTGCGATGGCGACCGCGTGTGAGTTCTGCTCTGGAATGGCGGTGTTGATTCGATTTGATATGGCGGATTACCGATTGATCATGAATCGCTTGGAAGTTGATTATGTGCGGCGTCCCGGGGCGGGAAATTGCACGGCCATTGCAGATATCCCACATGATTTGGAATCAAAAGTGAATGCAGAAATCGAAGAATCGAAAGAGGGTGTAAGCCGCTTTGTGCTCCCGTCGAGACTTCTTGATGCCGAAGGCAACGTGGTGGCGGAAGCGCAGGTACATTGGCATGTAAAGCCATGGAGTCGCGTGCGGCACCGGGGATGAATCAATCCGTATTGCTCGGATGTTTTTCATGAATCCCGTGCCGACAGGCCTTATCTTTGCGGCGATTAGAAAGACGACAAAAGCATGATAAACATCACCCTGCCCGACGGCTCACAGCGTCAAGTGGATTCCGGAACGACGGCCTTGGATGTGGCCATGAGCATCAGCGAAGGTTTGGCCCGCAATGTGCTTGCGGCAGAAGTGAATGGCGAAGTATGGGATCCCCAGCG
>Ga0115557_1003538_pt1 | contig 10179 bp, 10 predicted proteins | sample COGITO_mtgs_1104_FD_87280 | JGI IMG/M metagenome (GOLD analysis project Ga0115557, IMG submission 87280) | Pelagic marine microbial communities from North Sea - COGITO_mtgs_110421 | ecosystem: Environmental > Aquatic > Marine > Epipelagic | place: Germany:Helgoland, sampling site Kabeltonne... | reverse complement strand
CTGAAGAAGCTGTCGTTGAAGAAGCGCCTACTGAAGAGGCCGTTGTGGAAGAGGCACCTGCTGAAGAAGCTGTCGTTGAAGAAGCGCCTACTGAAGAGGCCGTTGTGGAAGAGGCACCTGCTGAGGAAAAATAATTACCAAAGATAAATATAGCCACGGGTTTGGCGTTTACAAACAAACTGTGCTTTTAAAAAAACCCCACCATAATGGTGGGGTTTTCCATTTTGAGCTTTCCCTTTATGAATGATGTATGTTGAAACGGCCTTTTCGTTCTGTAATGCTTATTGGAGTTTGCTTCCTGATCGGATATTTCTATGCTCGCAATCAAGCCTCAGAAAACTGTGCCAATGACGGCGGTGAAATGAAAAATGGCTACTGCATAGGAGCTAATAACAATTGATTTGTATTCCCGCAGATATACCACAAAGCTTGTGTGATATTGATGATGAACGAAAAGCGATATATCACAGCAAAGACACTGTGTGTATTTGGGTTTTCAAAACAAGAAATGATAGAAATAAGTTCGTCAATGATACCGCTGGAATGCTGAAGTCCGAGCGTGAAAATCATTACGAAGAACACTTCATCTAAAAGTTACAAAGTTGTTACAAAGTATTTTTAAGTTGTTTAATATCAATATTTTATGGGCCTACTTTTATGGCATAGGAACAGTGAAATGAGTGAGTTGATTTGTGTTGGATCTATTGCAGGTGCCTTTGGAGTCCGAGGTGAGTTGCGGGTGAAAAGCTTTTGCGCCAATCCAACTGACTTAGAAAAATATAATCCACTATTAACAGAAGATGGAACACAAAGCTTTGACCTCTCACTTATTGGACAGGTTAAAAACGGGTTTTCTGCACGTGTGGTTGGCGTTAACTCAAAAGACGAGGCAGATTCATTGCGCGGAACATCTTTGTTTACAGAACGTAAAAGCTTACCAGCCCTCCCAACAGATGAATTTTACTACTCAGACCTTATCGGCATGCAAGTCGCTGATACAGGTGGTTCCATCCTCGGGAGAGTTAGATCGATAATGAATCATGGAGCAGATGATTTACTTGAAATAACAGTAGAAGGGGCATCTGATACCGCATTGGTTCCATTCACAAAAGCAGTTGTACCTACTGTTGATTTAGCCTCTGGCCGTATCGTAATTGATCCACCAGAAGGACTGCTATGAACAAAGAAAATTTATCTCATGGAAGAAAATCTATACGTGCCAATATCAAGCCAAGAGCACTGATCGAGGAACAACCAGATTTAATGGGGGTTTGGCGGGCAGATATAATTACTCTCTTCCCTGATGTTTTTCCAGGTATTTTAGGTTCGTCACTAACAGGCAAAGCCCTTAAAGATGGAAAATGGCAGCTGCACACACATGACCTTCGTTCTTACGGCATCGGAAAGCATCGCAGTGTAGACGATACGCCCGCGGGTGGTGGCGCAGGCATGGTCATGCGAGCGGACGTGCTTGGGCGTGCACTCTCTGACGTCTCACAACGACGAGAACCTTGTCCAATTATTTATATGTCTCCCAGAGGAAAACCACTGCTCCAAGAGAGAGCCAAGAAAATGGTAGACGGCTCTGGAGCCATAATTTTGTGTGGGCGTTTCGAAGGTATCGACCAGAGAGTTATTGATCATTTCCAAATTGAAGAAGTGAGCATTGGTGATTACGTACTTTCTGGTGGTGAGCTCGCAGCGCAAGTTATGTTGGATGCGACAGTGCGTCTAATCCCAGGCGTATTAGGAAATCATGAAAGCACTGAAGAAGAAAGTTTTTCAAATGGCCTCCTTGAATACCCCCAATATACTAGACCGTCGGTTTGGGAAGGGCAGGAAATTCCCAAAGTTTTAATGTCAGGTGATCATGGGAAGGTGGCCTCGTGGAAAAAATCGCAGTCGGAACTGCTCACACGAGATCTTCGACCAGACCTATGGACTAAATATGAACCCTAAAATTGGATACAAGTGAGTGCTTGCTTAAAAGTCAATCGGGAAATATACGGCTCCTGCCGGTTCATAGATGGATTCGGAAAGCCTTGCTAAAGTGTCACTATTTCTAAGCGATAGTCTTTTCTTCGGGACTAGCGGATATATTGGCAAAAAGTGAGGTATAAAAAAAACGACCTAAACTCTCGCGGGCACCTATGTGAACCCGGAAGAAGGCATAGAGCGATTGGGTAGTAGAGAACTTCGTGGAAAAACCACGAGCAATAAAAGGAGCTGTCAGATGAATCTGATCGCACAGTTAGAGGCGGAACAAATTGCTGCCCTTGGAAAAGACATACCCGATTTTAAAGCCGGTGATAATATTCGCGTTGGTTACAAAGTAATCGAAGGGTCACGGAGCCGAATACAGAACTATGAAGGCGTCTGCATTGCACGTAATAACGGTTCAGGAATTGCTGGTTCGTTTACCGTTCGAAAGATATCTTTCGGTGAAGGCGTGGAGCGTGTTTTTCCACTGCACTCCACTAGTATTGACAGCATAACCGTTGTGCGCAGAGGGCGCGTTCGCCGCGCTAAACTGTACTACCTCAGAGAACGCCGTGGTAAATCCGCGCGTATATCAGAAAAAACTAACTATAAACCTAAGTCTTAGGGAGCGGTCATATGAAAAAAGATACCCATCCAGATTATCATTTCATTAATGTAAAAATGACTAATGGTGATATTGTCCAAATGCGATCAACATATGGCGCAGAGGGCGATCAATTAGCATTAGACATAGATCCATCAGTACATCCAGCCTGGACTGGTGGAGGCTCACGATTAATGGATACAGGTGGTCGCGTATCAAAGTTTAAGAAGAAATACGAAGGTCTAGGCTTCTAAATAATTGGATTTTATGTTTTTTGAAAAGACCGGGCCTTAGGACCGGTCTTTTTTTATTCCAGAGATTATTAATTTATAACAACATCAAGTAATCTAATTAAAATTAATTAGCCAATACTAATGGCTAATAGTGTCAAAAATATTATGCTAAATATCTAATATAAAAAAATAATAAAAAAGGCAGGCATTGGTGCATATTATTGTAGTTGGCAACGAAAAGGGTGGTTCTGGAAAATCAACCACAACGATGCATGTCGCGACGGCGCTCGCTCGAATGGGACATCGCATTGGAGCCCTTGACTTAGACCTCCGACAAAAAACATTTGCACAATACATATCCAACAGGAAACGGTTTTCTGGTGAAAGCGGTGTGACACTTTTGTCTCCACAGTATTTGCAACTGCCATTGAAAAAAGAGGGCGATTTGGGTTCAGAGGAAAGCTTGATGGAAAGTAGGCTCTCTTCAGCAGTGGAAACATTAAAAAAAACTTCTGATTTCATTATAATTGATTGCCCTGGCAACCATACGCACCTGTCTCAGCTTGCTCATTCCTTAGCGGATACATTAATTACTCCACTTAATGACAGCTTTGTAGATTTTGATCTTTTAGCGAAAGTAGAAAGTGACGGGACAACAGTGAAGGGGCCATCTGTATACTCTGAAATGGTTTGGACGGCACGGCAGTTTCGTGCACAAGCTGGGAAAAAGCCAACAGATTGGATTGTTGTAAGAAACAGGTTGGGAGCACAAAATATGATCAACAAAAAGAAAATGGGTAATGCCATTACACACCTAGCCAAACGTATTGGCTTTCGTGTAGCTCCCGGATTTAGCGAACGTGTAATTTTTCGAGAACTGTTTCCACGTGGACTAACACTTTTAGATCTCAAAGATGCAGGCATAAACCAATTAAGCATATCAAATATAGCAGCTCGGCAGGAACTACGTGATTTAATTAAAGCGTTGGCACTTCCTAATGTAACTATTGAATTTTGACCTGATTAACCCAGTACTGACTTATTAAACATGAATATCTGATTATTAAATGCCGCATGTAAGCCCAGAAAGTAGATCAAGATGACCGATTTTTCAAAAACCCGACAAATGTTCGATATTCCCGAAGGTATGGTTTATCTCAATGGCAACTCACTTGGGCCGATGCCAAAAAAGGCGCCAGAAGCAATTAACACTTTCTTAATGGATGAATGGCGAACCGAACTTGTCAAAGGGTGGAATACTAAAAACTGGTTCATTAAAAGTAACCTACTAGGTGACCGAATTGGTAGCTTGATGGGGGCCGCCAACGGAACAACTGTAGTGGGAGACAGCCTGTCCATTAAAGTATTCCAAGCCGTTGCCGCAGGTCTGGCCATGGCTCCCAAAAGGCGTGTAATTCTTTCAGATAATGGAAACTTTCCAACTGATCTTTATATGGTTGAAGGCCTGATAAACCTTCGCGATGCCGGATATGTTTTACGCACACCCGACCCCGAAGATGTTTTCGATCAGATTACCGATGAAGTGGCCGTCGTAATGGTTACCGAAGTTGATTATCGCAATAGCCGCAAACATGATATGAAATCCATTATTGCCAAAGCGCATAGCGTAGGTGCAACTGTTGTATGGGATATGGCGCATTCGATAGGTGCCCTACCCATAGATGTAACAGACACCAACACAGATTTTGCAGTTGGATGCACCTATAAATACCTTAATGGGGGACCAGGTTCACCCGCATTTATTTATGTGGCACCACGTTTACTTAATACAGTGGAGCCAGCATTATCAGGATGGTTCGCACATGAAGCACCTTTTGCATTTGATCTCAACTTTAGGCCGACACCCAGTAAAATCGATAGAATGCGCATTGGAACACAATCGATGGCTGCATTCACACTTTTAGAGACAGCCCTCGATATTTGGGATGAGGTGAACTTGGATGACGTTAGATCAAAATCTATAGAGCTATCCGAATTCTTTATCAGTGAAGTTGAATCAAAATGTCACGGACTAACATTAGTGAGCCCCAGTGATCCAAATCAACGCGGTAGTCATGTAGCTTTTCAATTTGAAAATGGATACGAATGTATGCAGGCTTTGATAGCTCAGGGCGTCATTGGTGACTTTAGAGCTCCAGACATTATGCGTTTTGGAATGACCCCACTTTTTATCAACCTAGATGATATTGAAAAATCTGTAACTATTCTTTCAGAGATCTTGACTAACAAAATTTGGAAAAAACCAGAATTTCAGAAACGGTCGCTGGTTACTTAAAAATACTCCCACAGAGTAATATATTGAAACTTCAATCAATTCTAAAAATGCGTTTTACTGGGATCTGCCCCCCAAAGATCTTTTGAGGTAATCAGTTACTCATATGGACCTGCCCTCACAGGTTAGTTAAGGGATAGTTAATTTTAAAAAGGATTACTGCACAATGCCTGCTGAAACCCATCCAGACATTATTTTCACTAAAGTTGATGAGGCACCACAGCTCGCTTCAGCGTCACTTCTTCCAATTGTGAAATCCTTTGCAGCTGTGGCTAATGTCAAAGTCGGGGTCCGAGACATCTCTCTTGCAGGTCGTATTATTGCGGCCTTTCCAGAGAATTTAACTGACGCACAACACAAAAATGATGATTTGGCATTTTTGGGTGAGGTAGTAAAAACTGCAGATGCTAATATTATCAAATTACCCAACATCTCAGCCTCTGTTCCACAGTTAGTTGCGGCCCTTAAAGAGCTCCATTCACAGGGCTATGACATCCCCAAATATCAAGAAAACCCACTCACAAAATCAGAGAAGGATATACGTTCTCGCTTTGACACCCTAAAAGGTTCCGCTGTTAACCCTGTATTGAGAGAAGGTAACTCGGATCGCCGTGCTGCAACAGCGGTAAAGAATTATTCAATGGCTAACCCTCACACAATGGGATTGTGGGAAGCAGATAGCAGAACTTATGTTTCGACAATGTCCAAGGATGACTTTTTTACTAACGAAAAATCAGCCACACTTCGAGCCAATCAAGCTGGGATTGCGCACATAGAATTACTTGGCAAAGACAGTTCTGTAAGGGTTTTAAAATCTGACATTGAATATCACGCTGGATCCGTTGTGGACGCAACCTTTATGTCAGCGAAAGCGTTAAGTGAATTTTTAAGTGCGCAGCTTACAGATACTAAAAAAAATGGTGTTTTATTTTCGATTCACCTCAAGGCAACAATGATGAAGGTTTCTGATCCGATCATCTTTGGTCACGCTGTAAAAGCATATCTTTCAAATGTATTTGAAAAATATGGCCAGGAACTTGCTGAAGTGGGAGCTAATGCCAACTCTGGTATGGGGGCATTAATAAGTACAATTAAGGGCTCTTCAAAGTCTAGCAAAATATTAGCTGCAATAAATGAGGCAACTGATGCTAATCCGCCACTCTACATGGTGAATTCAGATAAGGGCATCACCAATCTTCATGTACCATCAGATGTGATCATCGACGCTTCACTACCTGCACTAATCAGAGCTGGTGGTAAGGCATGGGGGCCGGATGGAAATGAATCAGATACAAACTGCGTAATACCCGACAGCTCGTACGCGCCCGTATATGATGAATCCATCAAGTATTTTAAAGAAAATGGAGCCTTGGACCCCACAAAATCGGGAACAGTCCAAAACGTGGGCCTAATGGCACAGAAGGCAGAAGAATATGGATCACATCCCACTACGTTTGAAATACCTGCTGACGGCAAGGTCCGTATAGTTTTAGAAAATGGAGAAATATTGCATGAGCACAATGTCGAAAAGGGTGACATTTGGCGTTCAGCCTCGACTCGGCAGGCACCAATTAACGACTGGGTACAACTTGCACTTGAAAGGCAATCTAACGAGAACTGTCAGGCAATTTTCTGGCTCGATGAAACCCGCCCACACGATGCAGAATTGATCAAATATGTTAAGCCAATTTTAGAAGAAGCAAACGCAACAGATAAGTTTCAAATTCTCAACCCTCGACAGGCCACGCGCCTCAGCTTGGAGACTATAAGCAAAGGTGAAATGTCAATTGCGGTTACTGGTAATGTTTTGCGAGATTACTTAACTGATTTGTTTCCCATTCTTGAACTCGGTACGTCAGCAAAAATGCTTTCAATAGTGAAACTAATGGATGGTGGTGGCTTGTTTGAGACTGGCGCCGGCGGATCAGCACCCAAGCACGTTCAGCAATTAATGGACGAAAACCATTTGCGGTGGGACTCACTCGGTGAGTTTTGCGCCTTAGGCGAAAGTCTAAAGTACTTAGCAACCGTTAAAAATAATAAAAAAGCAAAGGTTTTGGGTGAAGCTGTTGACCAAGCCACGCAGGGTATACTCGATCAAAATAGGTCTCCTGGTCGCAAGGTAAGCCAACCAGATAATCGTACCAGCCACTTCTATTTTGCTCTTTATTGGGCCAAAGCTTTGGCAACGCAGTCAGACGATCTTGAACTTGCAGGGCATTTTGAGCCTATTGCAAAGGCTTTGTCTGAAAATGAAAATACTATTTTGGAAGATTTTTCATCGCCCAAAGGCAAGCCAGCCGATACTGGGGGCTATTTTCATAATGATGATCAGAAAACTGAAAAAATAATGCGGCCATCTAACGTTTTTAATAAAATTATTAAATTAGCAAGCGAGCTTAAATAACAAGTACGATCTTAAAATATTTGTCTAAATTTAAATATTTTACCATTGCTCTTATCTTTTCAATGTTTGAATGTGCTCAAGTGAATTTTGGAGATTTTAATGACGTATAGTCCACCCAAAGTTTGGATATGGGATACCGAGAATGGTGGCCAATTTTCTAGTATCAATAGACCAATATCAGGCGCTACCCATGAAAAAGAACTGCCCATTGGTAAGCATCCCCTACAACTTTACTCAAAAGGGACACCTAATGGTGTAAAAGTTACAGTTATGCTTGAAGAGCTACTGGCTAAGGGTAAATCTGACGCAGAATATGATGCTTGGCTAATAGAAATAGGAGATGGCGCCCAATTTGGTAGTGGTTTTGTAGGCCTAAACCCCAATTCAAAGATCCCTGCACTGATGGATAAATCAACTGGCCTTCGGGTATTTGAGAGCGGTGCGATCTTGTTATATCTGGCTGAAAAATTTGATTGTTTTTTATCAAAAGATATCAGCGAGAGGACTGAAACTATTAATTGGTTATTTTGGTTGCAAGGCTCTGCGCCTTATTTAGGAGGAGGTTTTGGTCATTTCTATGCATATGCGCCTGAGAAATTTGAATATCCAATCAATCGATTCACAATGGAAGTTAAGCGCCAGTTGGATGTCTTAGATAAAAATCTTGAAGATCGAAAATTTCTTGCAGGAAATCATTATTCAATTGCAGATATGGCAACTGCCCCATGGTATGGAGGTTTAGTAAAAGGCTTACAGTATGATGCAGGTGAGTTTTTAGACGTAGGAGTTTATAAAAATGTAAAGCGGTGGGCCGATGAGATTTATGAGCGTCCAGCATTTAAAAGAGGCCAAATGGTAAATCGAACTAAAGGTGCACCATCAGAAAGACTTTCAGAGCGTCATAGTCCTCAGGATTTTGATATTATTTCTGAAAACTAATATTACTCTAAGTCAAAAAATGAATTTTTAAAAGGGGCTTGGGTACCTATCAAATGGGTGAAGTCCGAGTACAATCTGCCTTACAAAAAGTTTCAACCTAAACTAAAAAAATTCAACCTCTTTTAAATAGGCGCACCCATTGGCGCCACCTATTCAAATCATTGCATACCCCACTTCAATTATGAGGCGGTCTTAGCCAGCCATTCCCGGCCTTTCAACATGACGTTCCAATAGACCCAAGGCAGGATCGATTTTTTTAGAAACCATGCTGCGCGACGCGGCTTTGTTGAGTCCCATGGAAACGACGGCATTACTTTGCCACCATAACCAAATTCAGCCAGAATGATTTTGCCGTTTTCTACAGTAAGCGGGCAGGAACCATAGCCATCGTACAAGGGTTCTAAAGATTGCCCTTCAATCTGTGCAATCAAGTTTTGCGCCACTATCGGGGCCTGTTTTCGAGCAGCTGCAGCCGTCTTGGCATTCGGAGTCGACGTGACATCGCCTAACCCGAACACATTATCAAAAGTTGTATGCTGCAATGTGGCTTGATCAACATCGACCCATCCCCCAGCTCCAGACAGAGAGCTATCCTTGATGAAGTCTGGCGCGCATTGTGGAGGACAGACGTGTATCATATCAAATTTGCGTTCAACAACTTCTGGTTCCTCACCCTCTTTTGTTATCTTGAACCAAGCCTTTTGGTTTGGACCGTCCACCTTAACCAGGTTATGTCCAAAATCGAGCGCGATATCATACTTCTTCACATACTCCATCAAAGGGGGCACATAGGGTGCGCAGCCAAATAATACGGGACCCGCATTGCAGAATGACACATCAATACCATCCAATTTTCCAGCCTTAAGCCAAGCGTCACAAGATAGATACATTGCCTTCTGTGGGGCCCCTGCGCATTTGATTGGCATCGGTGGTTGCGTAAAGATTGCCGTCTTTCCACGCATTTTTTGTACCAGTTCCCAAGTATATGGAGCCAAATCAAAACGATAATTTGATGTCACACCATTCTTACCAAGGGTATCCTCCAAACCTTCAATAGCGCCCCAGTCCAACTTCAAACCCGCCGCTACTACAAGAAAATCATACAAAACCTCAGATCCATCTTCCAAGGTAACAGAGTTATTTTTGGGAGCGAAGGTAGCCACGGCACCTTTGATCCGCTTTATGCCACTTGGCCATACAGAATCTGTAGTGCGGACAGTTTCTCCTTTAGTAAAGACGCCCGCGCCAACCATAGTCCATCCCGGTTGATAATAGTGCTGATCTGATGGCTCTATTATAGCAATATCAAGCGACGCATCGCGTGATCTCAAGCTAGACGCGGTGGCAATCCCAGCAGCACCACCGCCAACAATAACGATTTGATGTTTAGTCATTCAATTTCTCCCGTTTAATTTATATATTTTTTATTTAAAGACGGTTAATTGCCATTCCGGATAGACGTTTTCATCTAGCTCCTTTGCAAACATTTGGCGTACCTACATATTGACCTAATTGCACAGAATAATCACTTTTGGCCTCATCCAAGAAGCCATGGGCGTTAGGTATACCAAGTTGCATTGTTTAGAACTCCACCACAGCCCGGATGGATTTACCTTGATGCATCAGGTCGAAACCGTGGTTAATTTCTTCAAGCTTGAGTTTATGGGTAATCATTGGATCTATCTCAATTTTTCCATCCATGTACCAATCTACAATTTTTGGT
>Ga0115557_1003536_pt1 | contig 10179 bp, 9 predicted proteins | sample COGITO_mtgs_1104_FD_87280 | JGI IMG/M metagenome (GOLD analysis project Ga0115557, IMG submission 87280) | Pelagic marine microbial communities from North Sea - COGITO_mtgs_110421 | ecosystem: Environmental > Aquatic > Marine > Epipelagic | place: Germany:Helgoland, sampling site Kabeltonne... | reverse complement strand
TTTTGTATAGCAGCTATAATGCCATATTGGTTTTTAATTGAGATTATTCCAACAAAACTCATGCATTATGCCTTACCTGTATTTCCAGCTATTTGCTCATTATCTGCAATAGCTCTTACTCACCCTCTGATGAAAACTAATTTTTTAAAGTTACGCAATGCTAATATTATAATTTTTTTATTGATAAGTTTTACTCTAACTCTTCTTATATCTGCTATACAGTTGAATTATATTGCTAAAGACACAAAACATGTTTTTTTTATTATTTCCATAGGATTTAGCATTATATGTCTTCTTTCATTTTCTGCTATATCCATGTGGAAAGTCAAATTTAATTTTGGTTTAATATCAGCTTGTATAGCCACTATTCTATTGTCCTTTGTGACCTATAAAGCAACGCTCCCCAGGCTACCCATGTTTCAAGTATCTGAACAAATAATGGCTGAATTTAAAAAAAATGAAATATTGCTTCCACGCTATGGAGGGCCACCAGTACTATCACCACATTTCAAAGAACCCAGTCTTGTATATAACTTGGGTCAAGAAATTAATATTTCAGGAGATATTGATATTGAAAAAATTAATAATACTCCCAAGCAACAAGTATTTATACTTGATTATAAAAACAACTCTTCCATAAAACTAGAAAAAAATATAATTGCTAAAGCGAAAAAGGATAGTTTTTGTACTAAATCAATACCTGTCATTAAGGGCTATAATTACTCAAAAGGCAAATCAGTCGATATAAGAATACTCTATAACTCTAAGTGCAATAAAAATAGTTTAAACTAACCTTAGTCGGTCTTTTTATCATGAAAAAAAATTGCTTTGCATATAAAATAAAAGGTCATAAACGGTAAGGCCATATAAATGAGAATAATCTCTAATTTATACTTCCTGTGCTTAATGAAATATTTTTTAAATCCATTCAATTTTTCTAACTCAACTTTAATTTTTTTAACTTCGCTAGTTGCTCCATAATGCATTGCTATTGCATCTGGAAGAAAGTATACATCTCCTCCATTTTTAATAACACGTTTACATATATCTAAATCCTCTACATGAAGAAAAAAATCTTCATCAAAGCCGTTAATAATTTTAAAAGAAGGCTTATCTATCATCATAAAGGCCCCGCTAACAGCCGAGCAGGGGATTGCACCACTAGGTATTGGGTTCTTTTCTTTATGAATTATTTTTTTTTCTAAATGCAAAACTGTCAATAATGACGAAAATAGTGTTACCTCTCCTCTTCTTGAGCCTCTTTGCTCTTCGCCTCTTGAATTGATCAACATACCGCCTGTGATCCATGGCCTTTTTAATTTTTTTCCGAAATTCATTAGTTTTGTTGCAGAGTTTTTAGCTACTAATGCGTCGGGATTTAAAAATAATAGAAAATTACCAGTAGCAAGTCCTGCGCCATAATTGCAAGCCCTGGAAAACCCTATATTTCCATGACCTGTTATTAACTTTATATGTGCATAAGGCTTTATTAGTAAAAGAAGGTTTTTCCTTGCTAGTGCAGGGTTACCATTATCAACGATAATAAGCTCAGAAATTTGCGTATCCAATATTACATGGTTTATCGCTTCAAACAAAGCCGGACCAGTCATATATGATACCATTATAGCACTTATAGAAGATTCGTTAATATTTTTTTTGCTAACTTCTTTAGCCACAAAATTTATCCTTACAAATTATATCCTCGCGTGTTCATATATGTAATATGAGACATTGTGGTGTTACAAATTAAAATTTATTAATAGTCTTGTTTATCAGAAAAACTAACTAACTTAGTAACACCTAACACCAAAAAGACAGAAGACCACCACCATAGTTGCCAAGCCCCAATTGATAAAGATGAAATTGTGATTGATGCTACAATGACTCCGCTAAAGGCTACAGATGATTTTTTATTACTTGTAATTTTTTTTAAAGGCCTAATTGAAGAAAATAAAAGAATTGCAGCAAAAACTGCTCCGACAAGACCAGTTTCAGTCCATATTTGGATGCCTAAATTATGAGGGTGCAGGGAAAGCAAAGTTAGTTCCCTTCCATCCTTGGCAAAAAATGTATCATTAAATGTTCGAGATGCATCAAAACCAGCGCCTACTAAAGGGTGTTCAGAAATTATATTCCAACAGTAACCCCACATACGTAAACGATGGTCCCAAGACATAGGAAGGTCAGTTAAACCCGGCTCTGTAATTAAAAAAGATAAGTAAGCTAAAATTGGTGCAAAGAGTATTAATAAAACAGCAATATAGATAAAAAAACTAGGTGCAATCTTTGGGTAAATATAACTAAACCACATAGATAACAAAACAGCTATCACAGAGAAAATTCCTGTTGTAAGGTTATTTAAGACGGCAGAAAATATAATTAAAAACACTATTATTACTGATGCAATTAAAGATAAAGTTTTAGAGTAGCGACTAAAAATAAAAACTAAAATAGGACTTAGCAATAAAACTAAAAATATAATGGCATGACCCAAATTCATCTCAGTTTGTGCCAATCGGTATAACCTATCTTCAGATGTGTACAGTGAGTCTATGGCCATTGTTATCGAATAATGTGTTTTAATATCTACAAATAAAACTATTGCTTCAAGGAAACCTATAATCAAAATAAGGCTTATAAGTTTTTTAGTATTCTTTTTTGAGACTAATTCAAAAAAGAATACTGACCAATATAAAGCAAAACTCATTATTAATATTTTAAAATAATTCGTAAAAATAACATCTGGTTCATATGGACTCCACATTGAAGATAAACATAACCATAAAGTAAATACGACTAGAGCTTGTTGCACTTTGGTAAATTCAAATCGTCCAGATATCAAACACAATATTGAAGCAACTAATCCCATAGAAAAGACAAGTGGAACAAATCCTAACCCGCCAGAATGTGCAACAATTGGAGTTAACACCAGAACTATAACTAGCAAACTATAGTTGAATTTTTCTATATTTAGCATCATGCAACTAAATTTTTATTAACGCATATCAGGCGGTAACGCTTCAATAGGAAGGGTTTTTAAAGCATTTTTTAAATCAACAACCTCTAATTCCCGCGTACCTAAACGGCGCAATGCTAATTTATTGTTTTCTACCTCTTTCATCCCCACTACTGCAATAATAGGTACTTTTTTATCTGCACTGTGTTCACGTATTTTATAGTTTATTTTTTCATTTCTTAAATCAGTTTCAACCCTAAGTCCCTTGGAGCTAAGCATCTCTGCTACGCTCGTAGCATATGCATCTGCTCCAGAAGTTACAGTTGCTATAACAATCTGAACTGGACTAAGCCATATTGGAAATTTACCTGAATAATTTTCAATTAGAATTCCAAGAAATCGTTCCATAGAACCAAGAATTGCTCTGTGTAGCATCACAGGACGGTGACGTTTATCATCTTCACCAATATAACTAGCTTCTAAACGATCAGGTAAAACAAAATCTACTTGCAAGGTACCACACTGCCAATCACGCCCTATTGCATCTCGTAAAATAAATTCAAGTTTAGGGCCGTAAAAGGCACCTTCTCCTGGATTCAATTCAATTTCCAGACCCACTGCCTCAACTGCCTCCATAAGGGCTTTTTCAGATTTATCCCATGTCAAATCATCACCCGCTCTAACATCAGGGCGGTCAGAAAATTTTACTTTTAAATCAGTAAATCCAAAGTCGTTGTAAATGCACTTTAAAAGCTCAATGAAAGCACCAGTTTCTTTAGATATCTGGTCTTCTGTACAAAAGATATGAGCGTCATCCTGCGTAAAACCACGCACACGCATTATTCCATGAAGCGCACCTGTCGGTTCATTTCTATGACAACAACCAAATTCTGCCATTCGTAGAGGCAAGTCTCTATAAGATTTCATACCCTGATTAAATATTTGAACATGAGCGGGGCAATTCATAGGTTTTAAAGCATGAACTTCATCATGAGCTCCGTGACTAACCTCGCTTACAAACATATTATCTCGAAATTTATCCCAGTGACCACTTTTTTGCCAAAGCTTATTATTAATCAATAAAGGAGTCTTGACTTCAAGATAGTTAGCTTTTTTCAACTGACGACGTACATAGTCCTCAACTTCTCTCCAAAGAGTTGCACCTTTGTCATGCCAGAATACCATTCCTTGGGCTTCAGGTTGCATGTGAAACAATTCAAGTTGTTTTCCTAGTTTACGGTGATCTCTAGCCTCTGCCTCAGCTAACATATGCAAATAGGATTCAAGGTCTTCATGATTTGCCCATGCAGTACCATAAATTCTCTGGAGTTGGGCTTTATTAGAATCTCCACGCCAATAGGCACCAGCTACTTTCATTAATTTAAAAGCTTTCCCGATTTTACCAGTGCTAGGTAAATGAGGCCCTCTACATAAATCAAACCATTTCCCTTGTTTATATAAAGTAATGGTTTCTGATTCTGGTAAGTCTTCAATTAATTCTGCCTTAAAATTTTCACCTAATTCCCTAAATATTTTAACAGCCTCCTCTCGTTTAACCTCGATGCGTTCAAATTTATCATTTCTATCAATGATAAATGCCATTTTTTTCTCTATCGCAGCAAAATCTTCATCACTGAAAGGCTCATCTCGGGCAAAATCATAATAAAATCCATTTTCAATTACAGGACCAATAGTTACCTGTGTTCCCGGGTAAATCTCTTGTACTGCTTCTGCTAAAACATGCGCAGCATCATGACGGATTAATTCCAACCCTTCTGGATCATTCTTAGTTATTAATTCCAAATCTACATTTTTATTTATCGAATAAGACGCATCAACTAATATTCCGTCAATTTTGGCTGCAAGTACTTTTTTACTCAGACTTTTAGATAGCAATTTTGCGACATCAATTGCTGTAATACCTCTAGCATATTCGCGAGTCTTTCCATCTGGAAATGTCAAAGTTATATTTTTTGTTGACACTTATTCTATCCCCATAACATATGCGAATATAATTATACGCACACAATTCTTACCTATAAACTAATATAGGAAATTAATCATCATTAGTCTTGCACCAAATTCCATATTTCCATGGGGCCCAAAAATGTCGTTTTTTAATTATTTTGGGAACGTTATCAACCCCACTTGTACCAAACCAATGGCAGCGGGATAAGCGCGCTAAAGTTTGCCACCCGCCTATCCATGCTCCATGGCGCTTAATTGCTTCTCTTGAATACTCTGAACAAGAAGGGCTATGTCGGCATTTGATGCCAAAAAAAGTAATAATAGGTGATAAAAAATATTTATAAAACAATAAGAGCAATAACATAATATTTTTCATAAAATATTTCATTTCAGCTCCATAACTATTAAAGAATTATTCCAAATGGATACTTTTGAGTGCTTCAACCGCAGCATTAAATGCTAAAAGTGTAGATGTATGCCTAGCAGGGTAGTCAGAAACACCTCTAAGCAGTTCCAACTCAGAAAAACGAGAGGGAAAACTTACATCTGATCCATTAAGCATTAATATAAGAGAGTTTCTAGCTGAAACCACTTCTTTAACTTCTGCATTTACAATATTTTTATATAATATTGCAGCTGAACTTTGTCCCAAAGCACAGGCTTGCACTCTTAAAGCAATTGACTTCACTCTTCCATTATCAACTTTAAGATCAATCTCTAACCATGACCCGCATAGTTTGGAAACTCTTCGTGCAAAGCAATCAGGATTCTCTAATCTTTCATTTTTCAAATTAGCCGATAGTTTAAGAATATCTGTATTGTATAGATTATCAAGCATACGCCCATATAGCTTAGGTAAATAATTTAATAAACTGATTAAGTCAGAATTAATAATATTGGATTAATAGAAAATAAATGATTAAATATAAAGACATTAAATCAACAGAAGCTCTATTAATTTTCCTGAAACACTTATCAGGTGAAAGACGGCTTTCTATTAAAACAGTTGAAGCATATCAGAATGATATCACTGCCTTTCAGCGTTTCATAACTGATCATTTAGGTCATGAGCTATACATTTCTGATCTTATGAAATTAAAAGCAGTTGAATTTAGATCTTTTTTATCATTCCAACAGCGAAAAGTTAAACCACTATCAGGAACCTCTATACAGCGCCAACTATCAGCAATTAGAAGTTATTATAAATATTTAGAACGTCGATGGGGTATTAAAAATGAAGCTCTAAGATTAATCAAAGGACCAAAAGTAAAACATACAATACCTAAAGCTCTGAGCATTTCCGGCTCTAAGGAGCTTATTTCTACCAGCAGTAACAATAATTCTGAACCTTGGATTGAAGCACGTAATACCGCTGTATTAATACTCTGTTATGGTGCGGGTTTACGAATTTCCGAAGCAATTAATTTAACATATAACCAAACTCCGTTAGAAAACACATTAAAATTAACGGGAAAAGGAGCTAAGGATCGTATAGTTCCGATACTGCCCATAATTAGAAAAGCTATAAATGATTACCTTGTCCTTCTACCTTATGAATTGGGTAAAGATGAACAAATTTTTAGAGGCTTAAGGGGCGGGGTGTTGCGGGCTGAAATAATTCAAAAAGAAGTAAGAGCATTAAGAGAAATATTGGGACTACCAGAAACAGCGACGCCACACGCACTTAGGCACAGTTTTGCAACACACTTATTGGAAGCCGGAGGTGATTTGAGAACAATTCAAAAGCTGCTTGGGCATTCAAGCCTTTCTACAACACAGAGGTACACAGAGGTAAATAGTTCAGTTTTAAAAAGTGTTCACAAAAACGCTCACCCAAGAGCTTAAAAGCTTTTGTCTCAGTTTCTCAAAAAATAATCATATGCGATATTTTCAGTTTCATCAGTCATTGGGTATCCTATATCAGATAGACTAAATTCTAAACTATCTCTCTGGTTATTCTCTACTTTGAAACCGCAAAGCACATGCCCAGTTGACGCTCCATGATTTCTATAATGAAAAAGAGAAATATCCCAGTCATTATTCAAACTCGTCAGAAAATTTATTAAAGCACCAGGTCTTTCTGGAAAGTCAAAACGATATATTTTTTCACTAAAGTTTTTGGCAGGTCTACCCCCAACCATGTGCCGCAAATGTCGCTTAGATAATCTATCTTCAGATAAATCTACAATATTAATATCATTTTCCTTCATAGAATTAATTATACTATAACGCTCATCAGAAGACTGAGTTTTTACTCCCACAAATACTCGCGCAACTTTATCAGATGAGTATCTGTAATTAAATTCACTTATATCCCGCTTGTCTAAAGTTTTTACAAACTCAAGAAATGCACCTTTTTTTTCAGCTATTTCCGCGGCAAAAAGCATTTCTTGGCCGGATCCAAGTTCTGCCTGCTCAACAATATTTCCAATTCTATCAAAGTTTACATTGGCTCCAGATATTGTAGCTACTGATATTCCTTTTGGAGCAGTGCCCATGCTCACTTGCTTAAGAAAACCTGCTAAAGCTAAAGCACCCGCAGGTTCAACTAAAGTTCTTGTTGCCTCAAAAATATCTTTAACTGCTGAACAAATCTCTGCATTCGTTACTGTTATAGTCTCGTCAACAACAATCTGACATATTTCAAATGTATTAGAACCAACTGTTTTTACTGCAACTCCATCCGCAAAACCATCAACTTTATCGAGCTTTACAGGACGCCCTGACTTTAAAGAAGTTTGGAGTGTGGCTGCACCTTCAGGCTCAACGGCAATTATTTTTATATCAGAAGATATTGATTTTACCCACGTGCCAATTCCTGAAATTAATCCGCCGCCTCCAGTACATACATAAATCGCATCTGGAGCATGGGTCATTTGCTCTAAGATCTCTTTTCCAACTGTACCCTGCCCTGCAATAACGTCTAGCTCATCGAAAGGATGAATGAATATAGCGCCTGTTTCTTTTGAATAACTTAGGGCCGCCTCACAAGATTCATCATAATTTTCTCCGACTAATCGCGTCTCTGCACCTGCTGCACGCACAGCATTGATTTTTATTTTTGGTGTAGTTATAGGCATGAATATAACTGCTTTAGTTTGGTAATATTGGGCTGCAGCTGCCATTCCCTGCGCATGATTTCCTGCACTAGCAGCACAAACACCTTTCAACTTTTCAGCATAGCTCAAATTTGAAATTCTATTAGCCGCACCGCGAATTTTAAAGCTAAATACATCTTGTAAATCTTCTCGTTTTAACCATATTTCTCTACCAGATTCATAACTTAGTTTTTCCGCTAATTGACAGGGTGTCCTTTTTGCAAGGTCATACACGTTAGCATTTTCTATACGTTCTTTTAAATTTTTGAGGTTAACTTTGGACATAATTTACTATCCAAGAACCTACTTGCTGAGTAGATAGAAAGCCGCCAAGGTCGGCGGTTATTTGATTTTCTGTTAAAGCTAATTTTACCGCCCTTTCTATTAAAGATGCTTCAATATCCATACCAAATGAAAGTCGAAGCATCCAAGCGACCGATAAAATCATTGCTAAAGGATTTGCCTTATTTTGACCCGCAATATCAGGGGCACTTCCATGAATCGGCTCATACATACCAACGGTTCCATCTGATACGGAAGCTGAAGGAATAACACCCATGGATCCTGTGAGCACAGATGCTTCATCCGTTAATATATCACCAAACATATTTTCAGTTAAAATGACATCAAAGCTCTGAGACTTTGTAAGCATATGCATAGTCATAGCATCAACTAACAAATGCTCAACTTTAACATCATTATATCTTTTAGAAACTTCAGTTACTGTCTCTCTCCACAATCGCGAAGTCTCTAGTACATTAGATTTATCAACGGAAGTAACCTTCTTTTTACGCTGTCTTGCCAAATCAAAGGCTTTTATAGTTATACGTTCAATTTCTTCCTTTGAATATCGGCATTCATCATAAGCACCTAAACTATCACGTCCCTTTTTACCAAAATATATTCCGCCTGTGAGCTCACGCATAACTATGAAATCAGTTCCCCTTATGCGTTCATGCTTCAAAGGCGATTTGCTAATTAATTCTTCATATGGTTTACATGGACGAATATTTGCATATAGATTTAACTTTTTTCTTAAAGGTAATAACGATCCTAATTCTGGTCGCTCAGAACCTTTCAGATGATCCCACTTAGGTCCCCCTACAGCACCAAGTAAAATAGCTCCTGTTCTTTCACAAGATTCAAATGTTTTTTTAGGAAGAGGTTCTCCCACTGCATCAATTGCTGCACCCCCGATAAGGTGCTGCTCTATTTCTAAATTATGACCAAACTTACTAGAGATCGCTTGCAACACACTAATTGCGGCACTCCCTACTTCGGGCCCTATTCCATCACCAGGAAGATATGTAAAATTTATTTTTGCCATATAATTTTATCTATCTTCAAATTCAGAAATTTGCTCACTTTGTGCAAGTAAATAACCCATTTCATCAAGTCCTTCGAGTAAGCAATAACGAGAAAAACTATCTATTTCAAAAGAATGAGAGCCCATTCCACTTGGGAGCTCGACTAAGCAAGTTTCCAGATTTACAGTTACGTATACCCCTGGATTTCTAAGAAGCCACTCATGAACATCTATATTTATAGTAACAGGCAATAGTCCATTTTTTAGAGCATTCGCTTTAAAGATATCAGCAATACTTGAGCTAATTATTACACGAAATCCATAATCAGTAAGTCCCCACGGGGCATGCTCACGTGATGAACCACAACCAAAATTGTCTCCCGCAACAAGTATTTTACATGCCTTGCCACTTACTGAGTTTAGTTCATGATTAGTTAAGGCTCCATCATCAGTATATCTCAAGTTGGAAAAAACATGTACACCCAATCCATTCTGCGTTGTCATGGATAAAAATTTAGCGGGCATTATCTGATCAGTATCAATATTACTTGATGTCAAGACTAATGTCCTTGAAGAAACTAATTTTAGTGGTTCTATGGTCATTTTATTTTCTTTGAATTACGAGGATCTTCGAGTATTCCCGCTATAGCAGTCGAAGCCGCCGTTTCAGGGGATGCCAATATAGTTCGCACACCCGGTCCCTGACGCCCCATAAAATTACGATTAGAGGTGGAAACTATGAGTTCTCCCGGTAAACCTATATCTCCATTCATACCCAAACACATTGAACATCCAGCTTCACGCCATTCAGCACCTGCATCCATAAATATTTTATCTAAGCCCTCTTTCTC
>Ga0115557_1003533_pt1 | contig 10182 bp, 8 predicted proteins | sample COGITO_mtgs_1104_FD_87280 | JGI IMG/M metagenome (GOLD analysis project Ga0115557, IMG submission 87280) | Pelagic marine microbial communities from North Sea - COGITO_mtgs_110421 | ecosystem: Environmental > Aquatic > Marine > Epipelagic | place: Germany:Helgoland, sampling site Kabeltonne... | reverse complement strand
TGTCTCAGGGGGCGATGGAGAGAAAGGTTTGGTGGGGTACATATTGAAATTTGTGTAAAACGGGAAAATAAAAATCGTTAGCAACTAAAAGCAAAGTATTTACTTGGCAACCTCCCAAAAATGGTTTAGATCTTCTTTTTTTTAGTGTCGGTATTAAATGCTGTCCCTTTCCAAACTCTCCACAAGATAATGGTGTTAACTGTATGTGTCCCGACGCATACGACACATAGTTCCCTGAGTGAAACAAGTACTGAGGCGAGCCAGACAGAGGAAATGAAGGCGAGGGTGCTGAAGACCTTGGCGAGAGTTCTGATGGTACAACAAAAAGGACGAAGATGTTGTCAGTAAGTTAGATAGAAGGCATACTTCCGCATACGCGACAACGCTGTTCCTCCATCTCATCTCATCTCATCTCATCTCATCTCATCTCATCTCATCTCATCTCATCTCATCTCATCTCACCACCGCGCCCGTCCGCCCGCCCGTCACCTCCACAACTCCACAACTCCACAACTCAACAACTCAACTCACCTTGTCCCCTCCTTCCCCAAGGCCCAAATTGCCAGCATAACTGAGTAAAAAGCGGCCCCCAATGCCGCATTTGGCACATCAAGAACATGTCCTTTCTCCACGAACCCCCAGTAGCTCACCATATGACCTTCCGGCATCGAGAACACGCTGCTACAAGAAGCTTTTATCGCCTCGATATCACATAAAGGAGTGAATTCAGTGTCCTCAGGGAAGAGGACGGGATGGAGTTCCACAAACAGAGCGTACAAGGAGAGGATTAGCCCGATGCTCACTACGACCGGGAATGGGAAGGGTACTAGCGCCATCGATAAGGAGGTTTTGGTACGGGGAAATTTTGGATGGGACGGTTGCTTAGGTGGGAAGTTTTTCGACTCAGTGGAACAAACTAGTGTGTGTTTCACAAAAAAAATCGTCTAAGTGGCTCTGGAGGAGGCAAAAGTATTAGGGCGTTACAGCAGCGAAAACTAGTGGTGGAAGAGAAAATTGGTTTCCTTTTTCACGTTGTTCCACACACACCATCTTTCCGCTCCTCCAAAACTCATTCCATACCACTTATATTGAAATTAAATTCAATTTATCTCACATATCCCGACAACGCAGTCATCTGATGTCACCAGTAGACGTACATTTAATTCACAAAGTAAAAGATTCACCCATAAAAAACTGCTGTCAGAAGATGACTCACCACAATTCTAGAATGTCTCTCTATATCTTCTTTATTGTATTCGTGCAGAGCCTCTACGCGTTCTGTTCTCCATCTATCCGATCAACCCGAATAGGAGGTTTGTACAGTTCAAAAATGGCCCCCGAGACGACAACGACGACTCTGCCAAAAAAGAAGGGCCTGAGGATTTCTGAGATAGGCAACCTCCGAGAAGAGGTGATGGAGGCGGCTACAAATAACATGTCCCAAGAACAGAAAATGGTAATGGAGGCGTTGCGAGGCCGCGGTCTAAATGACGACGACAATGCGGCTAGCGGCGTCGACTTTAAGCTGATTGATATCGATTCAACTGGCAAGGGTGAAAGCGGTCTGATTGAATATTATGACCCAATCTTCCTCCAGAATTTTTTCAAGAATAAGCCATTAAAAGTTGCCAAGAGACTTGTACAGGTTGCGACAACGTTCGGCGAGTTCATCGCCTGCAGTGCTGGGGACGTAATTCTCGATTCTGTTTTCAACCGGGATGATGTCACTGGTGAGAGGGAGGTGCAGAGGGCAATAAAATTAAGAGAGGCAATTACCTCGCTGGGACCGTTCTATATCAAGCTTGGCCAGGCACTGAGCATAAGACCTGACATTCTCTCCCCGCGATCAATGGTCGAGCTACAGAAACTTTGCGACAAGGTGCCCTCATTCCCTTCCGACATCGCATTTGAAACGATAAAGAACGAATTGCGCGTGGAAAACATTGGAGATATTTACAGCGACATCAGTGAAGAGCCTGTCGCTGCCGCTAGTCTAGGTCAGGTGTACAAGGCTACCTTGAAGAGTACCGGTGAAACGGTGGCTGTGAAAGTTCAGCGCCCTGGTGTGCTAGAGACTGTTTCCCTCGACCTCTTCCTTTTTCGCACACTTGGGAGCCTCGTCAAACTCTTTCCGCAGGGTATTAGCAGCCGCCTCGACGTCGTCGGCCTCCTCGACGAATTCGCCTTCCGTTTTTACCAAGAGCTCGATTACATCAACGAATGTGCGAATGGGGAAAAAATCAGGGAGCAAATGAAGGTGTTGCCCAACGTCTTGATCCCCAAAAATTACCGCGAGTTCACTAGCCGCAAGGTGCATACCGCGGAATGGGTGGATGGGGAGAAACTGTCACAGAGCGGCGCGGACGATGTCGGCTCCCTCGTAAATCTTGGCGTGATTACATATCTGACGCAGCTCCTAGAATTTGGGTTCTTCCACGCCGACCCCCATCCTGGCAACATGCTCAGGTCCCCTGACGGTCGCCTTTGTGTGCTCGATTTTGGGCTCATGACTGAAATCACAGAGGATCAACAATACGGTATGGTGGAGGCGATTGTCCACCTACTTCAACGTGATTACGAATATATTGGCCAGGATTTTATCAACCTGGGCTTCATCCCCCCGGGAACGGACGTGCGACCAATCGTCCCGGCTCTCACCCAAGTCTTTGACGCAGCGCTGGCGGGTGGAGGTGCGAAAAGCATCAATTTTTCCGAGCTTGCAGAGAGTCTCGCCGAGATAACCTTCCGATTTCCGTTCAAAATCCCTCCTTACTTTGCGCTCATAATTCGTGCTATCTCAGTTTTGGAAGGGATCGCCTTGGTCGGGAATCCCGAGTTCGCAATCATTGACGAAGCATTTCCGTACATCGCAAAACGCCTTCTCACTGCTGATTCACCGCGACTTAAGTCCGCACTTCGATATCTTGTCTACGGAAGTGATGGTATATTCGACGCACAGACCCTGATCGACGTACTACAAGCGCTGGAGAAATTCACCGCCATCAAGGACGATGGAGATGGCAGCGCTTTCAAAGTAGGGAACTTTAGGGGAGGCAAAGACATGGGGGAAATTACTGTCAGCACGGGAGGGAGGAAACAGGTCGATACAACCGAATTGGAGGGGACGAGGTTCGAGAAAAAAAACACCAATGCTGGTGGTGGCGGCGGCGGCGGCGGCGGCGGCGATGGTGGTGGTGACACTGATGGCGGCGGCAAGGAAAAGGCAAGAAGTGCATTGACATTCTTCTTCAGCCCAAGTGGGAAGTTCTTTAGGGATTTCATGCAGGAGGAAATTGCCAACGTCGCGGACAGCTACTCTCGCGAGCTGCTATTCACGCTAGGAAAGAGGCTCGGCATTGATCCCTCCGAACAGATTAAAGCACTCCCAGGTGGACAGCTTCTACTTCCCGGTATCGGCCTGCTGAACGCCTTGAACCCACCTCTCAGTGACGTAGACAAGAGAAATCTTAAGGAGATTGAAACTTTGCTTTCGTTCTTGGGAGGCAGAAGTGGTGTTGTCGGTGACGGTGGTAGTAATAGTGGTGGTGGGGGAATTAATTTGAACGATGCAGGGCAGAAATTACTTCCGGTGGTCTCGGAATTTAGGGACGAAACGAGGGAGTTTGTAAGTAAAATTGAGCGAGCGAGCGCTGCGACTTGGTATGTGGTATGTTGGTATGTTGGTATGTGGTATGTTGGTATGTGGTATGGAGTCGCCTTCTAAGATATCTTCGCTAATAACCCTCATCACCACTAACTCCAAATACGATCCTCTTCTGCCGGATTCTGATACTGATCCTTCTGATATATTCCTCTTTTTCTTTTAGGCGACGACAATTCTCCTGCGTCTTACGGAGAAAAGAATATCCAGGGGTCTCAGCTTCATAGCCGGAGGATGAACGAAGCGAAGCAACACATGGTAACGTAGCGAATAAACGACAAAGCGAAGTAGTTGCACTTGGATTTGTTAAAGTTTTGTTGTTTTGTCGTCGTGTTCGTGTTTTCTTATCTTAAGGCGTGGAGCCTCTGTGCATCAAAATTTTCAAACCAAAATAGTTCCTATCATATGCGCTTTTGGCCAATTTCCCGTCTCTTCACCCATCATAATCTCTGCACTTCCCACCTTCTGTCCCTCACGAGAACAATAAGTACGGAAATGTCGCACCCGACCCTACCTTTGCTACTCTCGTCTTCCCTCCTCCCTCTCCTCCCCTCCACGTTCCTACCCAATCACTTCAGCGTGACGGATAAATCCTACGTCGTGTCGGGGGAAGAAATATCCCGAGAGGAATACCCCAACCTACTCGTAATAGCGACCGGGAAAGCGAGCACGAGCATGGTTGATAGTCTTGGATCGTCGCTAAGTAGTCTTGGACCGTCGGAAAGTTCTATTCTCTGTGTAACGAAGCCCGAAACGAAAACCACATCACAAATCCCACTTTCTTGTTTCCGAATCCTCCACGCCTCCCACCCTGTTCCCTCCCAATCTTCCATCGATGCAGGCAGGGAAGTACTGAATGCGGTGTCATCCTGTAAATCAACGCTTATTCTCTATCTCCTATCAGGAGGAACATCCTCTCTCTGCACGGTCCCCGTTTCACCATTGAGTATTGCCGACCTCCAGTCGGCCGTCTCGCACCTCCTAAATTCTGGCGCTACCATCACTCAAATGAACAAGATCCGAACGGCCATCGACGAATACAAAGGTGGCGGAGTGGCAAGGAGAGCCCTTGACGATCCTGGACGGAATAGGAATAATTTACTTCGGACGCTTGTGGTGTCGGATGTTATTGGAGATGATGTCAGGACGATAGGAAGCGGTCCGACGGTGATTACATCGACGAATTCGATTCCCGACGCTAGCGACAAGGACGGCATGGACGGCATGACGCCAGACGAGATCTGGCGTTCTTTTAATGGCGACCAAGACGGCCCGATAGCGTCTGTCCTACGATCATCGTCGAACAAAAAGAAAAACTCTAAAAAAAACTCTTCTCCTCCTGGGGGGTACAAACACCCGACGATTGTCTCCCGTAACTCCGACGCGGTAGATTCCTTACGGGAAAGGTTGGAGGAGGGGGGGTATGACGTGAAGGTTATCGGTGAAGGCGTAGAAGGAGAGGCGGTGGAGGTTGGCCAAGAGCTTGTGAGGAGGGCCTCGCGGGAGTGGGAGGATGAGAAGGGTGGGAAGGGTGGAGGGGGGACGGATATCGAGATGGAGATGGAGACGGAGTTGGAGGGGAAAGAAGGCAGAAAATGCAGAAAATGTGCGTATATTGCTGGTGGAGAAACGACCGTCACGTTAAATTCAGGCAAGACAGAGAAGATTGGAAAAGGGGGAAGGAATACTCATATGTGCGTCTCTGCAATGTTGCATATAGGGGAGCTGGAGATGAATGGGACGGTAAATAAAGGGACAAAAGTCCTCTTTGGATGTCTTGGGACCGATGGGAATGATGGGGTTACGGATGCAGCGGGGGGTTGGGGGGAGGGGATTGTTTGTGAGGAGAGGAGGGATGTTGCGAGGAGGTGCCTGGGAGATTTTGACAGCTATTCGTATTTGGAGAAGTACGGGGGGGTTATTAAGACTGGTCCTACGGGGACGAATGTCGCTGATGTAATGTGCGTTATCGTAGAAGAGAAAGAATGAGTTTCAGACCATAGGCAAAACATGTTACCCGGGTAGGGTTATTTTGCGATTATTTTATTCTCTTTTCGGTCTAATTCATCATAAATCATATGTTAGCCATCTCCATCATTCTCATCATCACAAATAATTTCTGAAATTGTTCATCATCTCCAAATTTTCATCATCTCCAAATTTTCCATAATTTTCTGCCATGCTAAAAACTCCCCCCTTTCACCCCAGCTTGCGAGCGTGTCAATATCGAACGCCAAGGCTCCCTTGAACATATCTTCCATGCTTCCACAATTTTCAACGTTCCATGATGAAATATCGCCGCTGAACGCCGAAGCTTCCTCGAACATAGACCCTATGTATTTTACGTTCGAAACGTTCCATGATGAAATATCACCGTTGAACGCAGAAGCTCTCTTGAACATACACTGCATTTGTTGTACATTGGAAACGTCCCATGAAGACAGGTCACCGTTGAACGCCGAGGCTCCTTCGAACATCAGTCCCATGTTTGTTACGTTGGAAACGTTCCATGAAGACAGATCGCCGTTGAATGCGACGGCATCATAGAACAACTCATTCATGTTTTTAACGTTCCGCACGTCCCAAGAAGATATATCGCCGTTAAATGCGCTGGCTAAAGAGAAGATGCACTCCATGCATGTAACCTTTGATACGTTCCAAGAAGATAGATCGCCGTTGAACGCCGAAGCTCCAAAGAACATACACTGCATGTCTTCAACGTTCGACACATCCCATCTTGAAATATCATCATTGAACTGTTTTGCTGCTTCACCACAACCATTTAAATCCGTATCAGCACAAAACACACTACTCATATCCGTCACACACGACGTGTTCCAAATACTGATGTGCCCATAAATCTTCCTTGCCTCCTCTGCATTCTCACACCACGCCCTCGCAGCGACCTTTATATCGTCGTCACTTCTCTTCAGCATCGCGTCCAACCGTGGCTTCGCAATCGAACGGAAGCCCCTCCCCAAATGTGCAGCTGTGCGAAGATCATCGAAACCAGAAAGGAATGAAGCAATGTAACCCTGAACATCCTCGTTTAGGTAAGGAATCTGCGACCGCATCGCCAATATTTCGCCAATATTTCGTCTCGTTCGCAATGAAATCCCCTCAATAGGCGGGGTGGTAATATCACTTTTTCCACTTGTTATAATATGAGAATTCTGGGCTTGTAAAGTTTTTTTTGGGTAGCATTTGGCTTTATGAAGTTTCCAATCACCCCTCTGACACTCCCGATTACAATACACTGCCAGCCTACACCGTGTGCATCTCTGCAGCTTGGTGGTAAGGGCATCCTCTCCGCGACCGCAGTACCAACAGCAGCGCGACTGGGTTCCAGATGTGAGAGAAAGACTGGAGATGTTTGGGGTGGCATTGTTGCTCATTGCAGGGGCAAGGTCTGACAGAAAATATCGGCGGCACAATTATTGCTCTGATGAGAAGATGTATTGAGGATTAAATTGAGTGATTGCGAGCGTTGAGAAAGGCCAAGAACACAGAAATGCGGTTTAATGGGTGTTTGTGCAGCTGTGTAGGGAGGGAGTAGGGCAGCAGCAGAAATAAATTTCGCAAAAAAGTAGACCGGGTACTTGACCGGGTAGTATTTAGTATTTCCCTTTTCAGCATCGCATCGCTTTCCCTCTTCGAATTGCACTACCGGTTTTCAGCACATATATGGGGGAGGGGGGGGGATCTGCTCAGACTCCTTCCCCTCCTTGTCGATCAAACCCAAGAACTTCAATTTCTCCCAAGACAAACAGTATAGCAACAAGCACTGACAAGTTGCAAAAACCGAAACCGATCACTGTTCAGAAGAAGGGGGCTACTACGAAGGGGAAGGCTACAAAGGTTGGGTCGACAAAGAAGGGGACAAAAACAAAGGGTGGTGCTATATCCAAGCAAGTCGGGCGGAGGAAGGCTGCTGCGAACAAGACGGTTGCGAATGAAAAGCAAGAAAAATGTGCGCACATTGGGGGAACCCCTAAATCAACAGAGACGACGCTAGTGACAACTCAACAGGATATAATTGCAGAGTCATATACACCAGAAGCGGCCGACGCTACACAAACAACGGAGACGCTAGCGACAACTCAACAGGATATAGTTGCAGAGTCATATACACCAGAAGCGGCCGACGCAAACTCTGCCGTTTCAAATGAAATACCTCCATTGACACAACCGGTAGCTTTGACTCTTGATGCGATGACAGTGAAACCTGCAATTGATGCGGTAGAGGTAGAGGATCCGATCGAGACGAATGTCTTGGTCCGATACAATCACTACAAAGAAATAATTCCCGTGAAGCACAAACGAGGAGAAATAACAGGAAAAATTGACGCAAACACGATCATAGAAGCCCTGTCGTTAGATTACGCTTTCGAGGGGGCATTCATTGTCCATCTCAACACTCAACAAAATACTGTTATAAACTCACGAATCTCAAACAATTCTGGGTTTATAGAGGTTGATGTGGACACAGCGATGCAAAAAGAATATTTTGTGGACGTCGAAGAAGATGCCTTCGCAGAAAGCTTGGTGGAGCGAAAGGTTTTTGTCGCACAGGCCGCCGGCGATTGTCCAATTAACACACCTCGAAAGGAAGGGTGCAGCTGCATTCATGGTAACCCATGTGTGGACAAGTATGTTTGCGACGACTGGAATAATAGGTTCGAAGTTGCAAAGAAGAATGGATGGACCGGGCATTCGTGAAGGTGGTGTTCTTTTCGATAACATCATTTAAAGTAGCGAGCAAGCATAATTAACGTGTTAGTTGCGTTTTTCTTCTTCTTGAAGGTGGCATTATTTTCGATAACATTATTAAAGTAGCGCGTTTTCTTTCTCTTTTCTCTATTTTAAGTTAAGCAGTATCTCCGACAGGTCTGCAATCGATGCTCCCGCCAGCCACCTCCACTCATCATCATATCATCATTTCCTTAAATGTCTGACTTGTGCCGATAATTGCGCTCAAAATACCGAAAACCATTATGCCCTTATTCATCAAAACTGTTGTCTGATCAAGCTCCCCAGAATGACTCTTGAGGTAAAACAGAACAGGCAGTATAAAAGCCAGCGTAGCGCATATGCTACTTCCCACGAACGATATGAAAAGACCGAAATTGGGGATAGAGACCGATACAAAACACGTGAAAACCACGATGCTTATCCGGAAGGTGTTCTGGACAGTAACATTAGAGGCGTCCCGCGTGATCAAGCTCACTATCGGCTTCTCCAAAATCTCTACGACAGGAAATATCATTATGGGGTAGGTCAAATACAGGCCAATACAGAGGCTGAATTTCACAATCGTCGCCACAGTACTTCCAGGCATATTCAGCGTGATAATCTCATTCGTATCAGAAGCAAATGCCAGGTACCCAAAAATACCAAAGCTGGCGTAGAGGCCAGTGACAACGGTGATTGTATTTTTGAGTACCCTAGGGAATTGTTTCTTATCCTGCATTGCATTCTCCAGTGGTAGAATCAGTCCGAACCCCTCATAGCAGTAGACGCTAACCCCGACGAAGAAAAAAAAAGCCGACCAATCAAATTGTGTGATTGAATGGTGTTGCAGAGGAACATACTCAAAGTCCACCAAATACACAGTAGCGAGACCAATCAAATTCGCCACATCTGCTATGAGGCTAAATGGCGCCAGCTTCTTAAGGCTTCGGAGCATCACAAGTAAACAAAGCGCAGGGAACGCAAGAAAGACGACGCGCCCGTTTGACCACCCGAACATGTCGTTAAAGTTCTGGCATATAAAGACCAAGTAGGCAATGCTAAAGCCCACCTGGCTGAATACCAGACAAAAATCGACAAAGCTCTTCCCTCTCTCGCCAAGAAGGACTTTACCCAGGACACCATACGTTATCACAGATCCACCATCAACAAGACCGTCCCTCACAAGTTTATCTTTCGTCGTTACCAACAGAAGCATTGTGTAGGTTGAGATTACTGCCACAGAGCATAATATTATTAGACCGAGCATCACGCCAACCTGAGAAAATGCATACGGTAGGCCGAGTATTCCCGCGCCGATGAACGCGATAAATGTATTCGCGTAGGACTGCCTCAGCGTCGACAAATCTGCCTGCCGCGGCGGTGTAGAGGGAGAAAGAGGGAGAGGGGGAGAGGAAGAAGAGGAAGAAGGGGAGGATTTCTTGTGCAGGAAAGATGTTGACTCCTCATCGTCAGAAGAATCACTAAAAAATATGGGCTCGTCCACAACATTCAGGGAGGGAAGCTCAATGGAGGACATACTAGATACAGTGGGGAAGGGCAAGGTAGGAAGAGGGAAGTGGAAGGAGGAAGGTGAGGAGTGGAAGGGCGGTACAGTGGGGAAGGGCAAGGTAGGACGAGGGAAGTGGAAGGAGGAAGGTGAGGAGTGGAAGGGCGGTATATTTTCAATTCATTCCACTGAGTTTTCGGAGTGATTTAAGATTTTCGAAAGATTGAAATTGAAAGGAGTCAAGGAGTCTGCACTCCCTCACAGCTAGCTGCACACACAGCCT
>Ga0115557_1003529_pt1 | contig 10187 bp, 6 predicted proteins | sample COGITO_mtgs_1104_FD_87280 | JGI IMG/M metagenome (GOLD analysis project Ga0115557, IMG submission 87280) | Pelagic marine microbial communities from North Sea - COGITO_mtgs_110421 | ecosystem: Environmental > Aquatic > Marine > Epipelagic | place: Germany:Helgoland, sampling site Kabeltonne... | reverse complement strand
TAGTAAACTACTCCTACTCCTAAACTGACTCTTAAAAGTATTAAGAAAAGAATATCATGGTTGAAGAAGAAGAAGATCCACCACCGTACGCCTCGTTAATCGCGATCAGCGACGACGCGAAGTCGATCCTCCACGTGGACCAATCGACGAAACAGTTTGAGAAATTCGGCATAAAGAAAGTCCCTCTCGATGGTCCGACAATCTCGCTTCGATATTCGAACTCGATTCTCGGTCGCATCTTGATGGCGAAAGATAACGTGACGAGAGCGAAGACGCAAGTCGCGGATTTAGCGTTGGATTTACCCAGTGGTGAGTTGTGGATTTTCTTTTCTCTCTCGTCTCGTCGCGCGCGTAGAGTATTTATTATATTTATAAATGCGTAAACGAAGAGCGCGATACGATTCATTCCTCCGAGATGAGAGCATTTTCGTCGTTTCTTTCAAACGTTCGTTTTTTCTGTTTTGAGGCGTAAAGTGCTCACATTTATATAAAGTAGTATAAATAATTACCTTTACTTTTGTTTTGAATTCATTATCATCATCGAAAATCATCATCAAACAGTGTCCGCGGAACACGCGAAGATCATCTGCGTGAAAGATTCTTCGTCGCCGCTCGGGTACACGGCGACCATCACCGATTGCAGCCGAAACGGGTTATGGGTGAACGGAGTCAAGTTGGTAAAAGGGGAGCCGAATTTTTTGAAGGACGGAGACTTGATTGACTTTCCGTTTCAGTGCGTGTTTAAGTTTCGAGTGAACGAAGGCGTGGAACCGAATTACGGGACGCCGAAGCACCGATTGAAGAAGGGAGAGAAAAGCGCCGCGGCGTCGAAGAAGAAGAAAGAGGAGGTTGGCACGGCGCCGCCGCCGAAGAAAGCGGCGAAGAAAGAAGAGGAAGCGAAGGAGGTCGTTCTTCCAGTTCCTGCCGCGAAGAAACGAGCGTCGCCGGAAAAAGAGAACGTGGAGCAGAAGGGGGAGGAGGAAGAAAAGAACGAAGAAGGGAAAGACGCGGAGACTGGGCTTCCGTTGCCGCCGTCAAAGAAAGGAAAGAGCGTCTGGGCGAGCAAAACGGCCCCCGATGAGGAGCAACTCCAAGAAGAAGGAAAAAAAGAAGAAGAAAAAGAACAACAACAAGTTTTGGTCGAATCAAACGAAAACCTCGCCAATGTGTCAGCTTTGGAAGAGGAAATCGCGAATTTGAAAAAGTCCAACGAGACTGTATCGCGAGAGCGCGACGAGTTTGCGGCGATGAATAAAAAGTTAAAGACGAAAGTTAAAGAGGCTGAGGAGAAAGACGCCGGAACCACGAAGGCGTTCGAAGCATTTAAAGCGGAATCCAAGGAAGAAATGGAAGACTTGGACAAGGTGATTGAACGATTGACCGAGGGGAATGGCGAGAAGACGAAGGAAATCGAAGAGGCGCGCGCAAAGATCAATTCTATGGAAGAAGAGGTTACGGAAATGAAGGCGGCGATTGCGAAACACACCGAAGAATACGCGAGCATGGAGACGAACCTGAAAGAGTTGACGCAAAGACTCGAAACGTCTGAAAAAGAACTCGACGAAGCAAAATCGTCGCTCGAAGCGAACAAAGATGCGATCGAGCGCGCGGAAAAAGCGGAAGAGAACGAAAAGGCTGCCAGGGAAGAGTGCGTAAAATACCAAGAAATTTCCACCAAAGCTTCCAAAGAGTTAAACGACTGGGCGGATGTCATTGGAAAGTCTGAAACTTTACAAGCGAACCTCGAAGAGGCCGTGAAAGCGAAGGAAGCGAGCGAGAAGGAGTTAGCGACGATGAAGGAAACGCTCGCGGTTTCAAGAGCGGCGTTTGTGGAAGCGCAAAAAGCGCTCGTCCTTGTTGGAGAACGTTTGCACGTTAGTTCGGACGAAGAGGAAGAGGATGACGTGAAAGTCGATGAAACTATGGAAATGGACGAAGACGACAACCAAACGCACACCACGAACGAAGAAGAAACGGAGAATGGTGATTTCCACGCCACTCAAGTTGCTCCGCCGGTGAACGAAGACGAGGAAGACGAAAAAGAAGAAGAAGAAGAAGACGTTAACGGCGGCGAGGAACATAATGAACAACAAGCGGCGGCGTCGGCTTTCGATCCACAAACGCAGGATTGCGTTGATATTGAATTTCCGGCGACAGAAGTTCAAGAACCTGCGAAGGAAGACGAGGAGGAACAAATCCAAACGCCAGCTAAGGACGACGCGAGCGAAGAAAACGAGGAAGAAGGAGATGACATGGAGGCAAAATACGCGAGTATGATGAAAAAAATGACTCCAGCGCCTGAAGGAGCAGCAGTGGTAGCAGCAGCAGCAGCAGCGTGTGCAGCGTGTGATGAAGAAGAACCAAAAGAGGAGCAAGAAGACGAAGAACTCGTGCGAAGTACTCCAATTGCGCAAGCGCTCGTTGAAAACGCCGTCGCGAACATAATCGCCGCGGATGAAATGGTCGAAGATGATGTCAGAAAAGCATCGTTACCGACGCCATTTGAAAATAACAAAGGGTTGGGATTCACGCAAGGCGATGAAGACGAAGAGAAAGCCAACGAAAAGGAGGAAGAAGAAGAAGAAGAAGAAAAAGAAGAAGAGGAGGAGGAGGAGGATTTGACTTTATGCGGCGAGGATTTCGTGGAGAAGACGGAAGAGATTCCAAAGTCTGCTTTGAATAAGGCGAAGCATTTTCGTTTTCCGCAAACGCCGTTGTCACCGAAGCACTTAGTAGTCGAAGGCGAAGAAAACACGCCGGCGAGTAGTGAAGGTAAAACTTTCGAAGAAGGTGGAGAAAAAGAGGCGTCTCAAAAGCGTTCTCCGCTGGCGACCCACAGCCCGATCGTGCTCGATTAATAATAGAAAAAGCAAGTCTTTTCAATTCTATACAATCTGAGTTTTACATCCAAATAAATAATACATTCTATTTTTAGTTAATACATGGGCACGCACGCTCTTTTCTTTGTCACCTTTGCATTCACGGAGAGACGCGGAGAAAAGAATCGTTTTCAACCAAAACGCACGTTTTCTTATCGTCCCCGTCGGAGTTTTTGCGGATGATGCAATCGAATACGTCGCAGTGCGCTCCGCCAGAAACGTTAATATCAGTGCTCCCGTTGTTATCGATGAGGCACTCTTTCAAGACGATTCGGTGCGTTATCGCATAGCGTTGTCTCTGCGCTAACAAGAACGACATGAGCTCGCTTTCATACTCTTCGTCGTCCGTTTCGTTTCCTCCGATTTCATCGAAAGCGCCGCCACCACCGTAAGTAATGTAATAATCATCGCTTCTTTCCTTTACTGCGCCTAAGCAAGAAACGTCCACGCCAGTGTGCGAGTTTTCTCGAATCTCGCACCGAAGAGCTTCTCCGTAAGCACCGCCCCACACGGCAAATCCAACGCCTGTATTCAACGCGATCAGATTTTCAAACATTCTAATCCTAGAGTTTTTACCGACGCAAACTCCACCACCTTGGTTATTTGCAATCAAGCATCCACGTACAGTAGCGTTGGCGCCATCGAGACACGAAATACCGTGGGAAGAGTTCAAGACTATTCGACTATTTCTCACATCCACGGAAGTTTCGTTTCCCCCTTTCGCCGAATCTTCATCACCCTCGGAACCCAAAATGACGATCGACGCGTACACTCCGCTCGCGGACGAAGATTGACTATCGATCGATATCGCATCGTCCTCTTCGCCCTCATCATCCGTAATAATACCAAGCATTTCGAGATCATCAGCCTCATCAGATGATGAATTCGAAGACGCTTCCGAATCGATGTCGATTTTAGATTTTTGATCCTTGGCGATGGCAGAAGTCACCACGCAACCCGAGATGTCGCCGTTTCGCAAGATGATGCCAGATAAGGCGGTCGAAACGTCGCAATTTATGATTTCACAATCGTGCGCGACAACGCCCTCACCCGCCGAAACGATATCGCACGTCTCTAAAGATAATTTTATATTTTTGCTCTCAGAGTGCACGCAGGCGGTGTGTTTTGGATGATGGCCAAAGCATCCGATAGATCCGTCTCGAGCGGCGCGGTGTCTCCATAACGTTACGTTGGAAACCATTACGATGTTATCGTTGCTCTTTCTAGCATTTTCAACGCCCACTATTGCCGGCTCGTCGTCGGCTACAATATGCACCAAATCTTTTTGAGACGATTTGATACCGCGCAAATGTACCCCAGACGGAACACGAATCGATCCGTAATAAGTCCCAGCTTCTAACAAACACACGTCTCCATATCTCAGGTTTTTGATGCCTTCGTTTATATTTTCTACCTTATCTTTCGCCGCGCTAAATCTCAAGACTACTCGTGTATCATCATCACCATCATCGAGAAAAAACTTAGTTTTCAAAACTGCTCTCTTCATCGTGTTTTTCCACCCCTCGGCTGGTGGTTTGATTGCCTTTTTTTGCAAGCCGCTCGAGAACGGTAACGTCGCCGCTAACGCCCACCCTTGTTCCTCGGCGAAAGGTCTCCATCGGTATCTCTTCCCGTACAGATTCTTCCAACAGTGTTCGCTTTGCAAAAGGATCTCTCTGTATTGTTTCGACGTTTGCTCCAAACTCGACACGTCTTTCGCGCTCAGATATTTCGCGCTTATCTCGCACAAGACGTCGTTCGGCAAGCGCGAAAGTGCGTCTGTCGTTTCTTCTTCTTCTAGTTCTTCTTCTTCTTCTTTAGTGGTAGTAGTAGTAGTAGTAGTAGAACTCGTAGGTGGTAACGGGGAGATCTTTATCTCTTCTTCTTCATCTTCTCCTCCTTTTTCTTCTCCTGGAATCAGAGGAAAAGTTTTTTTCAAAAAGAAAGGCTCTTTTGGAGGACTCGCCGGTAACGACGTGAACCCACCAGTACCACCACCGTAAACAGAACGACGATACGTACTGCTCTCGCTCGTTGTTCTCGTCTTCTTTTCAATCGTCATCTTTTTTTTCGCCTCCTCCTCGCTTTTGTTGTTGTTGTTGTTGTTCTCGCCCCTCCCAGATTGGTGATCTTGTTTTTCATCTTTCTTTAACCGTCGTCCTCGTCCTCGTCTACACGTCGTTTCAAAACGGGCGCTGATTTCCTTTTCCATTTCTCTTCGTTGCTCTCTCTCTCTCTCTCTCTCTCTCTCTGTATATATAAATATAAATATATATATCCCTTCCTCTCTGGCACGAAACTCTATAAATCTACTCACACTCGAGCGCAGCAGCAGTCATGATGATGATACTCTAAGGCGCGCGTAGTAAGAGTTTGTAAATATAATCAATGTGTCGTTTAAAAAAAAAGTTGAGTTGGGTGCCTTTTGAAGCAAAAAAAGATTCCTGCACCTTTTGTCTGTTTTTGTTCTTCTTTTTCGCGACAGAAAGCAAAAGCAAAAAAGATTTCTCTTCTTTTTTTGTCTTCTTTTTTTTTTTACTCTTCTGTTTTTTTTGTTGGACTTCACTTTTTTCTTCAATCTCCTCCCCTCTCGCTCTCTTTCTGTTGTCGTCGCGCTTTGGTGGTGGTGGTGGTGGTCGTTTTTGTCCTCTGCGGTTTGAACCCTCTGTTGTCTTCAGTTCTTTGTCTTCAACACGACGACTCGAAAACGAAGACTATATATAATAATAATGTGCGGAATATTCGCGTACTTGAACTGCGGGGTGCCGAAAACGAAGAAGGAAATCGTGGAGAAGTTACTCGTTGGTTTGAAACGATTGGAATATCGAGGGTACGATTCCGCCGGGTTTGCCATGGACGATAACGAGAAATGCGAAGACGATGATGATGATGATGAAGAAGAAGAAGGTGGAGATAAAAAAAGACACGACGCGAAGAAAGTCATCGTGTGCAGAGAAGTCGGGAAGATTGCCAACTTGGAAGCGCTGGCGAGGAAGGAACTGTTTGGCGAAGACGATGATGACGAGAATGAAGTTAAGGCGTCTAAAAGTAAGAGCAGCAACGGGAGGAAGAAGTCGTCGTCCTCGATTAAGCCTTTAGATTTTTGCGCGAGCATCGCGCACACGCGGTGGGCGACGCACGGACCGCCGAATAAAATCAACACGCACCCGCACACCTCGGACTCGCGAGAAAATGAATTCGTGGTGGTGCACAACGGAATTATTACGAACCACGCGCCGTTAAGGGCGATGTTAGAAAGAAGAGGGATGAAATTTGAAACCGATACGGATACGGAAGTTATACCGAAACTCTGTAAATTTTTGAGCGATAAGTTTGAGGAGAGCGGCGAGAAAGACGTGACGTTTCGTCAGTTGGCGATGGAAGTAACGCGACAGTTGCAAGGCGCGTATGCGTTAGTATTTAAATCGACAAAGTACCCGGGAGAACTCGTCGCCGCGAAGAGAGGCTCGCCGTTGTTGATGGGCATCTCCGACGACAGCGGCGAGGTTTCCTGCGTCATCGACGGAAACCTTTCCGACGGCGCAGAGGAGGACGTTCTTCTTAAAAAAGCTAGCGGTAATAAGAAGCGGAAATCTATGACAGGAGGAGCAGCAGCTGCTCCAGCAGCAGATGCGGATACGACGACGACGACGAGAATTACTACTACTACTACCACTACTACAAATAATCCAAAAGTTGAATTTTACTTCGCCTCGGATGCGAGCGCGATGGTTGAGCACACTAAACGCGTATTAGTTCTCGAAGACGACGACGTGTGTCACTGCCACGACGGCACGTATAAGATTTATAAAGTCGAGAAGCAAAAGCATCCGCACCCTGGGTACACCTCTGGACACGATTCACCGGAGTACGGGTTATATAAACCGGTCGTTTTGAGTAAAGAAGTCGAACGCACGATTGAAACGTTAGAAATGGAAGTCGAATCAATCATGAAGGGCGAATTCGATCACTTCATGCAAAAAGAAATTTTCGAACAACCGGAGGCTATTTCGAGCACCATGAGAGGACGATTGGTGTTGGACGTTCTCGGTGCAGCAGAGAGAGTAATGCTAGGGGGCATGTCCCAGTTCGCGGCGACGATTCGGCGCTCTCGTCGCATCATCTTGTGCGGTTGCGGTACGTCCTACAACTCCGCGATTGCCATCCGACAGCTGTTCGAAGAGCTCACGGAGCTTCCGGTAACTTTAGAGCTTGCGAGTGATGTTTTAGATAGACGGTGTCCATTTTTTAGAGACGACACGTGCATTTTCATCTCGCAATCGGGTGAAACGGCGGATACGCTGAAGGCTTTAGAATACGCCAAGGCAAAAGGCGCGTTGTGCGTCGGCATCGTCAACACGGTTGGGTCGGCGATATCGCGAGCGACGGATTGTGGCGTCCACATTAACGCGGGTGCCGAAATTGGCGTAGCGAGTACAAAAGCGTACACTTGTCAAATAGTCGCGATGGTTTTGGTGGCTTTATCTTTGAGCGAGGACTCGCGCTCGAAGCACACGAGACGGGATGACATCATGCAAGGTTTGCTCAAACTTCCCGGGTGCGTGAAAGAGTGCTTAAAAATGGACGCGATATTGTTAGAGTTGGCGCAAGAGTTAAAAGAGGAACACAGTTTGCTCATTTTTGGGAGAGGTTTCAATTACGCCACGGCTTTAGAAGGCGCGTTGAAGGTGAAGGAAGTTGCGCTCGTGCATTCGGAAGGTATTCTCGCCGGCGAAATGAAGCACGGTCCGCTCGCTTTGGTAGATAAGCACATGCCGATTATTGTAGTGTGTACGAACGATGGGAGTTACGAGAAGCAACAGTCGGTCGTGCAACAACTCAAAGCGCGAGACGGGCGGTTAATATTAATCGTTTCAGATGACGACACGGAGATGGAGAAAACGGCGCCAGACGCGGTCATTCTGCGAGTTCCGAAAGTCGAAGATTGTTTGCAAGCGGTGGTCAACATAGTTCCTTTACAGTTGTTGAGTTATCACTTGACCGTCTTGAGAGGGCATAACTGCGATCAGCCCCGAAATTTGGCAAAATCCGTCACGGTAGAGTAAAGTAGTAAATAAATTACTAATAAAAAATACTGGTATAACAAACATTAAACATTACAACAACTCAAAACAAAAGTAAACTATCGGCTTTGATGCCGAATATTCTTCATACAGACGTATGCGACTATGATCCAGAACCAATACAGACCAAAGACGGCGATTAAATTCGAGGTAATAGTACCGCTCGCTCCGTAAAACTCAATAATCCCTTCCATTTTACCTTCTTTCGTTTGAAAAACCTTCGGTTCTTTGTTGTCGAAGTAATTAATCATCTGCGCCTGCCATCCGTATCGCACGAAGAGCGTGTGCGAGTACCACTCCCAGCCGCTCGGCATGTCAGCTCTACGTATCAACATCCCAGAAAATAGAAGCTGAATGACGTTATAAACTGGCAAAAGCGTATTGGCGGCGTCCATGTTCGGAGCGACTGAAGCGCATACGTACGCGAGCGCTATGCCGCAACTCAACACCATATAGTTACATATCCAAAAGATGGCGAACGAGCCTTGCAACGCGCACCCCAAATACAACGCCGTTTGCGCGACTAGCGTCACTGGTATCGCTAAAACACCCTCTTCGATGAACTTATACGCAACGTACGAAAAGAGCGGGTACGAGCCGTCGTCGACTTCGCGATAAAACACCGCTCTCTCGAGTACGATGGATGGCATGTACCCACTCGCGCCAAACGAAGGTAAAATATTCAACATGTACAGTAAACTCGCGACGTTGAGTTGATTCGCTTGGTCCATAGCCTCGCCTTCTGCCTTGCCAATTTCCAGGAACAAGGTGAATTGTACGATGGCGAACAAAATTTGTCCAGCCGCGCGACTCATGACGAAATCAACAGATTTGTAATTTCGGATCGTGCGGTATTTCAAAAGCGTTTTAATCTTTGCAAACGCGCCTCTCTCCGCTTTCGCTAGTTTTGGTTTCGCTGGCAACAGCATTTCTTTCTCCAAAATCGATTTTGTCTTTGTCAGCGCGGCTTTCCCGCATTCTGAATTTCGAAACGCGTCTTCAAAATCCAAATCCTCCGAAGCGCACGTCGTGGTCAAGAAATCCGCCAAGTTTGATTTCGTGTCCCATTTGAACCCAATTGATGCGAAATAGGAAATCGCCGAATATTTACCTCCGGCGGTTTCGTCAAATATAGGCCCAGTAAACGTCATCTTTCCGTTCTTCAACATGCACAGCGTATCGAAATATCGAAACGCGTCCGGCGTCGGCGAGTGAATCGTCGCCACGACCGTCACGCCCGTATTCGCCAAGTTTCTCAAAATCTCCACAACCTCCACGGACGATTGCGAATCCAAGCCGCTCGTAGGCTCGTCCAAAAACAACACGTCCGGGTCCGTGACTAAAGCCAAAGCGATGTTCGTCCTCTTCGCTTGTCCGCCGGATATCCCTCGGTTCAGCGCGTCGCCGACGACGACGTCTTTACAACTCGTTAAATTCAAGTGTTGCAATATCTCCCTCACTCGTTCTTTCTTCAACTCCGCGTCCGCGTGCGTTCTCGCTTGCATTTCGCTCCAGTAATACAGCGTCTCTTCCACCGTCAACATCGGCAACAAGGTATCGAACTGTTCCACGTACGCCGCGCACTCCTTGAACGTTTTCTTCGTCGCGTTTTGCGACCCAAACATCACGGTCCCGGAAATCACCCCTCTCGTTTTCCTGCACGAGAGAATGTCCAACAAGGTTGTCTTCCCGGCGCCACTGGGCCCCATTATCGCCGACATCGACCCGTTCTCGAACACCGTCGAGACGTTATCCAACAACCGAATGTTTTCAGACGAATTTGGTGACGACGACGACTTCGTCCCATTTGGGATATCATAGCACACCGAATCGACAATAACCGGCGTCGAGTGCCTCGTTTTCGTCTTCGAGAAGAATTCCGACGCCGAGGAGGACTTTATCATCTTTATGTAATTCTGTCTCTCTGTCTCTCTGTTCTAGTGTAATTTTGAGGAAAAATCAATCCCCTAAGAGAAATGTCGAAAATTTTGTCGAAAATTTAATTGTCTGTCGAAGAAAAAAAATCAGAAGAGACTTTTGATGAACGAGACGGGAGAAAAAAGAGTCCTCGACGTACAAAAAAAGAATTGCACCTTTCAACACACAACACCTCTTTCTTTGATGCAGAAGATGATGAGAAGAAGAAGAAGAAGATATTAATAAAAAGATATAAACGACGAGACGATGATGCACCCACCACCCTCGCGCTGCTCAAACTCGCGCT
>Ga0115557_1003518_pt1 | contig 10204 bp, 6 predicted proteins | sample COGITO_mtgs_1104_FD_87280 | JGI IMG/M metagenome (GOLD analysis project Ga0115557, IMG submission 87280) | Pelagic marine microbial communities from North Sea - COGITO_mtgs_110421 | ecosystem: Environmental > Aquatic > Marine > Epipelagic | place: Germany:Helgoland, sampling site Kabeltonne... | reverse complement strand
TTTGAGAATTGGACAGATTGGAATTCGATGTTGTTGGTGATTCTTCTTCTTCTCCAGACGCTTTCCAAAGCGTGTTCGAACCGTTATTATTCAGTTCTTCCTCGCGAGAGGCGACGCAACCCATTTGATGGTAGTATTTCTCCTCTTCTTCTCGCGTTATGTGTGTGTATATATATCGCGTTTATTCTCTGTAACAGAGCGCTTTTGTGGTCCAATCTTCCAAAACAAAATGTTTAGGGTTTCTTAAACCCTAAACGGTTTTGTAGGGATCTTCTCTCTCTTTAACCGCTTTTTGCTCGTCAGAGCGAGTGTCCGTTTATGCGTAATAAACACGCGAGAGAGGGAGAATGTCTTGACGAGATGGAGGACGATACGCACAGCAACAACAACGACTTTTCATCTGGTGGTGGTAAAACACCACTCGAAGAAGAAGAAGTTTCCGTGCGAGACTTGCTCTCGATGAAACATTCCAATTCCTTTAATCCCTTCACGGCGGGGAAAACAAAGACGCAAAATCAGATTTTACCGAAGCACATGCTCCCGTACTCGGAACCGATCGAAGTCTCGCACTTCTCGAAAACGAAAAGCGGGGAGACGTTTTTCGACAGCAGGAACTTAAAACGAACGAGAGATCCACAATTGCCGTTCGATTTGAACGAAGGGTTTGCGAATTTTCGAGACCGAGACCGGTTGGATAAATATCCTGCTCCCTTGTTGCCTCTGTTTGAAAGCTTGGAAAGGAGCGGGAAGGCGAGTTTGTTGTTAGACGTGGACGTGCTGTCGTGGAGAGGCAACATGAGCAAGCTTTTGTGCGCACCGTGGGAAAGCCGGGAAGGGTTCCGATTGGAGTGCGAGTTAGTGAGAAGGAAGTTTGATCGTCCCGACGACGACGACGGAAAAGATGAGGAGGACGACGAGGACGACGGCGACGAGGACAAAGAAGAAGACATCGGAGGAAGCGCAAATAAGAAATTGAAGAGGACGAGTAGTACGAACACGAACAATAGCACGAATGACGCGACGACGAATTCATCCGGTGGTGGAGGTGGTTCTCCCGGTGATACCGTTACCACTGACGCGGCGGGAGGAGGCGAAGGAGAAGGAGGCATCCAAGACGAAGCCATCAGGAATATTAGTAATAACAGCAACGCAAAAAGCAAACGACCGGCGACGTTGGTGCTCAACGTCCTCGAGGCAGAGCATAAACTCGAAGAGGCGCGAGAAATGTTGAAGAATAAAAAAGATCCCGCAGGAAAACAAACCAAAAGCGAGAAAGACTTAGCTTGGCACGAACGAATGAGCTACTGGGGATTCGCCTTCGAGGAGTTCGTGACGTCGGAAAAACCGCACGCGAACGCGGTGAATTGTCGCGAATCGTTTTGTACGGTAACGAAATCTAAACTTGGCGAGAACACGAAATTGCTGTTAGGCGGCGAAGTTGATTGTTGGAACGGTATCGCCGAGGGCCTTTCCGGATACGTCGAATTGAAAACGAGCAGAAAGATTGACACGAAGAAACAAAGAGCGAATTTTGAAAAGTTCAAGCTGTTGAAATGGTGGGCGCAATCGTTTACGGTTGGGGTGAGACAAATCTTAGTTGGCTTTCGAGACGACGACGGGATGGTGCAAAAGATGCAAAATTTAGAAACGATGAAGCTACCGAGTTACGCATTAGCGGCGGATAAAAAGAACGCGTGGCGACCAGAGGTGGCTTTAACGTTCGCGGAGAAAGTGTTGACGTTTATTCGAGAGACGATGGAGAAGTACCCGGAAAACAGTCGAGCGTTGGTGGAGTTTATACCAGCACGGACAAAAGGCGAATCGAAATTTAAAATCACCGTTGTCGAGGACATTCCCGATTTCTTACCGAAACTCGCGCGAGAGATGTTGCAAATGAGCGCGAGAGATCTCCTCTCTCGAGACGAAGAGAAAAGGAAAAAAATCCTCGCGAGTCAAGCGCCGCCGACGATTTCTTTCAGCGGACAAGAGTCTGAAAACTCCGCGGGCGGGTCTATCGACCAATCACACCATCACGCGTCGCGACCGCGCGACAGCTCGTCCCCGGATTTTGCCGCGGAGATTGCGAAATCTGGTAGCGGCGGAAGCGGAGGGTCGCATCGGTTCAAAAACGCTTCGCAACTCGCGCTCAACAGAAAACGACCGATGGTCTCTAGAGACCGACGCGAAAAGCTCAAACGCGAACGCGAAAAAGCGCGCGCGCTAAACAACGCGCGAGAAAACCAGCTCGGATGGATTGGAGGCAGCGCGGGCGCTCCCGGCGGTCTCGCCGGAGTCGGCGATTTCGCCAACGCTAACATTCGAAGATCGTACGCTTTCGGCGCGACGAGCTATCTCGAAGAGCTCGGCAAGAACGCCTTATATTACGCCACAGGAGGAGGGGGAATACTACCAGGAACATCGGGAGAACAACAGCAGCAACATCAACAACAGTTACATCATCAGCAACAACAATCCAACGAGAATCTCACCGCGAGCGGCCAACACGTCGGCATCGGCATCGACCCGTCCGCCGTCTTGAAAAGACTCCTCAAAAGCAACGGCAGCATCAAAAACGATGAAAACGACGACGACGACGATGGTGTCTCGAAAAACGATCATCAGGTATAGCGTAGGACGATAAAACGACCGCGTAGAAAAGCAAATGTAATAGAAATGAAGTGTAGCGCTTAGTAGTACGCTCAAATCCTCAAATCCTCGCATGTGTGACTTTCCCTCATTTTTAGACGCAAGAAAACACACAAAAGCAATCACTCTAGATCTCCGTCGTTTGTGCGCGTAACCTCTGAAACTCTGAACTCGACGAAAATGCCAGAGGAAGAATCGAAACAAGAGCTCGATATCGATCACCTGCAAGATCTGGTCGCGCAGCAAGGCGATACCGTCCGCGCGTTGAAAGCTGATGAAAGTCCCAATCAGGCAGCCATTTCCCAAGCGATTGAAACGTTGAAGCAACTCAAAATCGATTTGAACGCGGAAATCACCAGAAGAAAAGCCTCCGGGGACTCGATGATCAAGTCCAAGGAAGATTTCCGCGTGAAAGTGGCAAACTCCTTAGAGTCGAGACTGTTTTATATTCCGAGTTTTAAAATTTACGGCGGCGTGGGTGGATTGTACGATTACGGGCCACCCGGGTGCGCGGTGAAGGCGAACGTGCAAAAGATTTGGCGACAGCACTTTGTGATCGAAGAGTCGATGTTGGAAGTGGAGTGTCCTTCGGTGACGTTAGGGACGGTGTTGAAAGCGAGCGGGCACGTCGATCGATTCACGGATTTGATGGTGAAAGACGCGAAAACGGAGGAGTGTTTCCGCGCGGACCATTTGTTGGGCGATCGATTGGAGGAGTTGATCGCGGATCCAGCGACGAGGAAGGATGAAAAAGCGGAGTTTGAGATGTTGTACGCGAGATTGGACGAGTTGAAGGAAGAGGAGATGAAAATGGCGTTGAAGAGGTGCGGGTGCGTCAGTCCAGAGACGAAGAACGAGTTGAGCGATCCGTACCCGTTTAACTTGATGTTTCCGACGACGATTGGGCCGAGTGGGAACATTCAAGGGTTTTTGAGGCCAGAAACCGCGCAAGGGATGTTTGTGAACTTTAGGGAGTTGTTGTATTTCAACGGAGGGAAGTTGCCGTTCGCGTGCGCGCAGATTGGGCAGTCGTTTAGGAACGAAATCGCCCCGAGAGCTGGGTTGTTGCGCGTGAGAGAGTTTACGCAAGCGGAAATCGAACACTTTTGCCATCCCACGAAGAAGGACCATCCGAGATTTAACGAGGTCGCCCAGGTGGAGTTGAACTTGTTCAGTCAAGAAGCGCAGTTGCAAGCCGGGAAGAAGGAACCGTTTCGTATGAAAACGGGCGAGGCTGTTGAGAAGGGCATCATCGCGAACGAGACGTTGGCGTATTTCGTAGCGAGAACGCATTTGTTTTTGAAAGAGTTAGGCGTAGACATGCAACGCGTTCGATTTCGTCAACACTTGAGACACGAAATGGCGCATTACGCGCAAGACTGCTGGGACGCGGAGATTGAGTGCTCGTACGGATGGATCGAGTGCGTCGGTTTGGCGGATCGATCGGCGTTTGATTTAGATGCCCACTCGAAAGCGAGTAAAGTAGATTTGCAAGCGTACGAGTTATTCGACGAACCAGTCGAAGAAGTCATTTTCGAGGTGAAAATGAACAAACAAATATTAGGGAAATCGTTTAAAAAAGACCAAAAGTTTGTCATCGACGCGTTGACGTCGTTGGACGAAGCAGCCGCGGCGAAGATTGAGAAAGATTTCGAAGACAAGGGCGAAACCGACTTGGAAAACGTTCAAGGCATAGACGGTGGGAAAGCGACGATTACGAAGGACATGGTGATTGAAATGAAGAAGAAGACGAAAAAAGTGAGCGGGAGAAATTTTACGCCGTCCGTCATTGAACCTTCGTTTGGTATCGGAAGAATTATGTATTGCCTCTTTGAACACGCGTTTTACGTTCGCGAAGGCGACGACGAAAACAAAGCCGTTTTCAAACTTCCCCCGCAAGTCGCTCCGATCAAATGCACCATCTTCCCTCTCGTGAACAACGCGGAAATGAACGCCGCGTCTCACGATATTTACAAATCGTTGACCAAACTCGCGGTTTCCGTAAAATTAGACACCACCGCCATCTCCATCGGCAAACGATACTGCCGAACGGATGAACTCGGCGTCCCGTTCGCCATCACCATCGACCACAGAACCATCGGACACACGTCCACTCCAAAAGACGGAACCGTAACCGTACGCGAGAGAGACTCGTGCGAACAAGTTCGCATTAAAGTCGACGACGTTGCGAAATTCATCGCGGATTTGAGTTCGGGTGAGGTTGAATGGAGCCGAGCGACAGCGTCGCTCGAGAAAGTATTAAACACGGCGGAGTAGGCCCAACCATCCGAGGAATACATACAACGATAGAAAAGCAGTAAGACAGACATTCACACACACACACACAGAAAGAAAGAGAGAGAGAGAGAATGAGATATTATGTTATTATTATTACTACACGCAGGATGTGATATTTGTGTACTACGAGAGGTTATCTCTCAGTCAAAAGTCTGTCCTTTTGCCTCAAAATTCGCCCACGTCGACACAATAAAACGCGCTTTTTATTACTTTTGCAAAGAGACGACGTTGTTCGGAAGCAGCGCTCGAAAAAGGTAGAGAGAAGGACGTGTTTAAAGTGTTTAAAGCGATGTCGTCGTCTCTGTCGTATTTCTTTCCCAGTCAGGGGAGCAGCGCGCTGCCGAAGAGGATGACGACGACGACGGGGAGAAAGACGTCGACGGATAATAGAAGTAATCCAACAGTGAAGCGAACGATGCGAACGAGGAGTACTACGACGACTAAAGCGGCGATACGAGAACCAGAGGTGACCTCCTCGTCCTCGTCGTCCTCTCGAGTGGATTCGAACGGGTTTACGAGCAGCAGCGGGAGTAGCGCGAGTGTGAACTCCTTGCGGTCGAGCGATGCGAGGATTAAGAGGAATACCAAGAAGAACTCGACGACGTCGCCGAGAGGAGGCGAAGAGGAAGATGAAGACAAAGAAGGCCCCGCGACGACTACGTCGTCGTCGGAAAAGAAGAACGAGAACAAAACGACGACGAAATCGTCGTCTTTAGAGAAACTGTTAATTCCAGAGTACAAGACGGAATCCGCCGGGTGCGGCGACGGCATCGTGGCAATCACGGCGATGCAAACAGCAGCTTTAAAACGATCGCAATCGCCGTTACCGTACGATCCAATCCGAACGAGTCGAGAGTATAAGAAATCTCCCGGAAAAGTGGCGTTTCGCGCGATGGAGATTGCGACGTCGATTGGGACTTGGTTGACGTTGGTCGCCGCGGACGTGGCGAGCGATTCGGTGGAGAAGAACGCCGGGGTGAGAGCGGTACAGTTGAGAGAAAAGTTGACGAAGTTAGGGCCTGCGTTCGTAAAGGTTGGTCAGGCACTGTCGACGAGACCGGATTTGCTACCAGGGCGGTATTTGGAGGAGTTGTCGAGTTTGCAAGACGCGTTGCCGACGTTTTCGGATAAAGAGGCGTTTGCGCTCGTGGAAAAAGAGTTGGGGAGGAAGATGAAGGATACGTTTAAAACGATAACGCCTCAACCGATCGCGGCGGCATCGTTAGGGCAAGTGTATAAAGCGACGACGTTGGATACGAACAAAACGGTCGCTTTGAAAGTGCAGCGTCCGTCTATTTACGAAGGTTTGGAGCTCGACTTTCATCTCATTCGCATGTTCGGCGCGGTGGTGGACGCAAACGTGGAGAGTTTGAACACCTCTATCGTTTCTTTAGTCGACGAATTTGCTGAACGCGTATTCATGGAGTTGAATTACGTGCAAGAAGGCATCAACGCGGAACGGTTTGCGCGTTTATACGGTGATCATCCCGACGTAGTCGTCCCGACCATCGATTGGGAGCGAACGTCGGCGAGAGTTTTGACGATGGAATTTATCGAAGGCACGAAACTTTCCGAGCGCGAAAAGTTAAAAGAGAAAGGTTTAGACGTGTTGAGTTTAGTGGACATCGGCATTCAGTGTTCATTGAGGCAATTGTTGGAGTTTGGGTACTTCCACGCCGATCCTCATCCGGGTAATTTATTAGCCACGAAGGAAGGGAAACTCGCGTTTCTCGATTTTGGGATGATGTCTGAAACGCCCGAAACCGCTAGATATGCCATCATCGACCACGTCGTACACTTGGTGAACAGAGATTACGAAGCTATGGCGACGGATTATTACAAGTTGGAGTTTTTGGACGAAAGCGTGGACGTGAAACCAATCGTTCCGGCGTTGGCGAATTTCTTCGACGACGTGTTGGAAGCCTCGGTGGAAGAGTTGAACTTTAAAACCATCACAGACGGGTTGGGCGGGGTTCTGTACGCGTACCCGTTCAACGTTCCGGGATATTACGCGTTAATTTTACGAAGTCTAACCGTGTTGGAAGGATTAGCGCTGAGCACGGATCCGAAATTCAAAGTGTTGGCGAAAGCGTACCCGTACGTCGCGAGACGTTTGTTGACCGACCCTCGACCAGAGTTGAGAGAAAGTTTCAAAGAGTTGATGTTTAAAGACGACGTGTTTCGATGGAACCGTTTAGAAAACTTACTCAGGGAAGGCTCGAAAAACAGCGATTTTAACGCCGAGGACGTGTTGCCGCCTTTGCTCAATCTCGCCTTGGAGAATGATAACGGCAAGAACACGCTGCGTCCGTTGATTGAAAAAGAAACGATCAAAGTTATCGAAGCTTTGCTGTTGACCTCGGCGAACGATATCGCAAAAGATCCAAACTTGAAACCGTTAGTTGACGCCTTACCGGCGCAAATCAGAAGCCTACCTCCAATCACAATCGGCGGCTCAACGGCTCAAAAGAAAGATTTGGAACGAACGAGAGAGAGCGTGAGCAGATGCTTCCAGCTCTACGCCAACGCTTCTTCGTCGTCATCATCATCATCATCATCGTCAACTGGTAGTGATGGTGGCGAACAATCCATTTCCAACGGCGAACTCGACTTACAAAAAGCGCAAAAACAATTGACCGTGTTGACGAACGCGTTGCGCCAGCCGTCGGCGCAAGATTTCGTGCGAGCGGTCATCGGCGGCGTCGCGGAAAGAATCACCGCTCGGTTCATCAATTCGCTGTTGCGGAGTAGTAGCGGAACTACTGGGGCGGCGGCGACTGCCGATGCTGCCGCCGGCCCGCGATGATAGAAAAATGTCCATAACTTATATTTTAAAGAAAAGCACCGCTGCAAGCAACTTAAATGGAAATCTTCACACTTTTTGCCTCTTCCGCAATGCCTCCTCCGACTTCTTCGTCGTCCAAAAAGACTAAACTCGCATCGCTCATCTCCGCCATCAAATCCTCCGACCGAACAAAGACGAAAAATTTGAGCGACGACATCACGTTCGACATCAACAGCAGCGTGGAATGCGAGAGCGACGGGGAGGAGGATTTCCCGTTGCAAGTCGCTTTAGGTAATGTTGTTTAATGTTATTCTTATTCTTAGCATCACACGCACGCAAATGCAAAACGACGCGGAGTTATCATCGCGAGGCGCACTTTTCTAAAAGCTCTCACTACGAGTATGGCAGAAGAAGAGAACTCTTCTCTCTTATTCGCTTTTTATTAACAAACTCCAAATCCTTTCTCTTTCTCTTGGCGAACAACAACAACAACAGACGAACATTTCACGAAACAAACGGAGGATTCATTCGCGTGCTTCTCGACGATATGCTCGCACGACCACTTGAATCCGGATAAAGACTTTTGGGGCGATGGAAAGACGGCTTTACAAAGAGCGGCGGAGCGATGTGACGCGTACGCGTCCTTCGCGCTGTTGGAGCGGAAAGCGAGCGTCGAGGCGACGAATCGAAGGGACGGGAATAAGACGGCGATCGATTACGCGAGAGGAATGAAGGTTACGTCCGAAGAGGAGAAGGAGAATAAGAATAGAGTGATACGACTGTTGGAGAGCGAGAGAGATGGCACGGATGCTGGGCTGGAGAGGTTTTTGAAACGTCTGGAGGAGGTTCGATTGCCCAACGAGGATGCAGAATAAAAACGGATGTAACAAACTGATATAAACGCTTACGTTAAAACGCCATCTCCGCATAGTATACTATTATTAAGGAAAAAGTTAAAATCATCACGCGCAGTAGGAAATTCTTTCAGCGACGAATTTCTACCATTATCCTCCGTTTCAAAGTTCGATCGCGATACCCAAATCCGCCTTTCGTTTATACGTTTTGGCACCTCCTCACATGTGAGTAGGGGAATTTCTGCAGAACAAAACTTCCTCGCGCAACAAACACTCACCACAAAAACACATCATGCGGGGCCGTTTTTCTTGCCAACGATTTCTGAATGCTCTCTCCAAAACCACAACCACGACCACAACCACCCCTAAAGCTGCTTTGGCAGGACAGCGTCATCATCATCTTTCCTCCAAAGCCGTCGGTGTTCCAATGGCGAATTGGAAAACCAAATCTTTAGAAGAAGAAGAGACAGAGCGGTCTTTGAGAATAAGAAAGAGCGCATCGTGCGAGAGCACCACCGAAAGCAAAACCCATCAAAACGTTCTTCTTAAGTCGTCGTTAATGTTCTTCGGTGCGCTGCGTGACGCCCAAAAGTACAACGCTTTGATAAAACCTCTTGTGTTTGTGAGATACAAACACGGCAAGAATAAGAACAAGAAAAAAGGTGGCAATAGGAATACTAGCAGTAGCGATGATGATAGCGATAATACGAGCGATAATACGAGCGATGATGATGACAACGACGACGAAAACGAAGAGGGTGGTTCCGGCGCGGAAGATGATGATGCGACTTTGACCCCGTTCACGGTTGCGTCCGTCGAGCGCGAAACGGCGAAAGCGCTGGAGAACTTGAAACTCGAACTCGGGAAACTTCGAACGTCTCGCGCCTCGACTGGCGTCGTGGAAAATATAATGATTGCGAATATTTACGAGAGCTCTGCACCTCCGGTGCCGTTGAAATCGCTCGGCGCGATCACCGTTCGGGACGCGAAGACAATATCCATCGCTTTGTACGACAATTCCGAACCGAACAAAAACGCCGTGGAAAATGCAATCGTAAACGAAAAGCACTTAAAATTCGGCGCAAAAAAAGACGAATCCGGCGTCCTCGTCTCCCTCCCAGAGATGGACGCCAACGCGCGTAAAGAAGTCGTCAAAATGGCGCAAGAACTCGGCGAGAAATCGAAAATCGGCGTTCGACGCGCTCGCAAAAAAGCCATCGACGCGGTAAAAAAACAAACCTATACGCTCAAACTCTTCGGCGAAGACGAGAAAAAAAGGTTCGAAAAATCCATCCAAAAAGTGCACGACGACGCCATCAAGGAAATCGATCGGTTGGAGAAAATGAAGAAAGAACACATCGAGAGTGGGTTGTGATACTGACCGGTTCGGTATCTAAATGATGAATTTACGACGTGTATGTGTATACTTTTAGAATTACAAATGTTGAGCTACTAATGTTGAGTACGCATGTGGTACCATAAACCATTCGCAGAACGATACCTCTTCTCGCACACTTCACATTCGTACGGTTTCTCCTTCGTGTGAGTACGCCTGTGCTTTGTCAAATGATCAAGTCGACGAAAACGCTTCTCGCACATATCGCACTCGTACGGTTTCTCG
>Ga0115557_1003513_pt1 | contig 10214 bp, 5 predicted proteins | sample COGITO_mtgs_1104_FD_87280 | JGI IMG/M metagenome (GOLD analysis project Ga0115557, IMG submission 87280) | Pelagic marine microbial communities from North Sea - COGITO_mtgs_110421 | ecosystem: Environmental > Aquatic > Marine > Epipelagic | place: Germany:Helgoland, sampling site Kabeltonne... | reverse complement strand
GCTTGAGGTGGTGCTTGAGGTGGTGCTTGAGGTGGTGCTTGAGGTGGTGCTTGAGGTGGTGCTTGAGGTGGTGGTAGTGATATTGATTGCTGTTGCGGTTGCGGTTGCGGTTGCGGTTGCGGTTGCGGTTGCGGTTGCGGTTGCGGTGAAAATGAACCATGAGGATGCGGCTGTAATGACGCTTGCTGTGGCGGTCCATCAAGTTCACTATCACCCTCGCTACTCCTCTCATAGCTGCTTTCACTGTCATCCTCGCTATCACTCTCGCTAGTGTCACTTCCACTGCTGTCGTCGGTATTCACCCCAAAATGTTCGAGAATCTCCGGTGCCTTCAAAGCCTCCCTCAATATCTCAATGCTTCGCCAACGCTCGATCCATTCTCCTGCACGAACATCGCTTCCCCTCCTCTCTCCTGCGCCTGTCCTGTTGCGGGCACTGTAAGAAACAGCGGCAACCTGGGCAGATAAAGGGAGCATATAATCTAGCAAGAGTCGGTGGATAGCAACGCCAGGTTCGTGAAACTTGCTCCGTGCCTTCTTGAGTATCTTTTCGTTTTTCCATTTTACACAACCGACATCAGCAATAGAATTGTAAAAATTCTCGAAGCGAAGCCTCTTCTCTTTGTTCACCAAATTCTGCTGGAAAATAATTGAGAGTTGAGCTGATTTCTGGTTCTTCGCGAATATTCCCGCGTCTTCAAAGAGCTTAACGAATTGCTGGCGGTTCATGCAAGCGCTTGGACCGCAGTTCAACCTATCAGCAACCACGCAATAGTGATAGAAGACGGATTTCATCTCCAAGTCCACACCCTTAATTGCAGGGAACTTCTTGTATAAGGTCTCACCAGCGTTACCAAAGTCCATTTTAGCAGATATTTCCATTTCAATTTGCCTATTATGAGAAACACGGAGCATGAGATTGGCACCGTTTCCAACGAAACTACGCGATCGTGTCGGTTAGGATCTCAAAAAGCAATGAGTCGCAGCAACTCTCACAAATAACTCGCGCAGCATCTCCGATCTCAAAAGTTCTCGCAGCGACAAACTCGCGCTCCGTCAAAGTACTTACAGTTCTGATTTTTGGTCCATCCAGAATAATAGTAACATAAATTTCTGCTTGTTGTGAGGAAATTTTACGTCCCACTTGTCCCCACTGAAGACCTTGCTCGCAAGGAGCACCAGACACATGATAAAGTCATCAAAAGTGGTGCACTTCTCCTCGTTGTGGGTGTGCTTATCCAAATGGGTGATTTTTTTTGTGGAGAGACGGAAAATTTCCTTCAATTCGATGAGAGAGAGGAGTGATGGGCTAATCCTGTAGTCCATGCAGAACTTAATGAACTTTGACTCCTCAAGGTGGTTGAAGTCACCCCGCTCCAAGTACTTGCGGTCCTTGGACGAATACTTGTCATAAATTGAGCGCAGTTCCTTCTTGTACTTCGTTATTTCGGGGTCCATTTGCTCAAGAAGGTGCAGCTGGCGGTGAGTTCGAGGGTTGTCTGGATTATAGGAGTGGTGAAGGTTTTGGTGGGTGAACTGGGAGACAATCTCAGGAGAGGCAAGGGGGCGGTGATGACCGGATAAACCCTTAATGTGAACATGATGTGAGTGGTGGGGGTGGTTTGGGTCATTATTGTTGATGCTGCTAAAACTGTTGCCAATATTCATGATATTGTTGTTGTTTTCGTCTTCATCGTCAAGGGCTTCGGCTAGTTCATTAGTGGAGGAAAAGGGAGTGTGGTTCATCGCAGGCGTCTGAGAAGAAGACATTTGCTCCGAGAGGTGCCAATTTTATACTTCGTGCGGCCGAAAGCAACGGCAGCAGATGGTTGCTTTTTTCGAAAGCAACTTTTTTCAACTCGTCGCTCGGCGTAAACCTAACAACTAAAATCCCACCTAATTTTCGACAATGACAACAATTGAAGATGAGATGCGCTTTGCGCAAAGTGTCCAGGCGAGAGAAGAAGAATTGAGGAGAATATCGGATGAGATTGTGAGTAAAAAACTCCCCAAAATACCTACACCATTTTCAAATGTGACTAACAAAATATCCACAGGATGCTCAACTGAATGGTGATGACGAAAACTTCGGCGGGGCTGCATACGAAGAGGAAAAGAGTGTGCCACTGAGAAACTTGATGAACAGTAATAACCAACAGCGATTGCCCAGCAACATCCCAAAGCCGAAAGTCATCATGGGCGAGAATAACGGTGACAACATCAACAAGAATATGACGGTTAAGCCCACCACTAAAATGACCCCTCGAACGATGCAGAAGCATGCGCAGGAAACTGTGATGATGAAGAGCATGAGCTCTCCGGAAAGCCTGGCGATTAAGCTCCCACAGGTTGGGGATGTAGATGCTGATGACGATGGAGACTGCGACGAGAACCCTGAGGGTGCAGAGAGGCCAAATTTCAAACGAATCATCGACGCCAAGAGCACAAATAATACTGATAATTCCTACACCGACACATCAACTTCCTCACCACTCCAAACACCCACGACACCTGCTGATGCCAGTCCCTCCATTGGAACGGAAGCTCAGATCCGCTTTCAGAAGGCGCGCATAAAGGCCCTGAATGTTCAATTGAAAGAAGCATTGATGACGAAAAAAGACGCGGAGGAAGGAATGAGGGGAGCGCAAAAGAAAAGCAAGGAGGTGACAGAGGAGAACAAGAGGTTGAGCAAGGTGATTTTAGATTTGAAAAAGGAGGCGGAGAAGATGAAGAAGGGCGTGACAGACCATTCCAGCGAAAATGATGGGCTAAAACGCGAGCTCGCACAAACGAAGAGGGATTTGGCTGCTGCCAACAAGGTGGCCGCAAGTGCTGAAAAGGAACACAAGGGACGGGAAATTCGTCTGGCTCGAGCACTCGAGGAGTGCGAGAAATTCAAGGCAGTTCTTGCCAAGGCCACTCAAGATACGAAGGCGGGGGGGAAAGATGCAAGGAAAGAAAACGATAAGTTGACCAGCCAAATCCGCAGCCTTGAGAGACAGAGGGCGGAGCTTCTGACGGCCTTCAAGAAGCAGGTCAAATTGATTGACTGTTTGAAAAAGCAGAAGTGTCACATTGAGGCGGCCAAGTTGTTGAGCTTTACTGAGGAGGAATTTGTGAAGGTCTTGGACTGGGAATAGTGATAGTATAAAAGAAATTGTTGTGAACTTACTTTTGGGTTGAAATTAGTGTCGCCCTTTACTTTAGAGAAAGTAGCTGTTCTCCAATTCAACTGTGTCCCCACTTGCAAAAAGAGAAGTTTCGTTGACATTTTTTATCCAGCTCCAGGTGGCGCTGTTTTTGCTGTTAATTGTTAGGCTACCGAGTCCAAACACTTCGCCGTTGCGATAAGCGCTCCAAACAGGGGGGGTGTCAGATAGAAATTTGTCTGCATGACCCTCCCGGTTGCCTCCATCTCCGATGATGACATACATGGGGGCGGTGTCATCCAACTCGCCGTAAGCAACTTGTTTTGTGCGCTCGTACCCATGAACGTGGCCGGAAAAGATGGCGTTGACACGGTTGTTGATGAAGAGATTTTCCATCGAATTCATCATTGTAACTTCCTGGATCTCATTTTGGTGGTCATTGAAGCTGTTGTAAAAAGGGCAGTGAAATAGAACGAATAGCCAGGGGGTTATGACTCGGTCAACTGACGCAAGAGTATTTTCAAGCCAGATGTACTGAGGCGAATCCAGGTTAGTGTCCGTGTAGCTGTTCAAGAAAATTATAGTCGCAGGACCAATCTCAGTCTTGTAGTAGCTGTTGCCATTTTCGTAATGACCCTGAAACACGGATGGGGTCGGATTTCCGGTGAATTGATCAGGAGATGCGTTTTGAATAGAAGCAGGCACTAAGTTTGGCATCTTGTACCGACTTTGGTAGGCTGTAAAGACCTCATAAGTTTGGTCATTAATCTCAATCTCGTGGTTCCCAGCAGAGACATACCAGGGAGTTGTGGCAGCAACAGCTTCAATCATCTCAAAATAAGAATCCCACCGAGGCTGCTCGGCATCGGCGTAAGACATATCCCCCGCATGCAGAATCGCAGCAAATTCGTGAGGGTTATTCTCAGTGATGTGGGCAACAGTGAGTCTAGAGTTGTTCGTCTGGCCAAGGTCACCCACAAGAGCAAATTTGAGGGGAAAGTCAGAATAGTTAATGGTGGTAGGGGGGGGGAGAACAAAATCGTAGGTTTTGGTCGAGTTGGCGATCTTGTAAAAATAGTTTGTGTCGGGAATGAGGTTGTTAAGGGTCACATGGTGAATATAGTCAGAGGTGTAAGGGCCAAACTTGGTAGTGTTTGAGGTATAGGAAAAGGAATCATCTTTGGTGGTGTACTCCATTGACAGATCGTCTTTTGTTACCCCGTAGAATACCGTGCTTGCACACTTTGAGGATTTGGTCAGGTAAGAAATCGTCATGGAGGTGGACGCATCAATGGACCCGACAATGTGAACTTGGGTAGGATTACAGTCCTGAGAATAGACCATGGGGAGAACATAAGAAACTATGAGGACAATCACCCTACAACAATGTGCGATCTCCATGATTTTAACAAGAGGGAATTCACACTGCAGATGAATCGACACGAATCGACGACTCGACGACCGAAAACCGAAAACCGAAAATCGTTTTTTCCCTCTTGCCTTAACTCCCCCCACACGACAAACTTAACTATAAAACCTTTACGTAACCCTTCTACAACTTCGAAGGAACTGCCTCTGCAAAAATAAATAGAAGAATCTCTAGTGTTGTTTGTGTGGTTATATATCTTAAACAAGTATTATGAGGTTAATCACGACGCTAACAGTGACTGCAGCTGCTGCTGTGGCAAAAACAATTATTCCCACCCCCAGTGCTGCTCAACTCCGTTATCAAGAGACTGATTTTATTGCACTGATCCATTTCAATATGGGCACCTACGCTCATAATGGGGACCCGTGCTGCGATAGTAGTAACTGGAACGTTGTTGCTGATTACGCTGACGGCATGTCCAGCTCTCCAGCAACTTTCAATCCTGTTAAGCTAAATACAACACAGTGGATGGAGAGTATCAGTGCTCTGGGTGCAAACATTGCCATTCTGACGGCGAAGCACGGGTGTGGCTTTACTATTTTTGAAAGTGATGCAAAGTTGCCGAATGGGGAACCCTATGGCTACGGAGTGAACTCAACATTGGATGTTGTTAGGCAATTTGTTGATGCCGCTGATGCGTACGGGGTTGGGTATGGACTGTATTATTCTATTATGAAGAATTTTAAGCTCTGTCGTTCCTTCTCTGGGACCAATAGTTGCATGGATGAGGTCCTTCCAAACCAGTTGAACTTGACCGATCAGGACTATGAGTTTGTTGTGAGACAGCACCTCGAAGAGATTTGGACGAATTATGGAAATTTCACCGAGGTGTGGGTCGATTCTGTCCTCCCTGAATGGGGAGCCGAGATGATGGAGGAATTGCAGGGTCAAGCGATAGGTACCCCCGAGAATCCCACTTATTGGTGTGGGACTGAATCTGGCAACCCAAGCGCAGATGTGTCCGCTGGCGATTTTTGGAGCACAAGTAGCAGCGAAGAAATGGCCCACTGTGAAGATTCAGATGAAGCTCAGAATAAGTGTTATGTGGGTAATAAAGATGGTGACCTATATCTTCCCAAGTTTTGTGATCCCCAGTTGTTTGAGGAGCACGTTTGGTTCTGGGAAGATGGATTGAACGTCCGCACCCTGAAAGAAATGATTCCTATCTACCACGATATTGTTGGTCGAGGAATGGTAATGGAACTCGCTTTCAGCATAAATCGGGTTGGACTGGTCGAAGAGAGTCATGCTGAGGTGTATAAACAGCTTGGCGATTGGGTTAGAGAATGCTACGGAACGCCAATAGGCCAAACGATGGGTGGAATTGGTGATGTTGAGTACGAACTTGAGATCGAGGGGGGAATAGTTTTCGATCGGTTCCAGCTAGCGGAGGACGTCGTCTCCGGGCAGCGCGTGCATGATTACGCCATTACAATGAGTGTTGATGGCGCAGATGATTTGGAGTTACACATTGGTAAAGCTATCGGTAGAAAAAAGATCGTTTTGTTGGATGAACCCATCACGACTGACAAGAAAAGCGTGTTGAAGTTGACTGTGAAAGACAGTGTTGCTCCGCCCATTATGGAACAATTCGCCGTCTTTTCGCCCTGTGCGTCGGCCTAAATGTTCGTAGATAATAATGACGATATTTGTGAGATATTTTTTTGTTGTTGTTGGTGTCGTTTCAATATTCGGTATATTCTACGGCAAAATGCGGAGGCTCAGGTCTTTAATATATTAGAGAATCATACAATAAACCTTTGACCCCAGCATCGGTACACCGCTTCGATATGTAAAATTCAACTTTTTCTCTTTCACTTTTAGAGGGGGTCGTCGTCGTTGTTAGCGCGCAACAACACAGCCGCGCATCCTCCCTGTCTGCAGGCTTGCTAACTTCCAAAATTTGTGCCAACATTTGACCCTAAACTAAATCCTCCATTATTTTCTGAATCCCCGAACACTCCTCCTTCCAACCAGAACACTCCTCCTTCCAACCAACCCCATTGGAGCCTTGGCCGTCGGCTTACATCCAAGTGGAGTCGTTCTGGTCGAGGAAGAGCATGTCCTTGTAGGTGGCAAGAGTCCAGGCCTCCTCGGGGACGACCTCCTCAGCAGAGTCACAGACCTCCCTGACGTCGACCATGGTCTCGAGCCTGAGGACCCTGGCCATCTTGGCCTTCTCGTAGGGCTCCTCCTCGGCGTGGATCTTGGACATGGCGTCCTTGACGATCTTGACACTCTTATCAAGGTCGGCGAGGAACTCGCTGGTTTGGGCCTCTCCGAGGCCAGCGTTCTTCACGGAGGGGATGACGTGCTGGTTGATCATGTCAACCATACTCAAAGCCTCGAGCTCGACGTATCCGACGTAGTGGTCGTGGAGGATGGTCTCCCTGGCCTCGCACTCGGCCTTGGTCATGACCCCGAGCTTCTCGAAGAGCTCCACGTTCTTGTCCATGACAATGGAGTGGTTGGCCTCTACACCGCTGTCAATCCTCCAGATTCCACGTCGGGTGAGCATCTTCTGGTTGTCCTCGTTGTAGTTGTCGCCGTTGAAGATGACCCTCCAGCTCTTGTTGAGGTAGTCAGTGGCGACGGCAGCGGCAGATTCGCCGGACTCGATCCTCTCGGCGAGCTCGCCGAACTTCTCGGCGGCGATGGTGTTAAGGGCCACGTTGACCATGCTGCAGTTGACGGCGGATCCGACGGCGCGGAACTCGAACCTGCAGCCCCCGTAGGGGAGAGGAGAGGTCCTGTTCCTGTCCTCGGCAGGGACCTGGAAGGGCTGGACAGACTTGGTTCCCAAGTCAAGGGTCTTCTTTCCGGGGTTGTACTCGGCTCCAGTGTCTCCCTCCTTGAAGGCCTTGAGGTAGTTGGTCATGTCGTCTCCGAGGTAGGTGGAGATGATGGCGGGGGGGGCCTCGCAAGCTCCGAGGCGGAACTCGTTACCGGGGTTGGAGATGGCCATCCTGAGGATGTCTCCGTGCTCCTCGAATCCGGCAACCAGAGCGGCAATGACGGACGGGAAGGCGGCAGCGTTGCCGTTGGTGCGGGCGTACATGTCGGCGGGGTCCATCAAGTTGAAGGACTTTCCGTCGGAGGTCTTGGCGGAGGCGAGACTCCAGTTGTTGTGCTTTCCGCTGCCGTTGATGTCGGCGAAGGGCTTCTCCTCCAGGAGAGCAGCGAGGCCGTGCTGGGCGGCGACCTCCTCGATGACCTGCATCACCATGATGTTCTGGTCGATCTGTCCCGTGTTCACGCCGAAGAGGGGGGCGAACTCGTACTGGTTGGGGGCGACCTCGCGGTGGCGGGTCTTGAGGGGGATTCCCATCTTCCAGCACTCCTCTTGGATCTGCTGCATGCAGGCGAGGGCAGGGGTGGTCATGGAAGGGGCAGCCATGTAGTGGTCGCACATCTCCTGCCCGCGGGGGGCGTTCTTGCCCATGACGGTGCGGCCGGCCATCTGAAGATCCAAGCGACTGAGGTAGGCATCGCGGGGGATGAGGAAGAACTCCTGCTCCAATCCAATGTTGGCAATGAGACCCTCCTCGAGGTCCTTGTCCTGGGCTCCGAGGGCCTTGAGGAGACGGGTTCCGTTCTCGCTCACGGCCTGGTTACTCCTGAGAAGGGGTGTCTTCTCGTCCAGGGCGGCTCCGTAGTAGCTGACGAAGGCGGAAGGCACGAAGACCACGTCGCCCCTCAAGAAGATGCTGCTGCTCGTGTCAACGGCCAGGTATCCTCCGGCCGTGTGCGTGGCCCTAAGACCACCGTTGGGGAAACTACTTCCGTCAGTCTCTCCCCTGATGAGATCCTTTCCCTTGAAATCGAATTCGGGCTCGTTCTCCTTGTTGAACTTGAGCATCATGTTCTGCACCTGTCCAGTGAGACCGTGGCGGACACCAGAGGCGGCCATAGGCTGGAACCAGTGGCAGTAGCTGTAGGCGCCGTTGGCGGTGGCCCAGTCAAGGACGGCGGATGCGACTATGTCCGAAGAGTGCTCCGTCCATGTGGGATCCGCGAGAAGGGCTGAAGTGGCACCATGGTTAGCGAGGAACTTGTCAGCGACGGCACCCTTGACTGACATGTGGAAAGGAAAGGAAAGGAAAGGAAAAGAAAGGAAAAGAAAGGAAAAGAAAGGGCAAGGGTGGGCAGTTGGGGGTCGTGTTAGTGAGTGATGATGTTTCAAGTTGACGAGAAACGAAACGAAACGAAACGAAACGACACGAAACGAAACAATCGGGTTGGAAAGGGAAAGGGAAAAGGAAACGGAAAGGGGGGCGACACGATTTCCAAGTGAAATCGAAGTCAGGCTATGGGGGGGGGGACAGCGTAAAGCCAGGATACCTAAATGGAAAGGAAACCACATCAGTTTTTTGTCATTGGCGATGGAAGCAGACACACAACAACTATTCCCGACATCCCTCTCCTCAATGCTGGTTTCGTGCTAATCGAAACGCTTGACGAGTAAAAATTACCCCAAAAAACGGGTCAATCTTTGCCAAGGGGGGTTGAATTGGGCTTGTGGATTTTCCGCTCACTGCCGTCGGCGGTGCTTTACAGGGAATTCCGGGGGGTTTTAGAAGGTTTTGACCCCATCGAACTTTTATTCTGTCAATTTCGATGCACTTAAAAGCATCGATACGTCAAAAAATGACCCCCCCACCACGCACAGGGCACGAGAAAGACGGGAGCGCGCGAGCCACCGACGCTGACCAATGGCCAAATTACTCACATTGGTGCTGACCATATCCAGGGAGCTGAGCGGCAGCGGAGCTCAGAGCCCTTGTGGAGGGTCGAACGGTGTGTGAGAGTCGCGAAAGCATCTTCAAGACCTTAAATGAGGTTGCCGAGATTTTGGGGCTGTCCCTGCCTGAGTTCGTTTTAAACCCCCCGATTTTCGGGCTCTGGGCCAAAAAAAAAAAATAGAGATGATTTTTTAAAGGTTGTTTGGCCAAGTCAAAACATTACAATCATTTCATCATTTCATCATCTCATCAACTTAATTAATGTTGGAGGCCGTCCTACTGGGACTGTGGAGGGGGGTGGGGGGTGCACTACCTAAGCTGAGCTTTCCGCTGTCGGCGTGGCGTTTTATTGTGTCCTTTAATGAAATGCATCCAATCCATTTCAATCCTAGTTCAAGTCAAGCCAAGAAGAGAGCTCGGTCAGCAGCTCAGCAATAAAATGCTCTTAATGTCACAAAACGCATATTTTAAGACCTATGCTCTTCGACGACTTTCACCCACCTAACAAAAACACAACTTGTGCCGTCAGGAGTGTATTCCTCCTTCGCCCACCTGCTTGCCTTTCTCTTGTTAAAGCTCATGTTGCGGGGCTTTCCCCCAAATGCGGTCTTGTAGGCTCGCTTATCAACATACTGCAATTTGTTCAGTAACTGTAGGGTTAAAAAAACACCATATAAGTGATTCCTTTCTTTGCACCCAAATCACTTAACTGTTTTGACGATTGGGCACCCAAATCACTTAAAAAAAAATCACTTATTATAGGAGGATTACTGTAGCGCTCCCATTGCATTTTTGGCATCGTCCCAAAAACCAGTATATCGTGAAAAAATCAGGTTAAACGTCGATCAATGAAAATATAATTCGCAAGGCCAATAGAACGGTTGATAATGATTGG
>Ga0115557_1003503_pt1 | contig 10239 bp, 7 predicted proteins | sample COGITO_mtgs_1104_FD_87280 | JGI IMG/M metagenome (GOLD analysis project Ga0115557, IMG submission 87280) | Pelagic marine microbial communities from North Sea - COGITO_mtgs_110421 | ecosystem: Environmental > Aquatic > Marine > Epipelagic | place: Germany:Helgoland, sampling site Kabeltonne... | reverse complement strand
TGATAGCAAGCTGTTCAGCTTTACGTGTCAACAATATCAATTTAGGAATTTTTAACGATTTAGCTCATTGAAGCCTTTAAAGGAGTAATATTTATCAGCTTGTGGATTAATCATGATTGATGTACTCACTCAATTTATCCTTAAAGTGAATCGCTTTTGTCAATGTCTCTTTATAGGTCTTATTAAGGTTTGAAACAAAATTTGATTCTAATGCATTGATGAAGCGTTGGTTTGTTTTTATTTGTTTTAATACCTGAGTAGGGTCTCTTATTTCACCTTTTCCTATCATTTTTAATGATCCTGTAGAAAAGTCTTCAATTCTAATAGAATGAATTCTATTCCGTGCTTCTAGGTACCTTGCTTCTCTGGCTTTTACAATTTCATACTGTTTGTATAAAATGGCTATTTCTCTTCTAATCTCTTTGCTACTAATAACTTGAAATCCATTAGAATTTCTCATTTCATCGTAAGTAATGGTGTTCGGGGTGAAGCTATTTGCCGGTCCTGTGTTGGAGAGGTAATAGAAAACACTGTCACTAGGTAATGCTACTCCATTAATAAACCTTAATAAGTTCATTTTAGAAGAAAAGGCTAAAGAGATTAGACTGTCTTGATATTGCAAATTTTGAATATCGATCTCTACATCGCTCAGCAAGTTATTTAGAAGCTCTTGTTCTACTATTTTATTGACTCTATTTTGATTCCATGTATTAAGGCTTAAAGCGATAAGAATGCCTATTACCACCAATATAATCTCTCCAATGGCATATTTGAAGTACTGCACTGTTTTCTTTTTCTCCATGAGTTGTTGTCTTGTCTGTCTGAAGAATTTGATCATTTGAGAGCTGGTTTATCAGGCATTTTAATGTAAGACCTGGACTTTCTTTTTTCCATATCAGCCAATTGTGAATCTCCAAAACTGGCTTGATCTCCTTTGAAAACGACCCTCCATATTTTACCCTTCTTAGATTCCGAAATGTACAGAGAACCATCAGGACCTTCCGCCAATCCCATTGGACGTCCGACTGCATCAACCATGCTAGGGATGATGTCAATTCCTGCGAAACCATCTGCGAATACTTCCCATTTTCCTATTGGCTTTCCATTTTCAAATGGAACGAATGCCACAATGTATCCAGCCTGCGGTTGAGGTGTTCTATTGGTCGAGCCGTGAAATGCGATGAAGGCTCCCTTCTTGTAACGGGCAGGAAATTGATCACCTGTATAAAACATCAGGTCATTCGGTGCCCAATGAGCTGGCAAGCCCATAATTGGGTCTGTGTACTTGGTATTTTCCTTAACCCCATCGCCACCATACTCTGGCGCTAACATGCGTTTGTTTTTGAATTGGTCATAATAGGTGTATGGCCAACCGAAGTCATCACCCTGTTTAATTTTCATGAATTCTTCCGCTGGCAATACCGTGTTGTCCCATTGGCTAAAATATTGTGGAGCATGGTCATGAAGGTAATCTCTGCCATGATTGGTGGCGTATAAGCTATTATCATCTTGGTTCCATGAAATACCAACGACTGACCTCAATCCAGTGGCATAGCGCACGCCATCGGCTTGTGTCTGATTTAACTTGCTGTCGTCAAATCTCCAGATTCCTCCTAGAATTTCTAATTGAGAGCAAGGAAACTCACCTTTTACATTTCTCACACTTCCGTCAGTGACAGAGCTCCAATCTTCACATACATTAGTAGGCGCACTGAAGGTCACGTACATGCCACCATCATTGTCAAAGGCCAGTACTTTAGAGTTGTGCCAGCGAATTGGATAACTGTCAATAAGGATCATTTCTGGTAAACCTTGAGGGATTAATTCTCCTGGAATTAATTTCTGCCTATAAACAACATGCTCAGAGCTAAAATAGAGGTAGCCTTTGTGAATTCGCATTTCGGTACCAAAGATTCCGTCATTCTGATAATTTCCAAATCGTTCAATGATATCTGCTTTACCATCATTGTTGGTGTCCCTAAGCGCAACATTCCCAAGATCACCAGTGGCCAATCGTAATTTCACATAGATATCACCATTGTCATTGACGGCTAAGTGCCTGCTAGCACCTACACTATCTACAACTACCACTGCACCAAAACCATCTGGTAAAAAAAGCCCACCATTATCCGAATCTGGTTCAGGGATAACAAATGAATTCTTGACCTCACAATTGCTTATAAAGATCAATATTAGGAGAAAGACGATGTTTTTAAAGCGCATTTGTTTCATTTTATTGAACGCAAATTGCAATAAAAACACGAAATAAATAGAATTGAAAACGCCTTATTTTATGCGGTAAGTTTTTGGTAACAAGTCAGCTGCCCGTTCCCACTTCCAATAGCCATAATTGGCTAGGTATTCAGGATTCTTTATGTCACCGTTTTTATTGATAGTTACCTTGGATGCACGATTGAAAATATAGGATTCTTGTAATTGATTATCTGGGCCATCAAACTTAGCATGACTGCCTCGGGCCACTTGATTTGGCCCATCATCAGGCATGGAAGTTACTGTGCGGAATTCATTGATATATGCAGGCTCTGCAGCCTCATTGATATAAACTACTCCTAAGAAGTCTATGAAGTTGAGTTGATCGTTAGAAAAAACGTCCACTTGTGATAATTTCTTTTCATTCGTAAACGCATTTGTTGCGTTGTTGAATTTTGCCTTATAAATTTCAAAGCCCTCGCTCTCTAATTGATTATTGGCGAGCGCTTTTAAAAAATGCTGTCGGGATCCCAAAAAGGTCCTTTCCTTGTTCTTTTCCCAGCTTACAATTTCACTTCCTTCTTTCGCTTCCAATTCAGAAAACAATGCTCTTCCTGAGAATGTGATTTGACCATGCTTTATTTGCGCGCTTTCTAATAGATAATTAACCATATAGCCGGTGCCTTTGTTTTCTATTTGAATGAGGTCAATTGAATAGGCAGATACCTTACCTGTGGGATCCTTGTCCAACTTGATCACCCATGGGTTTAGTATTTTGGATTGCTTTGCATTCATCGAAATACCTAGGAAGGCTTTCTCAAATTGAGTATAAAGCTTTTTCCATTTTCGTTCTGCTTTCTTATCTGTTTTGGAAGGAGTTTGTTGTAATAAATCAGGCTTCAATTCGACTGATAAAACCCTGTCGGAAGTGGCATTTCCAGTGTAAGATTTGAAGCCAATTTTGTTCACCACTATTTTGTTAAACCCTTCTGGTAGGTTGGTTATTTCAAAATTTCCAAATTGATCTGTAACTACTCCTAAGGTGGTGTTATCAATAAATACGGAAGCGCCTAAAACAGGCTTTTGAGTATCCTTGTCTATAATTGTCCCGCTAATTTTTGATTGAGCAATAATGGGCGATATAGCAAAAATTAATAAAAATAATGCGAAAGAATTCCTAATTAGACAAAGCATAATTCTCTTGTGAAATAGTTATAATGTATAACGACAGTTCAGAAAGAAAGATGCTTTTATTGGTCTACTTTTTCTTTTTGGAAGCAGGCTTTTTCTTTGCTGCTTTTTTCTTCTTCGGAGCGTTCTTTTCAATTATTGCCAAAACCTTTTCTAAGGTCATTTTGGAAACGTCTACCGTCTTAGGAAGCTCAATTTTGACTTTACCTTTGAGAATATTGTGTCTTCCCCAACGGGCTTTTTCAACGCGAATACCTTCTTCTTCCCAGTTGTGAATTACCTTGTCAATTTCCTTTTGGATTTTGTCCTCGATCAGTTCAACAATTTCAGGTTCAGATAAATTATCCCAATCGTACTTTTTGTTTACATTAATAAACATGTTGTTCCATTTGATAAATGGCCCAAAACGTCCTTTTCCTTTTTGAACAGGTAATTCCTTATAAATGTAAATAGGAGCGTCCGCTTTACGTTTTTCCTTAATTAATTCGATGGCTTCATCAATTTTAATAGATAAAGGGTCAACATCTTTTGGAAGGGAAATGAACTTTTCGTCAAACCTAATATAAGGCCCAAACCTCCCGATGGCTGCAACTACTTCTTGTTCTTCGTAGGTACCTACTGTGCGTGGAAGTTTAAATAGATCTAAAGCTTCTTCAAGGGTAATTGTATCAATATACTGGTCCTTTCTAAGACTTGCGTATTGTGGTTTTTCAGCAGTTTCATCCTCCGTATTTGTTTCTCCGATTTGAACCATAGGTCCAAACCTTCCTAACCTGGCAATTATTTTATTGCCAGACTCTGGGTGTGAGCCTAGGTGTTTGTCTTCTCCACCACGTTCACCCTCTTCAGCGATTAAAACCTTTTCATGGAATTTCCCATAAAAATTCTCAATCATCACATTCCATTCTTGCTGGCCTTGGGAAATTTTATCGAATTCTTGTTCTACGTCTGCAGTAAAAGAATAATCAATTACACGATCAAAGTTTTTTACTAGATAGTCATTGACAACCATCGCGATGTTTGTAGGGAAAAGCTTGGCTTTTTCTGCACCAGTCACTTCCGTTTTTGTTTGAACATCAACGGTGTTGTTGGACAATATAATTTCTTGGTACTTTCTGTCTACGCCCTCTCGATTCTCTTTGACCACATAGTCTCTTTTTTGAATTGTAGAAATCGTAGGTGCGTAAGTAGATGGTCGTCCAATGCCCATCTCTTCTAATTTTTTTACTAAGCTTGCTTCAGTGAACCTGGCTGATGCACGACTGAATCCTTCTTTGGCAATCATTTGGTTTAATGCCAAATCCTGTCCTATAGTTAGAGGGGGCAGCATTCCTTTTGTGTCCTGGCTTTCGTCTTCCTCATCATCCGTAGATTCGATGTATACCTTTAAGAAACCCTCGAACTTAATCATTTCACCCTGTGCTCTTAGGGTTTCAGTAGTAGTTGAAATACCAATAGTAGCAGTCGTTTTTTCTAATTGAGCATCTGCCATTTGTGATGCAATCGCCCTTTTCCATATGAGGTCATAAAGGCGTTCTTCATTATAATTGGAACCCGCACTATGACTTGCAAAATTACTCGGTCTGATGGCTTCGTGTGCTTCTTGTGCAGAGGAAGATTTGTTTTTAAATGTCCTGTTCTGAACAAATTCAGATCCGTATGCATGGGTAATTTCTGCAGAGGCATTTTTGATTGCATCACCAGAGAGGTTTACCGAATCGGTTCTCATATAAGTAATCTTACCCGCTTCGTAGAGTTTTTGGGCTACTTGCATGGTTTGGCCTACTGAGAAACTCAATTTCCTACTTGCTTCTTGTTGCAGTGTAGAAGTGGTAAATGGCGGTGCAGGGCTTCTTTTTGCTGGTTTCGTCTCTAAGTTTTGAATGGAGTAATCAGCGTTAACACATGAATTTAAAAAGGCCTTTGCTTCTTCCTCAGAATTGAATTTCTTAGGCAATTCAGCCCTAAAAGCGCGTCCTTCTGATTTAAAATGAGCCGTTATTTTAAATGATGATATGGCATTGTGCTGAATAATGTCTCTTTCCCTTTCAACTACTAACCGTACAGCGACAGATTGAACCCTACCCGCTGACAAGCCGTACTTAATTTTTTTCCATAAAATAGGAGACAACTCAAACCCAACAAGACGGTCTAAGATTCTTCTAGCCTGTTGTGCATTTACTAAGTCAATATCAATTGCTCTTGGATTTGCTATTGCGTTCTGAATAGCTCTTTTGGTGATTTCCCTGAATACAATTCTTTTGGTGCTTTGTTCTTTGAGGTCCAAAGCCTCCATTAAATGCCAACTAATTGCTTCTCCTTCACGGTCATCATCACTTGCTAGATAGATGGTTTCAGATGTCTTGGCTAATTTTTTTAAATCTCGAATTACATTCTTCTTGTCATCGGTTACTTCATAGGTTGGCGCGAATCCATGCTCTATATCAATGGCCTTATCGCCCTTTGGTAAGTCTCTAACGTGACCGTAGCTTGAAACTACTTTAAAGTCTTTGCCAAGGTATCCTTCAATGGTTTTTGCTTTAGCGGGGGACTCAACAATTACGAGATTCTTCGACATACAAGAGTTTTATTATAATTCAGAATGGCCCAAAGATGAACATAAAACTTTCAAAAAAACAAATCATTTTTGTTGAAGACATTATAATAATATATTAAAAGGGACTCTTCAACGTTGAAAAGGGCATAATATAAAAGAGAGGAATATGGTCAAGAATCTATTATTAATTAGGCATGCAGATGCATTGCTACAAACTAAGGATCAGCGTGATTTTCAACGAGTTCTGTCAGCACGAGGTATTAATCAAGCCGCATTATTAGGGGATTATTTAAGTTTAATGGATTTGAATTTTGATACATTGTTTTTGAGTCCAGCAGAAAGAACTAAACAAACGACAAAAATAATTTCGAAAAACTTAAAGTCAGTACCAAAGGATATTATAACTGAAGAATTTTATGAAGCGACTTTGAATACCATGATTGCGTCGGTCAATAGGTTAGAGCCCATGCATACCAATGTTATTCTCGTAGGACACAACCCATCTATTGCTTCCTTATGTCAACATTTAATAGGTGATCAATATTTGAATTTCACAACAGCAGCATGCGCACATATCGAATTTGAATTTGAGGATTGGTCAATGGCCATAAAAAGAAGTGGTATCCTCAAAGATTTTTATTACCCAGGAAAGATGGATTTGATTTAATGATTTTTTGCCTTCTTTAATATTGAACTCATATTTGTATGAATTCAAAAAGGATTAAAGAATGGCCGCATTAGGTAGACATATTATTGTAGAGTACTATGATTGCACTCCCAACTTATTAAATGATGTAAGTTTCATTGAGTCTTGTCTGGAAAGTGCGGCAAAGGATGCTGGCGCAACCATTATCAATTCAACTTTTCATCATTTCTCTCCTTATGGTGTTTCAGGGGTAGTAGTGATACAAGAAAGCCACTTGGCGATTCATACTTGGCCTGAATATGGCTTCGCTTCTGTTGATCTATTTACTTGTGGTGGTGCTGTTGATCCATGGGTCGCATATAAAATATTAAAGGAGAAGTTTGAAGCCGGACATGGTTCTGCGATGGAATTGTCCAGAGGGGAAATGGCCTTGCTTTCTCAAAAAGAGTTTGACATCAAGTCATTGAGAGATGAAAAAAGCGCTGAAAACGGAACACCATTAAAGACCCGTGACATTTGGTTTACCGAACGTGATGATGAAATCGCGCTTTCATTAAAGCATGAAGCTAAATTATTCGATGAGCAATCTGATTTTCAGAAAGTAGAAATTTACCAAACTAAGGCATATGGTAATATGCTGACCCTGGATGGTATGGTAATGACAACAGAGAAAGACGAATATGTTTACCATGAAATGATTACCCATATTCCAACACTTACACATGCCAATCCGAAAAGAGCCTTAGTAATTGGAGGTGGAGATGGCGGAACTGTGCGTGAGCTTCTCAAGCATGGTACTTATGATGAGGTGATTATGGTGGAGATTGACGAAAAGGTTATCGAAGCCTCAAAGGCATTCTTACCATCAATTGCTGCTGCTTTAGATCACCCTAAACTTAATTTAATAGTCGATGATGGCATTAAGTATGTCAATGCAGCAGCTGAACGTAGTTTTGATGTTGTTATCGTGGACTCCACCGATCCTATTGGTCCTGCAGAAGGGCTTTTTACGGCTGAATTCTATAAGGAAGTTTATAGAATTCTTACAGCTGATGGCATTATGGTCACGCAAAGTGAGTCTCCTAGATTTAACCAAAAGGTATTTAAAGAGGTTTATGAAGTATACCGCTCTATTTTTGGAGTGAAACAAGTGCACTGTTATTTAGCTTATATACCTACATACCCGACAGGTATGTGGTCTTTTTCTTATTCCTCAAAAGGTGTCTCTCATCCATTGAAGAATATTGATAAAGAAAGGCTAGCAGCTTTTACTAGGAGCAATAAGCTTCAGTATTATAACGAAGCGATTCATCAATCGGCATTTGCATTGCCTAATTTTGTAGCCGAAATGATCAATGAATAAGCAGGACCAAATAGCGTCATTTAATCCTAATGGAGTGGGCGTCAAAGGCACACTCTTTGGATTACCTTTTACAGAAGCAACTGCCGAAGTAATTGTAATCCCAGTCCCTTGGGATGTAACAGCTTCTTATGGAGGCGGGACATCAGGTGGGCCATTGGCTATTTTAGCCGCTTCAACCCAATTGGATAACGAACAATCTGATATTCCAGAAGCTTGGAAATTAGGAATTACAATGGCTGAAATTCCGGAAGTTTGGAATTCATTAAGCACAGCTTATCGACAAAAAGCAGTACGCTATATTGATTGGCTAGAAGCTGGGAGTGACGAAGTTCAGAAGGAGGAAATGGTTAATATATTAGCCGAGATAAATGAACAATGTGCTCAGTTGATGACCTATGTAGGGCAGGAGACAGCTTATTGGTTGAAGCAGGGAAAGATGACGGTGCTGCTTGGTGGCGACCATAGTGCGCCTTATGGGCATATTAAAGCGTGTTCTAATTTTCATGGGGCACTAGGAGTGCTCCAAATTGACGCACATGCTGATTTACGAAATGCATATGAAGGCTTTGATTATTCCCACGCTTCAATAATGAGTAATGTCCTCGGAATAAAAGAAGTTGCTAAGCTAATTCAAGTGGGAGTACGTGATTATTGCCCTGAAGAAGCTGAATTGATAAATAACTCTGATAGAATTGTCACATTTTTTGATCAGCATATCAAAGAGGCTGCATATGCTGGAAAAACATGGGCTCATCAATGTGATGAAATAATAACTGAGCTACCTGACCAAGTTTATATTTCTTTCGATATCGACGGGCTGAATCCGAGTTACTGTCCTAATACCGGTACTCCGGTTCCTGGCGGTTTTGACTTAGATCAAATTATGTTCTTGGTTAAAGCTGTTGTGAAAAGCGGAAGAAAGATTGTGGGAATGGATTTGTGTGAGATAGCTGAAGGAGATGGAGACTATGATGCGAATGTAGGAGCGAGGGCCCTTTATCGAATGATAAACTTGATGGCTGTCTCCAATCAGAAACTTTCATTCCAGTAAACGCCTTTCACAAGATTAAATACCATAAACTAAACTTACTTCTTGTCAGCCTGTTGGTTTTAACCTAAGTTAGGGGTTTAACCAAAATCAAATCACGTGGGTATAGTAGAAGACGCAACTGTCTGGTTCAGTAGTTTTATTTGGGGAATTCCTCTTTTAATAATTGTAATGGGCGGAGGTTTGTTCTTCATGGTCTATTCAAGATTTTCTCCCTTTAAATACTTAAAACATGCGATTAATATCCTTCGTGGTAAATACGATGAAGGTGAAGAGGAAGGTCAAATAAGTCACTATGAAGCACTTTCTACGGCAATAGCCTCTACTGTTGGTATGGGTAATATAAGTGGTGTAGCAGTGGCCATTTCGATGGGAGGGCCGGGTGCTATATTTTGGATGTGGGTTTCTGCTTTTGTAGGAATGACGACCAAGTTTTTTACATGTACACTGGCTGTAATGTACAGAGGCAAAGATTCTGAGGGAGAAGTTAGAGGTGGGCCAATGTATGTAATTACGGAAGGTTTGGGAAAGAAATGGAAGCCAATGGCGATGTTCTTTTGTGTTGTTGGTCTCTTCGGAGCGCTTCCAATATTTCAAGCGAATCAATTGACCGCAGCAATGAATGCTGTGGTCGGTCCAATGGCTGGTTATGACGCTACACAAACCTTTTCTTTGTTTGGTGCTGATGTTTCAACTTCCTCGTTCGTGACAGGAATTATATTAATGATTATTGTTTCCACTGTGATTTTTGGAGGAATTAAAAAAATAAGTAAGGTGGCTTCAAAATTGGTGCCGTCGATGGTAGCCCTCTATTTTGTTTTAGTCCTTTACATTCTATTCCAAAATTTAGGTGGTATTCCTGATATTTTTGCCAGCATTTTTAGTGAAGCATTTTCTGGTAATGCGATGCTTGGTGGTGGAATTGGTGCGGTAATTATTGTTGGTGCAAAACGTGCTGCATTTTCGAATGAAGCAGGTTTAGGTACAGCGCCAATGGTGCATGGAGATTCAAGAACTAAGGAACCTGTAAGAGAAGGTTTAGTTGCGATGTTAGGGCCTGCTATTGATACTTTGTTGGTATGTACTTTGACAGCATTAGTAATTCTCGGTACTGGAGTTTATGAAGCACAATTGGGGGCGCAAGACACTGGTTTACTTGGAGTAACCTTGACCCTTGATGCCTTTAATCAGGCGATACCGGGTGTCGGAGGCTACCTCTTGAG
>Ga0115557_1003499_pt1 | contig 10244 bp, 16 predicted proteins | sample COGITO_mtgs_1104_FD_87280 | JGI IMG/M metagenome (GOLD analysis project Ga0115557, IMG submission 87280) | Pelagic marine microbial communities from North Sea - COGITO_mtgs_110421 | ecosystem: Environmental > Aquatic > Marine > Epipelagic | place: Germany:Helgoland, sampling site Kabeltonne... | reverse complement strand
ATATATATATATATATATATATATATATATATAAGTATGAGTGAACATCATTCTAAACCGCCGAATCCGCCACCGCGACTGCCACCGCGACCGCCACCGCGACCGCGACCGCCACCGCGACCGCCATCGCGACCGCAACTTCCGGCAAAGGTAGGAAAAACATCTTCAGCCGATTATAGATCTAGGATGGGATTCCCGGAACCACGGACTCGTCCGGCAAAGGTAGGAAAAACATCTTCAGCCGATTATAGATCTAGGATGGGATTCCCGGAACCACGGACTCGTCCGGTAGGTGGGGGGAAGAGAAATAAATCAAAAAGAAGAAATAAATCAAAAAGAAGAAATAAATCAAAAAGAAGAAATAAATCAAAAAAAAGAAATAAATCAAAAAGAAGAAATAAATTTAATTAAGAAATGTTAATAAAATTTTGTTTTATATGAGTATCAATAATTATTTCACCTGGCAATAAATAACATCCATTATCATATATTTTTTTAATTACAATATGAGAATTATAAGGTATATTAATAACTGTAGTTTTTTCAGGTAATAGATTACATAGTTGAAACATTGATGTATTATGATATTTATATACAAATAAGTTATAATTTGTTTTGTTAGAAAGTCTAACCGGATTTTTCATTTTAATGAATTGGTATTTTTAATTATTATTAATTAATAGTAATCAAATTTAATTAGAAATCATTTAAAGAGAATAAATAATTAGATATCAAATGATTAATGATAAATTATTATTAGAGTCTTTGCATGTCTTTTATAAAAATATATATAATAGAGATAAATTATTATCAGTATTAAGGGAAGAAAAAAATATATCTTTAAGATCAATCGATTGGTTTATAACAAATTATTCAAAGAAAGGGAATACATATTATATTATTTATGAAGATTCGGATAAAAATCCCACATTTGAGGATAAAGATAATAATTATAAAAAAAATATGAATGTATTTCATTCATATAAATCACAATTAAAAGCGTATTCTAAAAAAAAGTTTGATCCATTTTGTAGGAGAAATAGAATAAGATTTAAGATAGATAATGATCATTCTATTGAGACAACAATAGGACAATTAAATTTTTTTAAATGGGCGATATCAAATCTTATTATAGAATATATAATAAATAATAAAACCGAAATAGAAACTGATATGAATAATTCTTTAAAGCAAACAAAAATAAATAAGGAAGATAAAAGTAATGGTTCGCGGAAAAAAAGGCAAGAATTATCATTATCTGCTACCAGAGGATTAAATATGAATCATGTATCAGTAGAATTATATTTTGATTAATATATTTAAAAAAATATTAATCATAAAAAAATATAAAATAGATATAAAATATGTATCAAATGTATGTTTTAACTAATAAAAAGAATATTTTAATATTAAATGGTGAAAGGGAATCATTTAGATGTCGTCAAAGGAATAAGAATATGAATGGTGAAAAAGTAAAACCATTAATATTTGTAAGTTATAAAACAATGTTAATGGAATCATTAAAATAATAAAAAAGTTTATGGTGAATTTACTTACAATACTTTATGTAAACTGTAAACTTATTTAAACAATTAGTATATAAATACTAATATAGTAATATATAATATGCAAATTTTCGTAAAGACATTAACTGGGAAAACAATTACTCTTGAGGTTGAGGGTTCAGATAGTATTGAGAATGTAAAGGCAAAGATTCAGGATAAGGAAGGAATTCCACCGGATCAACAACGATTAATTTTTGCTGGAAAGCAATTAGAAGATGGAAGAACATTAGCAGATTATAATATTCAAAAGGAATGTACATTACATCTTGTTCTTCGATTAAGATAAATTTTTAATTTTCATTATAATATATATTTTACAGATTAATTTTTATACAAAAAAAATTAATAAAAGAAGAATAATTAAAAAGAATATAATTTAGTTTTTATGATTTAGTCTTCTACAACTTCATCTTCATCGCTATCCGATTCTACAAAATTATCTCTAGCAAGCTTTTCTGCTTGATCTTCATCGTCTGAGTCATCCATAAATGCATATTCATCGAATCCCTTAGGAACCTTTACACGAAGTTGTAGAGCAGACCATGTACAACCAAACTTACCAGGTGAATGCCATACAAAATCGCACTTAAATAGTCCCTTAATTTGAGATCCCTTCTTAACGCATTTTGTAAATTCCAGATAATTTTCTGCATCCTTATTATTAAAGTTAATTTCACTCTTTTCTTCATTAAAGCATCGACACTCAATCTTGCCATCCTTCTTCTTAATCTTAAATCCAAATGATGGTGGATATCTACCAGTTGGTTCACCTGTTTCTGGATCAGTGTGAGTCTTAATTGTATTAGTAAACATAGACTCAATTACATCATTGGAAATATTCTTCTTACGGAACCATTCTACTGAATTTTCCTTAGCTAGTTCCTTAAGCTTATCATCAAATTCTAGCATCTTATCATGAAATACCTTACTACTTTCATTTGATAGATTAATATTTGACTTAATGTTAAACTTCGAATTGGGTCCATCCTCAAATACCTGAGGATCAAATGTAATTTCCATTTCTGGAGACTGAATATACATAGGTGATCCTTCATACTCAAGGAAGAATAGCTTTGCCCCATTCGGCATTGTCTTTGCTGATGAAAACTTCACCTTTGACGCATCAAAGTCCTTGGGGAGGATTGGATTAAAATTGCTCATGCTTTTTATAAAGTTCTTTTTTCTTTTTTTTAAAACTTATTAACTCTGTAGTTTGTTTTATTCGCTTTAGTTTTCTTTGTTATTATTTATTTATTCTTATATTATATGTCTGTTTGTGGTTGTATTTAATTACAATAAAGTATCAAATCAAATTTTTAAGTAGTTTTTGTTAAATAAAAGATATTTAAAATTTTTAACTGAATTATTAATAAATAGATGAACAATAAATGTCAATTTATTAAAGAAAATGATTCATTAATATGCAAACATGAACAAAAATATGGTTGTTATTGTTATAAACATCGCAAAGAATATCTTATAGTAAATGATACAATATGCAAAGAGAGATTTACTGGATTAGAAAAAGATTATTTAAGAAAGGATATTATTAAATTTAGGAAAGAAAAGATGAAAAAAAAATCATCAAATAATAGTAAGGGGGAATTATTCAATGAAGTTAAGATATTTATAAATTCATTAAATAATTATAATACAGAGATAAAAAATATAATAAAAGTACAATCAATTTATAGAGGATATAAATATAGAAAAAATAAAATAATAAAATGCAATAATGATGAGGATTTTTATACTTATGATTTATTAAAGGATATACCTAATAAATATTTTTATTCATATAAAGATTCTAATAATATTAGATGGGGATTTGATATAAGATCATTATATAAATTATTACAGATGAATATGCCTAATCCATATACAACTGAAACTATTTCTCAGTATATTATAAATGATATTAATAATAAAGTTGATATATTAAAAAATAATAATGAATATAATGATTTAGTTAATGATATTAAACGAAATAGAACTGATATTATAAAGCAAAAAATAGTAGATTTATTTTCATTTATAGAACAATCAGGATATACTTGTCATGTAGATTGGTTTTTATCATTAAATATTCGTAAATTAAAACAACTTTATAAGGAATTAGAGGATATTTGGAATTATAGAAGTCAGTTAAATGAGCAGATGAAAAGGAATATTTGTCCACCTGATGCGAATATTTTTAAGACTCCATTAGTAGAAGTTTTAAATTATAATAATAAAGAAGATTTACAAGAATTAATTATTCATGAAGTAACTAAATTCACACAAGCAAATAGTGATTCAGATAGGAAATTGGGATTTATGTATTTTTTAGCAGCATTTGGTCATGTTTCCCATCAATGTTATTTAGCTCATATTGAATGGTTATCATTTCTGTTATAATATTAATTTTTTTTATAAATTTTACCGATTTTATTATCTGTTTTTTTGATTAAATCCCATTTACAAAGACTTTTTGATTTGTAATTGCCACCATAAAATTTCTTATCATATTTTATATTATTATATTGTAACTTATTACAATGATTATGAAACATTTTTTATAACAAAAAATATAAAATTATTAAATCAAATTTATATATTAAAAAACTTATTTAAAAGAATATTAATATAAGATATTATATAAATAGAGAGCGCGGTTGATTGATAAAAATAAAAAATAAATAAGAATATATAAATAAAAATGCCCCCAAAGACTACTAGTAAACCCAAGAATGTGAAAAAGACGAATGTTGCAAAGAATAAGAAGGTTGTAAAAACTCCCCCATCTGTTGTTGAGACACCGGTTTCCACGGATACGGTTTCCATGGATACGGTTTCCATGGATACGGTTTCCATGGATACGGTTTCCACGGATACGGTTTCCGCGGATACGGTTGTATCTACTTCGGTGGACGCGGTTTCTGCGACTCCGTATTTAGATGAGTTTTCTTCCTTGATGACAGAACTTGACAATGCTGTTACTTTAATTAAGTCTTTAAAGAGTCGTGTAGTAAAGTTAGAAAAGCAGGTTCACAGAGATAGCAAGGTTATGGCAAAGAAGCTTCGTGGAAGGAAGAATCGTGTCCGTGATCCCAATGCCCCGAAGTCAGGATTTGCAAAGGCTGGTCCTGTATCTTCTGATATGTCAAAGTTTCTTGGTTTATCGATGGATGAATTAATCTCTAGGACTGATGTAACAAAGAGAATTCACACATATTGCAAGACACATAACCTACAGAACCCTGAAGATAAGAGGAAAATTACACCCGATTCTTCGCTTAAGAAGCTATTGAATATTCCGAAGGGAGATGAACTAACTTTCTTTAATCTTCAAAAGTATATGAAGGTACATTTTCCCAATAAAGAAGGTGTTTATCCCACTCTTTAAATTTTTAATTCTATAATACTCATTTTCATTGTTTTATAAAATATATCTTTTATTGATATATTTTTTTTCTTGATAGTTTCCAAATTATATATAAATTTTAAGAAACTTTTATTATCATTTAGATATGGATTCATAAATTGTTGTAAGAATTCATTAAAATGTGTAAATATTTCAGCTACTATAAGATAGTAAGCAGAAACATTTGTATAATCATCAACATTAGTTATTTTATTTTTTTTAATGAATTGCTTAACTTTATTACCTTGATAAATAGAGAATTCACATTCAATTGCTAACATTGTACAGAAATTTTGATATTTTTTTTCCGTTTCTGATATTTTAGATATAAAATATATATTCATTATTTTAGCCCATATTTCAGTATATGATTCATCTATAAGAATATCGCTACTTTGATATTTATATTTTTGACATAATTTTTCAGTTATTCCTTGATCAGTTCCTAGATTAGAAAATCTAAGACCATGAATTATTTCATGTATTAAGACTTTTATACATTCTTCTTTTCTAAAAATAGATATTTCTGATTCTGTATGTGTAAATCTAGTTAATCCGGAATTAACATTAAGAGGAGTTATAGTTTTTTGATTTGTTCTAATACTTTTTTTATCATTTAAAGGACAAAAATTAATAATAATTTTTCTATCACAGTCAGTATGTGATGATATATATGATATAGAATCAATTAACAAATTTATATTTGGTAATTTTTCATTATCATTAAGAAATAAATATAATGTTATATGAATCTTGTATTTAGATAAGACTCTCCAACAAAATTTATATTTATTATTTCTTTCCTGTATTTTTTTATATAAACTTTTATGAATGAAACTAGAATTTGGAAAATTTTTAGATGAATTACTATTCTTTAAGTCAACAATTTCATATGAAGTATCTAACGAATGATATAATTTTTCTATTAATGGATTTTGTAAATATTCTTTTATATTTGCTTTTTTATATAATAAATTTATGCCATTTAAAGAATTTTTAGTTAACATATTAATAATTATATAGATAATTTAAGTAAATATTTCTTTTAAAATATTTTTATATTTATATTTATCCATAATATTTAAATTTAAATTTTTATAGATATATAGATTACCTCTATAATTATTCATACTTTTAATACCAAAATTATCAATCTTTATTGATTTATTAAAATCATCATTATTTTTAAGATTTATTTTATAATGATTCGGTAAGGTTATTAAGAAACTATTATTAAAATAATATTCATATAAATTAATCTGATAATTATAATATAAATCATGACCATTTAATGAATAATTATCAGGTAAAATTGTATTTATATTAATATATATAATACTATTTTTATTATTATATATTTTTAATGAATAATCACTATGTGTTATAAATAAATTATATGATTTATTAGATGTTTTAATTATTATTTCTTTACAATTATTTAGATAAACATCTTTTAATGATCTATTTAAATTAATAATATAATCTTCCCTTAATGAATCACTATAGATATATTTAATATCTTTACACGATATTAAAGATTGCGATTTAATTTTTTTTTTAAATTTTTTTTTTATTTTAGTTTTAATATTTACAGGTAAAGAATTAAACATTAATCTAATAAATTTAAATTCGGTTGATTTAGTTAATTTTAAGTAATATTCTGTTAATATTTCTAATTCAGTATCATTAAAATTTAAAATAAATTCTTCTCCAAAATTTTCTTTTAGTAATAATTTCATATCATAAAGATATCTTTTTTTAGGATTTGATAAGGTTGAATATGCTTCAGATAAATTTTTGAAATTATTATCAGATAATCCTTTATTTTTATCCGGGTGATATTTTTTTGATAATTTATAATAATGTTTTTTTATTTCTTTAGTATTAGAAAATTTATCAATTTCTAATATTTGATAATAATCCATTCATTAAAATTTATTATTATAATTTATTTAAATAATTTCCTAGAAAAAAAAAATATTTTATAAGTATATAAAATGAATCTTGTTTCTAAAGTTGGTCCTATTGTTTCTAAAGTTAAACATCCAATCGAATTACTATTAGTCTTTCTTATTGTTTTAAGATGGGCTCCATTTGAAGTACTTGGCAACCAAGTAAATTCTAAAATTAAATCTGTCGTCCAAATGACAAAGATTCACTCTATCATGAGCAATGTATATGTTAGAACATTCTTATGGTTATTATTATTACATAGCTGTTGCTTCACAAAAGATATGAGACTATTTATGTTAATAGTTTTATATTTCGCCTCTAGATAAATATAACAATTCTATTAATAAAGACTCAATATATATTAATTTTCTATATCCTTTCTTATAATCATATTCTAAATCACTTAAAATTTTTATTATCTTACGCTTAATTTTATTTGTATATTTATAATCTTTTATATATAATTTACACAATTCACTATGAATATCATATAAATTATATTTCTCAATATTATAAGATATTTCTTTTATTTTATCTATATCTGTTTTTTTTATTTTATCCTTATTTGATATTTTATCTAAATTATTATAAATTATTTCATATACAGTTTTATAATTCATAAATAAATTATCATTATATTCACTAAATAACTTTATACATTTTTCATTATCAATAGTATATATCTTATCATATATTATTGATTTCTTTTCATAAGGTAAATCTTTAATATATAATCGCGATATATTTCTTTTTCACTATTTATTAATAATGGTATTCTTATCATTAAAGATCTACTTTTTATTGGATCTATTATAGATGATATATTTTCAGTTAAAAATATAAACCTAGTAGTAATATAATATTTTTCTATTATTACTCTTAATTTATTTTGTACAATACTATTTACAAGATTAAAATTTTTTAAAATTATAAATTTAAAAGATTTAATATTATAATAATTTTTATGATTTATTAAAATATTAATAATATCAAAAAACGTTTTATATTCTTTATTAATATTTTTCATATCAAAAATATTATATATATTATTTGATTCCCAAGATATTTTATCTTGAGTTATTAATTTAAAATTTGTACATTTTATTATAGATAATAATAACTTTAATTTATCACTGCCTTTATTTCCATATAAGATTATATTTGGACATGAATCACTATCCAATGCATTTTTTATAATATCATGTTTATCTTTCATAATTTTATTCATAACTTATTATAATGACTTACCTATGTATTAATGATTTAAATAATATATCAAGTGATAATATTTATATCAGAGAATCAAATGATAAATATCAAATATATTATAAGTGTGAAAATATTTTAGTAAATGGAATATTATTCAGTTATAAAGATAAAATTATAAAAAATAATAAATATATTCATTTAATTGCAAATGAAAATCATAAATATATTGATGAAATATTATCAAAGAAAATAAAAAATTATAATAGTTTTATCAAAGATGATCATATAATCATTAAAATAAACTACAAAATAAATTCACTATTAAAAGATAATAAAAATGAATATTATTTAAATTTATCATATATAAATAAATATAATAATACACCAATATTATATATAGTTAAATAATATTATGAATCAAATACAACGATTTATAAGAAATAATAATTTAATTTATAATAAAACAAAAGGATTAAATAATAATTTTATTTTATCAAAAGATAAAAAATCACCATTAAGTTTTATTGAAATAACTGAAAATCAATATAGATTTGTATTTAATGAATTAAATATAGAATTATTAACAGAAATAAATAATATGAGTAAAATTAATAACAAAATTGACATTCAGAATCTAAAATGGTGTGGTGGAGGAATTATAATCATATATAAGTATAAAAATATACTTAAATAATATTCTTTTATTTTATCTAAATGGATGATGCACGATTATTAGCAAATCCTTATTTACTTGCCGATGAAAAAATTAATGTAAATAAAATTACTGAAATACCAATTCATCAAAAATTAAAATATTTTTTAAATGATTCTTATAAAAATATATACTTTTCAGATAAAAAAATTAAAATTATACAAAATATTATAGAAGATCAAATTAATGATATTATTATTGACAATATAGTATCTAAATGTTTAGATGATATTATCATAGAAGTTTGTGAAAATAATAAATTTGATTTTTGTATCCCTTTTGATTAATTACATAAATGAATCTAAATTCACTTTTAGAAATTAAACTTAAAAATGATTTATTATCTATGTTTAATGATATCACAGATATATCACTAAATAATAGAATAAAAATATTAATAGATGAAAAAATAAAAATCAATAAAATAACAATTGATAAATCATATACAAAAATATTTAGTGATAATCAATGTTGTGCTAGATCAATGGGTCCTAGATACGCCGATATTAGATGCCCAAGACCTCGTCATAAAGATACAGATTATTGTAAATTACATAATAAACGATTAGAAGAATATGAATATTTATTATTCGGTAGATATGATGAACCTAGACCTAGAATAAATGAAAAAGGAAATAAAATTCCTTGGAGAGATAATACAGCAATGCAAGATATAAACACATTAATAGAATATCAACATATAAATTTACAAAAATTAATTAACTAAAAAATTGTTTCATAGCCTCTCTTTCTTGTTTTTTCGTATATTGTTTTTTATTTTCTTTTCTTTCTTTTCTTAAAAATTTACTATATTCAGTCCATGTATCCTGAAATTCTTTATTACATTTACTTATTTGATATTTATTTTTGGATTTTTTTTCACATTCTCTTAAACGATGAATATTTTTCTTTTGTAATTTAATTCCCAAATGTATACTACTTCTTTGTCCTCCTTTTTGTGATTTAGTATTTTTAGTAGCATGAACAACATAATCAATCCATGATCCTTTACCTGCATTAAGAGTTGATTTAGGTATATCGGTAGAAAATCCTTTCGATTGAATAACCTTATTCATTTGTTTTATTTGTCCACTAGATAATGTAAACTCAAAAGTTAGTTTTTGTATCTTTCCATATTTTGATGAATTGCTTATTAAGATAGGAACTTCTGCTCCCTCAATATCTATTTTTAATCCATTAGCATTACTATGTTTTTGTATAACTTCATTAAATTTCACTGCTGGAACGCGAATTGGGACTCCTCTTTTTTTCGGTACAATTGAGTTTCTATAATTTACTGAAGGATTTTTAGATTTATATAACTGAATACTTTTATTTTTACCCAATCCTTTATCATCAACAACTGCTTTTCTGAAACATTTTACTTTACTAGAAAGATTAT
>Ga0115557_1003498_pt1 | contig 10247 bp, 7 predicted proteins | sample COGITO_mtgs_1104_FD_87280 | JGI IMG/M metagenome (GOLD analysis project Ga0115557, IMG submission 87280) | Pelagic marine microbial communities from North Sea - COGITO_mtgs_110421 | ecosystem: Environmental > Aquatic > Marine > Epipelagic | place: Germany:Helgoland, sampling site Kabeltonne... | reverse complement strand
GGGGGGGGGGGGGGGGACAAAAGCGGAGGAGAGAGAAAAGAAGATACTGAGGAGGAGGAGGGGGACGGGTGACAAAGGAGGCATCGACACCATTGCAGGAGGAGGGTCAGCGTACCCCAGAAACGTGGGTTTTAGTAGGGTTCTGGACGACCTTCTTCCGAATTTCAGATTTACGGTGAGAGAAAAAGAGAAAGAGATGCCATCAAAGCCCCCATGAATAGTATTACCTTGACGTATTTTAAAGGCTGGGGTTTGGCAGAGCAATGTCGATGGGTCCTCGCCGCTCACCCCTCCTCCTCCTCCTTCCAAAATGTATGCCTGTCAACCTATGAAGAGTTTGATGCCCTCCGCAAATCGGGGGACCTCTTGTTCGGCCAGCTCCCCCTCCTTGCGATAGACGGTATCAAGATCGTCCAAAGTCAAGCCCTAGTCAGGCACGTAGCTAAAAGGAACGGAATGCAGGGAGGTGACCCAGCCGCGCAAGCGAGGGCGGACATGGTTGCAGAACTTGTGAAGGACGTGAGAATGGGGGTAGTAAAATGGCCTTTTTCCGAGGATAAAAAGGCTCACCTCGACACTTTAGTTTATCCACTTCTCAACCGCTGGCTGCCAGTTTTGGAGAGGGTCCTGCTTTCGGGGGGTGGGTTCGCTGCTGGCAATGGCGAACTGTGCTACGCTGATATACTTATCGCGGAGTGCTTGCAAGCCTATGCTGAAATGTTTGCCTCCCTTGATGGCGGTTCGTTCGATGACGTCTTTGAATCGGAGGGTGGGTTCGAGTTCTCTCATCTCAAGAAATGCCACCAAACGGTAGTAAACATCCCTGGCGTCCAGGCTTACCTGTCGTCAGAGCGAAGGTGGCCTTTCCCTGCCGAGGGAGCTATTTGCGATAGCTACGTTGAGAACGTGAAGGAAGTGTTGGGGAGAAACAGAGAAAAATGAAGGCGCCCGCAGAAAAATGAGGCTGCGGGGGTAAGATTAAAGGTAGAACGAAAACGAAAATAAAGCCTACAAAAAAGCAAGTTCCTCACGTTTTAAATGTTATTTCTTCTGCGTCGCGCGATAGGCGAGTCGCCGATAGGCAAGTTCTAGCTCCCCTTTCGCTTCACATTCTGGAAAATTTCCGAGGTCAAAGTAGTGCGGAGCAACACTGACTAACCAATCAACCTGTGTCGCGGTAACCGTCCGAATGTAATTCTTTGTGGTCAAGACAAATTCCTCGAACATGACCCACTGGGGTTTGTTATCAACACAGCTGCTTGGATGGATGAAAACCACCTGATTATCTTTGCAAGTAAGGTAGCTCCCGCTGCGCTGAAGATAGGCCACTTGCATGAACATTCCAGTGGTCAAGCACTGGCGAATATTGGTGTAGTAGCTCGGGCTATTCACGTCGTTGCTCATGAGAGGCAGCTCCAACTTGTTCATTAAGCCTACCAATTGGTTGCGGACGCTGCACGCTTGTGCCATGCTGCGTTCGTTGATAAAGTTTTCCCAGCACCAGTTTCTATCTCCTCCCATCTTATCATACGCTGTATAAGTGTTGAGCAGAGTGAGGTGGTCTCCTTCGCTGTGCGCAAATTGGGCCTTTGCCTCGTCAGCTGCCTTTGCAGCCTCCTTGGGTCGCATGTGGATCTGAGGAACGCTCATCATGGCTACAATACTCACGATTTCGTTGCTGCAGTGGTAGTCTGGTGAGCTAATGAGGAGCTTGGCGAGCTGAGGGTCGAGTGGCATTTCAGCCATCTTATAACCAAGCTGTGTCATGTCTCCCTCGTCGTCCAGCGCACCGAGGTAATTCAACAACTCGAGCGCTCGCATCAGCGTCTCTGGGGCGGGGGGGTCCATAAAGTCAAAGTGCACAAGGTCATCGATGCCAAGCTTCTTCAACGTGAGGACAGTGTTTGACATCTTGCTTCTCAGAATCTCTGGATATGTCGTCTGCTGCAAATCCTCCTTAAAACTTTTTTCCGTGTAGAGTCTGAAACACTTTCCCGGCTGCGTTCGTCCGGCTCGACCACAACGCTGCTTAGCGCTGGCTTGGCTGATGGGACTGACGAGTAGACTTTCCACACGAATGCGGGGGTTGTAGACTTTCTGCTTGCTAAAACCAGGGTCAACAACGTATACAATACCGTCAATGGTAAGAGAAGTTTCTGCGATATTGGTTGACACCACAACCTTGCGGCCGGGGGCTCCACCCACGACCTTCGCTGGGGGGGCAGGTAAGAATATTTTCTTCTGTTGCTGGGGTGGGAGGGAACTGTAGAGGGGATAAACCACGATTTCTGGAGTTGTAGCCGAGAAAGATTCAGAAGCCTCTCGAATCTGTCGGCATACATCCTCAATTTCGGCCTCTCCGGTTAAGAAAACCAGAATATCACCTGGGCCTTCGCACTCGTGAATCTGAAGTGTGGTCCTCACAGCCGCTTCCACATAATTTTGCTCTGGCTGTGCCGTGTAGAAAATTTCAACGGGGTGGGTGCGTCCAGGAACTTTCATCAGCGGCGCCCCCTGATAGTAATTCTGAAATTTCTCTGCGTCGAGCGTCGCGGACATGACAACAAGTTTCAGGTCAGGGCGCTTTGGGAGCAGTTCTTGCAGGAGGCCCATCAGCACGTCAGTGGCCAGGGTTCGCTCGTGGGCCTCATCGAGGCAGATGCACTTATATCTGCTCAACATCGGGTCGCTCATCGCCTCTCTCAACAACATACCATCGGTGAGAAACTTGAGCACAGTGTGCGTCTTGCTACTCATGTCATCAAAACGAACATTGTAACCAACATGCTCCCCAAGAGTTACATCCATCTCATCGCTTACACGGGCAGCAATCGATGTTGCAGCGACACGACGAGGCTGTGTACACGCAACGATCGATTCGCCCAATATTGGGTAGCCATCCTCAACGAGGAACTGGGGAATTTGGGTCGTTTTTCCAGAACCAGTCTCTCCTTCAACGACAACCACCTGGTGAGCACGAATGCATTCCAATAATTTGCTGCGAAATTGGTACACAGGGAGCTTCAGGCGCTTCTCCCTGATCGCCTTGTACTTATCACTAAAAGGGATGCCGGTCCAGGGATTAGTGTTAGGGTCAGTGTTACTAGAGGTATTTGTATGGAGATAAGGATTTTTGTGAGCGAGATAAGGGTTCTGTAGGTCAGCAGATGTTGGTTGTTGCTGGTGCTGTTGCTGTTGCTGTTGCTGTTGCTGTTGTTTAGGAGGAACAGAGGAAGAGGAAGAAGGCGCTTCCAACCCTGCTGTATCAAGTTTGCGCTTCCGATCCTTGCTCTTCTTCCCCATTGTTGTTGGTTTTGCGAGGGGGGGCTGGAGAACAAGCACAGAACAGCAGTGTTTGAGATTTCACGACAAAAATTAATAGGTTTTCGAAGAAGATAAATTAGTGATAGAGAGGATAGGCCAATAAAAATAACGCCCGAGCTATTATATGCTAAAACAGAGGGAAGAGGTTTATTTCGGTGGTCGGCTCGTGAAAACAATGAAAAAAGTCGCAGTAGGACCCGAAATCTTTTGCAACAGTGAAAATACGCACACAAAGCAGTAGCTACGTGAAATGGAACTGGCCGGGAGATACATTTTTGCTGCATTTACAATTTTTTGCTTTGTTCTTAACCCTTCCATTTTCTTCACACAATGGGATAACCTTACACATGATTTTTCTGTGGATAACCACCCTCGCGAGGAGTATCGTTCCATTTGGAGCGGATGGAGTGGACTGAGCTATGTGGTTGTAGCATTCGCACCGGGAAATAAACTGCACTTGGTGTGGGTGTGTCAAGGAGTTGCCTCCTTTCTGGCTGACTATGTCTATATCGGCCTCCCATCGGCCTCCCACGGCGTAGACCGTTGGCTATCTATGTTCTGCACACTTCACGTGGTCTATTGCGCCCAAAAGTATCGGCTTTGGAGAAGGTTTGTTTTTGGGTGCTTTATTACCCTGCTCACACAATATTTCGCGAGACTGTCATTTGGGAAGGGTTGGTCAAATCATTGGATATTTTTCCACACACTGTGGCATTTGACTGGCGGATACATTTGCTACAAAGTTTATGCCGACTGTCATTATATAAAATCTTCTAAATCCAAAGCAATCCATTAAGTTTTTTGTTGAAGTTTTATAAAGTACTTTTTTGATTTTCCTGCTGGGGGGGACGAGAATAGTACCGCCCGCCCGCGCGAACATTCCCCTCTGCACTCTCTTCTGGGAAGACTTTCTTTACCTTTAATATGTTTCACAGGCGGGATAAAATTGGGGAGGGGAGTTTTGCGAAGAGGTGGAGGGGAGAGAAAAAACTCGTCTTTAACTTTCTATGGCAGATCTACGTCCACACCTTTTCTCCTACAACACCGGTTGAAACAGCAGCACGCGGAGAACGCCCAGAGTAACTCTCTTAGCTCCGGAAGTTCCCCCGTATTTCTTACTCTCGCTCCGGCCCAGGCTAACGCAAACGGCGCAACGAGAAGGACCGAGAATGCCCACGTTATCAAGACGATTACTACGATTTGTACGAGCAATATCATCACACACGCCCCGCCGCAACTGCACTCTTCCCCCGAAATAATCACCTCCTCCCCCCTCGTTTCGAAGAACGCCGCCACCCGCTCTCCGACGTTCTTCTTGATGTCCCGGTAGAACATAGGGAATTCGATCGCGTGCAGCTCCCCCCCCGCCTTGAACGTCATATCGTTCATGTAGCCCCATCCCCCAACGAGCGCCGGATCGCTGACCCACAGGATCCCGTCCTTGCCGCAGCGCGCACTGACCAATCTTTCGTCGAAACTTGTTAACAGCAAATGCCCCGTAACCGGCATTCCCCCCGACGCCTCACCATCATCCACCATTGTCGTATCGTTGTATTCCCAGCTCAGCGGGTTGGTGCAGATGAGCCGTTCGTTTGGGTTCTTATTAATCCAGTGAGACGCGTCGCCTCCTTCAATCAGAGTGTTGTAACTCAACACACACCCCGTTGAATTTGCCCACTTGCAGGGTTTTAGTGGGGATAGCTCCGTCTCTCCAACTGAATTCCCAATGATATACGCAGCTACCAGGTTTTGTTTTAGTAACGCCTCCCCCCCATCCTCCATCAACAACTTCCGGATCAGCAGTTTGCTCATCATCGTGCCCTGACTGTGTGCCGCTATTATAAACGGCCGTCCCCCGTTATGATGTTCCAAATAATATTGGAATGCACGCCAGACGTCGCTGAACGCCACCTCCATCGCCACCATCAAAGGCGACTTCGACGACGCTTCAATATCCCCATCTTCACTCAAATCGATCATCCACGTATTCCACCCCTTCTCCGTTCCTTGTATGTGCATCGAGCACTGACGATAACGCGGGGCGTAAATGTTTGACACGCCATTGAATATTGACGCGTGCTGAGTGAGCGTGCTCCAAGCCAGCAGATTCGTTAACGGATCGTCGATGGGGCCGTTATTTGCTGATCCGAAGTATCCTGTCGGATGAACATAGAAGGTGTCGATTCGCTTCTCCCCAACAAACTTGAAGTCATTGCACCCAGCCGGGTGAACGTCTGCCCCAGAAGAGGATGTTGGAGTGGCAGCCCAAGCATCGTCCTTGCTATAGTCAGGCGGAGGGGGGGGCTCGTCGATAGATAATCCCCACCGAGGAGATGAAAGGTATGCCATCAAAGATATTATGATGGAGGTGTATATTGTGACCATCATAGCAAATTTCATTACGGGTTTGCGTAACCCATACTGCACGACCGTCTCATCATCATGCGCCATGCAAAACTGAAAATGACGGAGAGGAAATTATCAGTTTGGCCGGCCTTGGACATGCATGGGACCTTCTCTTATTATTTATTTGATGTAGGGTACGGAATGAGTGAAATTTTGTTTCGTAATTCCTGAAGTAATCAGCTTTGTTTGGAAGCCTCTTTAGAAAACACATCAACTTTCCATCACTACACTGCACTGGGCTCTCCGAAGCTTACCAATCAAAAGAAATAAGTAAATGTGCAGTTTTTACTTCCACACAGAACAGAGTTTTTTGAAAATTGATTTATAAAGAGTGTTGCTTTGCTTTGGTTGCTATCCTCCCATGAGGAAGTTCTTTGGTGGTGGGCGCAGCGGTGGTGGCGCACAGATTCATCTTGGCGCCACTCAAGACACTTCGGACGGTGAACTGCTAGATAGCAAGTTATTTCCTGACAAGAAGTATCTCTATCCTCGTCCGGGGATGTATGATGAGGACACTGTTGACAATGAGGAGGAGGAAAAAGGCGAGGACGACGAATATGTTTCGAAGAAGATAAAGAAGACCAAGAAGACGTCGAAGAAGAAGAGCAAAGGAAAGAGCAATACCATCGACAACCACATTCCTCAAGCACCATTCCACCCCAAGCTGCAGCAAAGGCGCGATGCAAATGAACCTCCACTGCCTTCTCCCCGATCGTCCAAAGTAAATAGGGATCTGTCGCCAGAAACGGTCTCTCTGATACGGCATTATTCGAGTTCCAACAGCAGTGCTGAGGAGCTCCATAGAATACTACAGCAAATAGACGCGGTAAAATTCCCTTTGGAATCTACGACAGGACAATCTCCACTCCACATAGCCTGTTTCCATGAAGCTGGTGATGTTGTTCAAATATTAATTTCCCACGGTTTCGATCCGAACATCCGGGACAAAGAAGGGAACACGCCGTTACACTTGTCTTGCTTGGTAGGCGGTGAAAGCAGTATGAAGTCTCTTTTCCTTGTCGGTGAAGATGGGGAGGGAGGGGTCCGTGGAGACATGGAGAAGATAGTCACGATCAGGAACAAAGGCGGGTACACGCCTTTGGACATGCTCGTTCTGGGGTGTAACGCAAGCGACTCGTCGTCTTTTCGATCTTGCTTCAGATTATTATACTCCTCGTTTTGTCTGGCGACCCCCGACCCGGCGAAAATTGTCGACTCTCCACATCCAAAAACTGGCATTACTTCGTTGATTCTTGCTGCAGCTGGGAACAATTTGAAGGCCGTGAGGATACTCACCGACGACCTCGACGCATGCGTCGACGCAAGCGACACCGAGGGGAAGACTGCTCTCACTCACGCTGTCATTTATGGCCATTGGAGAGTTGCCGAGCTGTTGGGAAAAAAAGGTGGGGGGAGCGTTGGCGAATTTGTCGACGTTAGGGACAAAGATGGATTCATTGTCACTAGATTCTCCTCCCTGACGGCAGCGATATGCAGAAACATTCTCAACGAGAAGGAACCGAAGGGTATGGGTTCAAATCGCAAGAAGCAGCAGCGGGACATTGTGTCGACTTTGGTCGCAGAGGTGACTAACGAATACCTAGAGGTTATTTTGGCGCCCTTAAAGTTCAATGTTATTGGGCTGTGCGCATTTGTGAACGAGGCCGAAATGCTCCAGATTCTGATCGATCGGATCTTAAACGGCGGTGGAGTGGAGAAATTAATTCAATTTTTGTTCCCCAAGCCGCCGCCACCGCCTCCCGCCCCTCCCAAGATGAAAAAACAGGAAATTGAGTCGGAGTCGGAGTGGAAGGACGAAGAAAGAGGGGAGGCCAAGGCTGGTCGCGATCACTCTCCCGTCAACCTGCCATCGACTAACAAAAACTATGTGCTCTGTCCGCTTCACGCCGCAATCTTGAACGAATCTCTGTCTTGCATCGAGCTTCTCCTTGACGATTACTTGGTAGATAGTATCGTGCAAGCGCAGAAGATGGAATGCGAGGAAGAAGCCTTCGTCGACGTCAGTGAAGAGGCGGAGGAAAAACTTAGGATGCAGGAGAAGGAAGAAGAAGGGGCGTATGAGAAGGAGGAGAAGGACCCAGAAGTTGAGGTATGCTTCGCACCCGACGGGTCGGTTGTCGTTCGGCGAGGGATAAAACCACCCCGATTCGTTGACGGCAGCAACGAACGGGCCGCTCAGAAGAGTGTTGCTTATCTCGAGAGCGAAATCGAGCGCAAGCTGAAGAAAGTGAAGACGAAGCAGCACTGGCTCAAAAAATTGATATTTTTCGAGCACCATACAACGAAAGAAAACTGCTTGCTGTTTGCAGTATCGAATGGACGATTTAGTTCCGTCGACTTTATTCTCAACAGTGTAATCAATGGAAATCTATTTGACAGCAGCGACTCTGTCGCAAACGAATTATTTCAGAGCACGGAATTTCGAGGAAGAAACATTTTCCATCTTGCTTGTGAGGCAAGGAACTTGAGCGTGCTAGAGTTGCTCCTCTCTGCCATTGGTGGGGTGGTAGCAGGGGGCACTCAACTGCTTTACGACGAGGACAAGAGTGGACACTCACCAATGAGTGTGGCCATTTCGACGAATGACATCGAAATTGTCAGGTGCATGTGCACTGCATTAGCGGAAAGCAGAGCTGATGATGTTTTCGAGGCTGTCCGAGGGGATAGCACTGCGGCGGTGTTCTCCACGAAGGATCTAGTGGAGGGATTGAAGAACGGAGTCTGCGTCGAGGTTTTCAACTATATGCTCGAGGAGCTGGAGGGGGATTCAGGAGGCGGAGGGGGTGCCAGAAACGGAGGACTCTTCGATGTCAACACTATTGTGAGTGACGACTTGATGAACGACCCCTTAGCAATTATTTGCGCTAAAAGCGGACGTGCTGATATCCTGCGGTTCGCGACGGAAAAGTGGGGACTAGATCTAAACGCCAAAAACAACAAAGGCTTCACGGCGTTTCTGGTAGCCGCGGAAATGCGTTCGATGGATGTATTCGACTTCTTGGCCAATGAGAGCGAGGTGGACACTGAAATTTGCGACATTCTGGGGAATAACGCCTTTCACCTGATTGCGATGGGCAGTGAAAGTGGGGAATATGGCTACAATCATGCAGAGGAGGACGATAGGATGATGTTGATTATGTCGCGCCTGCCTATTGAACTTCTTAGTGCAGTAAATAGGGGTGGGGAGACCCCACTGATGGTTGCAGTCGATCGCGCCGACGTATCGACTACTCTGAGAATCATCAGGTTTGGCCAGTCTAGAGGCTCTGACCTCGGAATAGATGCTGTCCACGAGAAAAAGGGAGCGGCATTGAATACGGCCATCCGGACAAAGAATAAAAGGGTCGTCGAGGCTCTCATCAGTTCGTGTGGCGCCAGTCTCGTCAACAAAAAATTAAAGTGGCCTCTAATATTCGATGTCATAGCAGGACTTGACATTGAGTTTTTAAAGTACTTTTTAAAGGTAATCGGAGACAAGGAAGGAGGAAATCGCAAAATTGCAAATTTGCTTCGATCAGTCGATGAGAATGGCGAAAACGTTTTCTTCCATATCATAGATGGCATCAGAACGAGAGAGGAGGAGCAACAAAGAGGGGGGGATGACGAGGAGGACGGCTGGTCCGACGAAGAGGAGGAAGACGACGTCGAGCTACGAGACACCCTCATCAGAGCGCAGAATCCAAAAACGCTCATCGACATTTTCGATTTACTTTTTGAGCTACCGGATATAGACTTTTTCGACATTCTGGAGCAAAGAAGAAGCAGAGACGGGCGGGGGCTTATTCACCTGGCCGCGGCCAATAAGGATATGGGGCGGGTAAAATTGCTCATTGAGAAAGGAAAAAGGTCCGGCGTTGAGGTGGCTAAGCAAGTAGACAACAGAAAACAGACGGGATCGGCTATTGCGGCCAAGCTCGGCGCGACCAAGGTCAGCATTATTTTGCACAACGCCGCTACCGCTACCGTCAACCGGTGAAATTAAATTGAGAAAAAATACTGGTACGCGCCACCACACAACCACAACAAGAAATGTAGTAAGTTGGCAAAGATTTTTTTAGGGTCGCCGCACTTGAAAACTAAAAGTTAGTAGGGTTTAGTAGCACTTTATTTGTCCACCCCGAATATGCACTTATGGATTTTGACACTTCAAGTCCCGATTTGCCACTTGAAGTGTCACTGAAGATCTTAAAGATGTTCTTACTTGAACTGAATGTCAAACACGAATGCCAATGCTGCGGAAAACACGTGTTGGTTGGGAAGTACATGGCCATTATATAAACCTGCAACAACAACAATCAGCAATGTTGTCGAATACGACTTGCACAGAGAATAGGACAAATTTTGCATTCCTCGTTTATTGTCATCCTTTGAAATGGAGGAGGAAGGAGGATACCTTAATTACAGCTTTTGGTTGAACTCAATTAATTATTTTGTATTTTCACTGATTTTGTTGGTGACGTGACGTGACGTGACATTAACAATGGGCAACAAGTATC
>Ga0115557_1003495_pt1 | contig 10248 bp, 6 predicted proteins | sample COGITO_mtgs_1104_FD_87280 | JGI IMG/M metagenome (GOLD analysis project Ga0115557, IMG submission 87280) | Pelagic marine microbial communities from North Sea - COGITO_mtgs_110421 | ecosystem: Environmental > Aquatic > Marine > Epipelagic | place: Germany:Helgoland, sampling site Kabeltonne... | reverse complement strand
GAATAATTTATTCGAGTTTGAAATGATCTTTATTAGGCGGCCAACAAGCGTAGCCGACGAGAGTGCGGCCTCCCAGACCGCGCGGGTAGGTGAGAGACAGCTTTTTCGGTCTAGAAAGCTTTTGTGTCGATCGAGGAGGAGGGAGTCGACTTGCGTTCGAGTTTAAGAATCGAAGAGCAAAAAAACGACAAAAGAAAAAAGTCAATTAAATTATTTGCAAACACAGAAAGAAAAACAACCTTGCGACACACGACTTTTCTCTTCTCATTCTCTCTCGATGCACGCTTTAAAAGTCGCCGCTGCTGCTCAGGCTTACGCTTACGCTGGCAAAACGAAGAAGAGAGGAGGAGGAGAGGAGTTTTGGGGATGTTGTTTGTGTCGTCGTGATGTATCTTCTTCTTTGTCTTCTTCTTCTCGTCGTCGGCGGCGTTTTCATAACGACCGAAGAGGAGTGCATTCAACGGGAGCATCCTCATCATCAATGCGCGACGATTCAGACGACAAAAACGTCTTTGACGCGTTCTCGCAAATGAAAACAAAGAAGAAAAAGAAAGAAGCAGACGACGAGGAGACAAAAACGAGCAGCAATTGGCGTCCCGCACCGCCGGATATATCCTCGAGCGCGCCGAGAGAATTTTCGCCCATTTCCTACGCTTTACTCGGCGACTCGGTTTGGGAACTCTTCGTCAGAAGTTATCTGTTCGCGCCGAGGAGCAAACCGTCCACGTACGACTCGAAAGTGAAAAAGTTAGCCAGAGCAGAATCGCAAGCGTACGCGTATAGAAAAATTACCGAAATACAACTCACGGATGAAGAGTTGGACGTCTGCAAGTGGGGACGAAACGCCGACTATTCAAACGTGCCGAAACGACTTCGCGGGAAAAAGAGTCAAGGCGGCGGCCACGATATTTACAGACAAGCATCTGCTTTGGAAGTCATATTAGGGTGGTGGATGGTTACGGACGACGAGCGGTTGGACGAGGTTTTAGAACGCGTGAAAACGAGTGGGTGGCTAGAGGACGCTTTGACTTCGGTAGAGTACGGTTCCGAAGAAGAAGAAGAAGATTAAAATTATTAGAAGTTTCGTAGATTTTTAAAGTAGTTATGATAGTGATAATAATACAAGTATATATATGAAAGTCTCTAGAATATGATGAAGCTTTCGCGTGGTGCTAAATTAATGTGTTTTTCGCGTTGTGTATCCGTTTCCTCGTTTCTCTTCTCAAATCGCGCGCCCGCCTCTCGTGCGTTTTTTAATACGTGTTCGATTTGATTCCGCTCTTTGATTTTTTACCCATAGTCGTCGGGTGACTTTCTAAATCACTCTGCGACGACCGTCCCTCTTGAGGACTCGATCCACTCCCACCCGAAGAATTTATCGAGTTCGACCCGCTCCCTCCTAATCTGAATCCATCCTCTCTAATCGGCGGAATGCGCAACATGTCGTAATCGTGCACGTTCCCGGTGACGATCGCCTCAGTGGTGGCTAATTTTTTCATCTTTTTCCTGTGTTGCTTGTCTTTGAAGATGGTGTACGCCCAAAATGCAAACGTCATGCAGAAGATTAACGCGGCAAAAAAGTAGAGCATGGCCGCATCTCGACTCGGGACCGGGTTCGTGTACTGTTGTTTTAAGTATTATTTTAAGAGAGAAGAAGAGAAAGTCAGCGTCTTTGGTCCAATTTCAAAGGGAGATTTTGAGAGAAATACTCTTATACTACGCGACGAGAGACGCGCGAAGATGATGATGATGATGATGTAATAACACTCAGCATCATCAGACGTAGGTTTCATCGCTTCAAAACCTCGCACCACTCACCACGCGCGAAAGAAGAAGACAAAGAAGAAGAGAAAGAGACTCTTCTTAAAAAATCAGCCAGCGGGTGATGAGAGAGATGATCTTCTCTCAAAAGAACGTTTCGATTATTCGTCTCTCTCTCTTTCTCTCTCTTTAAAAAACGATTCAGAAGAAAACGAACCTTTGTGATTAAAATCCCGGGAACTGGTGGCGGGTTCGGTGCGAACGGATCCGACGGAGGTGTTGATGGCACGTTTGGCGTGGAACTCATATTAAAGTGTATTATGTGTGTAACGTCAAAAGTGTTTTATGAGACAATGATAAATGACGAACGATTCTCTCTCTTCTGTGGTAATCTGGCGTCCTTCCTCTCAAAGAAAGAAAGAGAGAAAAAGAAATTTTTGTGTTTTGTGGGCGAAAGAGATAATTTTTTTTCAAAAGCAGCGAGAAAAGACTGACGACTGATTGACAAAAAGGAGACAAAAAAAAGAGCAGAAAAAGAGAAAAACATCGCAAAATCGTCAGACAAATCACACACGCATTATATATACATTATAATAATGACGACGACAGTGGTGTGTCACGTGCCGTCGTCGTCCATCGTGGGGAGCGCTTTGGGAGGGAAATCCTCGCTCGTGGTGACCGCAGAAAACGACGGCGTCTTGTTGCATAAAACATCTTTGTCTTCTTTGAAAGACGTTTTAAACGACGACGACGAAAAGGTGAATACTTTTTTCCGCTCGTGGAGAGCGTCCCGAGACGAGAACGTGAAATTCGCGCACCCGTGCGTGTACGATGGGATCACGAGGACGTATTTTGGATGCACGACGACAAAGACGACGACAAAGACGACGACAACGAAGAAGCGAGGAGGAGGCGCAGGTGGTCAAGTCACGACGATTTTGTCCTGGCGAGACGACCGGGAAAACTACCACGCCTCGATCGACGACGCCGCCGCCGGTGGGAAAACGAGTTTTGAGAATAAAACGGCGAAGTTTTTTGCGAGCTTTGACGGCGGGTGCGTCGTTGTCGACGGAGAAAAAGGCGATTTACACGTCGTCGATAGCGACGGTGCTATCGTCGGGACCGTAGAGGCGAAAGATGTCGACGACGATGAAGAAGAAGAAGAAGAAGAAGAAGAAGAAGAAACAACAACAAGAACGAGAACAAAAAACAAGAAGAGCGAAACAGTTAAGAGGAGTGTCGCGGTCGAAGCGGCGAACGGGAACGCAGAGAGCGACGACGTTATCGTCGTTTTGGCGTCGATGATGGGAGAAGAAGTCGTCAAGAGAGAAGTATTGAGATATAGAGTGAAAGAACTAGACGTGCAAGAAGATCAATTAGGAGAGGAAAATATCGTCGATCAAACTCTGCTTTCCGGACGGAAGCTTATGGAACGCGTTTCCAAGGAGAAAGCGGTGAGAGTTAATTTGGATGAAAGCGACGCTATGGCTGAGATTAGCACCATGAAGAGTAGTAAAGTAGTCAAAGTATCGTTCGATGATGAACATTTTAGTCTTTTGTGGTCGAATGGCGTTTGGACCTCGCATGATCTTGGGGATGGAACTCTCGTTCGAGAACGCGTTTTCGACGGCTTACAAATAAAGCGAGAAGAAGAAGAAGAAGAAGAAGAAGCGTCCAGAAAGAAAACGACAAAAAAGAAAGTCGCGGTGACACAAGAAAGCGATGGATTATTGTTTGACTATATTAGCATTGGCGGAGGATACTATGCCTTAGCTGCAAAAATCAAAAGCGAGGGAAAGAACTCTGCTAATAACAACGTTGCCGTGGCAATCATCGATAAGCTTTACGGCGTCATTCATAGCTTCATTGAAATACCAGATTCGGAAACGACGTCGGTAGTTTCTTTAACTGCGTTTGGTGGCGACCTGTACGTCTCTTTGAGCGATAGAATATACTCCGTTAGTTTAGAACTCGAGGAGCTTTGTCTGCGGGAGTGTATGGCGGCGTTACAAAAAGATGTTTTTGGAAAAGCGAGAAATAAGAAAGCGGAAGCGGCAGAACGAGCTTTTAGTACGAGCGGGTTTGAAGCTGCGACTAAACCGCAATGCAAAGCAATCACCGTACCGATTTGGAAAGATCTCCCACCAGAGAGGAATTTTGAAGGCGCTTGCAACGACATTAACATGCTTTGGGACCAAGACAAAATGCGGAAACAAGAAAAAGTGGCGGAAGATTTCATCGCCACGTTAGAATCTGGAACTGAAAAGCAAATGCTGAGAAGTTTGGAGATTTTCGCGAATAAACACGTGAAAGAGGCCATAAAATGGATCGATGAGAACGAGCAGAAAACTAAAGAAGCTTTACGATTGAAAAGGACAGGACAAGGTGGCGGTGCCTCTGCTGCTGCTTCGTCTAAGAAGACTAAGAAACTTGAAGGGAACGGAGATTCTGGCGGTTCTGATTACGACGATACGGACGATTACGACTCTGACAATAGCGAAGAGAAAGTAGATAAAATTAAAAACGCCGTGTATTACGGTATGAACGATCCAACATCAAACAATATTCGCACAGGCGCTGTCATCGCACCGCACTGCGTAGACGCTGCCATCAAAGCGGCTTGGACTTTGAAGAAATGGGATTATTTATCTGAGGCTTTTTCCAGAGGTTTACTCTTAGGCGGCGCCATGAGCAGTATAGGTCTCATTGAAAAGCTTTTAGAAGACGATAGATTGATTGATGCTGTCAACGTCTGCATCTTTGCTTGGTGGGTGAATCCAGAAGATTTGCGACGCATCGTAGATGCGTGCATGAGTGCGAAGAAAAATAATACATCTTCGCCCGTTCTCAATTTCCACGCGTTGCACGATAAAAATAGAAAGTCTGCATTCAGAAAGGTCAAGTTGTGTGAGAAACTCGCTCGAGACAAAAGGGACGGACCTAAGAAAAAAGGCACTTCAAAGCAGCAACAGTTTTACGAAGAGCTCGAGCTGCGCGCGGCTTTGGACGATTGTAGAATTTGGACGTTTGCGGTGGAGAATTTCGGAGCCTGGGCGCAGCCCATGCACACGATCGTTGCTCGATCGATGTTCCATCGCGAAGACTCTTCGATGACGCTGAAAAATTTATCCAACGAAGATGCGGTAGAATTTCTATCCTTCCTTGTCGATTGGGTAGAATTTCACGTGATAACGCTCAAGGGTGAATTCAATGCTAAGAAAGACTCGGCGGACGAAGAGAACGCCGACGACGCCAAAAACGACGAAGAGAGCTCTAGATTGGACCCTGACGACGAAGTTAATTTTGACTTTGCGAAGAAGTACAAAGGTACATTCCCGTCGTTAGAACAATCCATTGAGTGGTCTTCGGCGTTATTGGACGTCCGATTACCGGCGTTCTCAGGAAATGCTCGCGCGATTGAAAAGATGGAACGATTGAGAGAACTTGCGACGAGGCAATTCGAGACAAACGCGTCCATAGCAAATCTTAGCGGTGCTTTAGAACACGTGAGAATTGGAGCGGATATTCCAGAAGGATTAGGGGTAACGAGCGCGACATATACTATCGAGAAAGTAAACTGGTAGCTTATTAAAGTTGAATGTATACCATGTATTAGTAGTGAATGAAACGCTTCTGTGATTCCAGTCACAACACACCTTCAGAACTCAAACTTTACTTTTTGTACGCTCAGTAATATATACACATATCATTCATCCATCATCCCCGCAGTTTCGAGAGCGACAGACAGAGAGAGTCAGAAAAATATGTCATCTCCGTCGTCTATTCTCGGAACCGTGTCTCACATTTACACATACCCACTGAAAGGAGCAAATGGACAAAAGCTCGCGCGAACATCCCTCACGCCTTTTGCGTCAATACCTAACGACCGCTGCTTGGCACTTTTGCGAGCGGAAACGATTCGAGTGAACAAATGGATGGAAGAGAAATCGACGAAAGAGAACGCAGATATCGTTTTGCAAACCGGTGAGGGGAAAGATCCGCAACATCATTCGAATAAGCATCTGTTTCATCAACTGATAACCGATCCTCAACTAGGGAAATACGAATGCGTTCTTACGGAAGAGGATTTTAGCAACACCGAAAGGAAAAAAAATAATAACGAAGATGGAAATATTAACACGAGTCGACGACGACAGTTATCGATCATCGAAGCGAAGACGAAGACAGTAGTTGCACGATGTTTAAATTTGGACGACGAGAAGGAGAGATTGGTCATCGAAACGTTTTTCGCGGAACGTTTAGAAACTGCAAATACGCAAAACGGAATACCGAAACTCGTCTTCGCGGACGGTATTAGCTTTGCAAATGTGGGCGGAAAAGTTAAGGAACACGTTCTACACATAATCACAAAGTCAACGGCCAGAGAAGTGTACGAGAGCATCAAAGTGAGTAGCGATAGCAGTAATAGCGATAGTAGTCTAGAAGAGTTTATGATGCGGTTCAGGGCGAATATAATTGTCGATGATACAACTTCTGGGGGTGACCCGTGGAAAGAATTCGATTGGTGTGGAAAGAAAGTACGAATTGGCGACGTAGTCCTGAATATAAACGAGCCTACTATCAGATGTCCTTCTACCAGAGTAGTTGCGAATAATCGCGGAGAAGTTGACGAAGTCATACAACCGGATGTACAAATTAGAACTCATTTTCCGGACGTCGAAGGGTCCATTTTTGGGCGCGAGAAAATTAAATTGAGTGACAAAGGCAGTTATTTCGGACTATATGCGAGTTGTATAAAAGGTGGATCGATTCGAATAGGCGACGCACTCACTTTTGTATGATAACAAGTACAAGCGTACACACATAAGGGAACTTTATCTCACTAGTAAAATCTAAATATCTTCTAAAATAAACTTGCCGATGCGATGCGAATGCGTTTCTTCTTGTGATTTCTTCTCGTCTCCAGAAACGAAACGAAGTCGCTGCGAGTGAAATTGCATGAGCGAAGATCTGTGGCCGACGGATACGACCGTGTACTTCTCTGCCGCTAATAACTCGTACATCTTTTTCTCGCTTACTTCGTCCAAAGCGGACGTCGCTTCGTCCAAGAAAACAATCGTAGGTTTGGGCTTCTGGTATAATAATCGTGCAAACGCTATTCTTTGCTGCTCACCTACGCTGAGAACATCCGTCCATTCGATAGAATCGTCGTCAAAAGTATCTCCCATTCGCGAAGCGAGATCACCTAAACCTACAGAATCTAGCAAATTTTGCAAATGCGCATTTTCTTCCACGAGCGCATCGTTTATTTTCATCCTATTCTTCTTCGATAGCGCATTTGCATTGTCGTCCTCTTCGTTCTCATCGACGTCGAGAACGCCTTTTGGAAACGTGAGCTGACTTCGTAGACTTCCAACCGGCATAAAAGGCACTTGCGGAAGGAAAAAGAACGAAGAGAAACGGGAAACGAGAATTTTTCCAGATCCGTTTTTCCAAAGTCCGGCTAAAACGCGAAGTAAAGAGCTTTTGCCACATCCCGAGGGACCGGTAATCACAACGCTTTCATTTCGCACAATGTCGACGTTTAAATTCGTCCACAAAAGTTGCCCTCGATTCATTTCTCTCGATGGAGTGGAGACTGAAACGTTTTGCAACGATAGCAAAAGGTTCGACGCCTCTCTACTGTCATCGAGAAAACTCCGCTCGATGACGTTGCTCTTTTCTCCATTCTTTTCTTCCGCGTCCCGTTCATGCCGTTCTAATAATATCAGAAAATGCTCGATCCGTTCGGACTCTGCAGCTAAACCGCTAAGTTGATCCAGTCGATTCACGATAATATTCAAAGCATTTTGAATCGTTCGGAATGCGTACGAACTCTGCGTTACGACACCAAATTCTACTTCACCTTTGAAATACAGCGGGGCTATGATCAAGTAAGGAAGACAAAACGTCGCAAACTCGTACGCGTTTGTGAACAAATCTAAATGTCTATTCCAAACAATCTTTTCCTTTTGAATTTTAATCACTTGTTGAAGTGTTCGTAATAATGTTTTCAGTTCTCTCTTCGCTCCTCTATACAAAGCGATGGACTCCGCATGCTCCCGTAATCTGACGAGAAAAAAACGCATGTTTGCTTCTTTCTTTAAGATCTCGAAGTGCAAATGCATCAATTTACCCCCAAACACTGCCGTCGTCACGTAGGTTCCAATCATAGAATACGCAAAGCAAAAGAATAAGAGTTTCGGTGAGATCTGGTATAAAACGGCGAAGAAGGCGCTCATGCTGAAAATTTTATGCACGATTGCTAACGTCAACGTCGTCATCGAATGAACGAAACCGCGAACGTCTTCACCAATTCTTTGATCTGGATTGTCTAAAGTAGTAACCGTAGCTTCTTTTTGAACATCACCTGATCCTTCATTATTCTGATTCGCTGTGGCTATCATGCTGTTATTGAACTTTAACGAGTAATAGTTGTCGTGTTCGCAATACATCGTCATCATCTTCTCCGTCATATATTTGCGCCAATGCAAAGCGCTCAAAGACTTCACGTAATCGTACAACGCGAACAAAGGAGCGGCAATCACGACAACATAAATATATCTCTGAATAGCGTTATAAAAACCGTCTTGATCTTTATTCGAGAGCGCAGTAGACATGTCTCTTTGAGCGTATGAAAACACGACGGAGAGACCAGTAGTCAACGCGCACGCCAAGACGCACGTCAACGCCAGCAATCGAGCCGTTTTCTTCCTCGTCGAATGCTTTCCGTAATATAGTTTTGCTATGCGAAACGCGCGTGAAATCGTCGGCTTTAAGCTCTTGTTGTTGTTGTTGTTGTTTTTCTCTGTCAAAGAGGCAACCATATTCGTCGTCTCTTCTCTAGCTAGGTGAAATTCTTTCTCTTTTCAAACGCGCTCTCGGGTCGTCGTCGTCAAATAAATCGATGCTCTCTCTCTCTCTTTTCTCTACTCGCTCTTGGTAAAGAACCAACCTCTTCTTTTTTTGCTCCTCTCCTTCTTCTGCTTCTCGTGTTCCTTTAAAAACTTCGTGTACTTTTCTCCTCGCATCAACTCTTGTCCGTATTTCTCGTATTTCGTTTCCAAAGGTGTTTTCGTCTGTTGTTGCGAGTAAAGAAAGTACGCTCCGGCACCTGCGATCGTCCAACTTATCACCGCTTCTTTGGAGAAGAACGCTCGTTGGAGTAAGGACATATATTATTATTATTATTACGTGTTATTTACAACAGAGAGCGTGTGGTGATATGAGTGAGGTCGTTGTGTGAAGAAATGATGATCGAAAAAATGTTTCAAAACACCTTCTCGAAAGTCTCTGGGAAAATCACCTAATAAAATCATACGCACATAGAATAACAATGAGGAGCCGACGAGGGTGGACGACTCTGCTGTTGCAAAACAGAAGGAGTTTTGCGTCGCGGAACGCGACTACTACTGCCATTGATTCTTCGGCTCTTATTTATCTCGGAGCTGCTGGGAGTAACAGCAGCAGCTCGAGTCTTTCTCATCATCATCATCAAAACCATCATCATCATCATCATCATCTTCGAAAAGTGGGAAGGAGCAGACACTACGCGAGCGATGTATCGGAGGAACGAAAGCGCGCGAGAAATATAGGCATCAGTAAGTTCTTTGCTTTGTCGTTCATTTTATCTGGCCTCGTCGTCGTCGTCCTCTGTTCGTTTCTGTTCGATCGATATCGATTCTTAGATATTCTCTCTCAGTAAAGAGAGAGCTGGCGGCCGTCGCGGGTGCGAGATACGACGACGCTTCGACTTTTCTCCTCTTTCCTATAACTCGCGCGACACGCACGGTATCACTCCCTCTCCGTATACACGCGCGCGTATTCATCTCTAACTATAATCACCGTTTTCACGCAAAACAGGCGCACACATTGACTCTGGGAAAACAACCTTAACCGAGCGGATTTTGTTTTACACCGGACGGATAAACGAAATACACGAAGTGCGAGGGAAAGACGGCGTCGGGGCGAAAATGGATTCCATGGAACTTGAAAGAGAGAAAGGCATTACGATCCAATCTGCGGCGACTTACACAACGTGGAAGGATTCATCGATCAACATTATCGATACGCCAGGTCACGTTGATTTTACCATCGAAGTCGAACGCGCGCTGAGAGTGTTGGACGGAGCGGTGTTGGTTTTGTGTTCAGTCGGTGGAGTGCAGTCGCAAAGTATTACCGTAGATAGACAAATGCGAAGATATAACGTGCCGAGATTATGCTTTATCAACAAATGCGATCGGGTCGGCGCGGATCCGTGGAAAGTGTTGAAACAGGTGAAGGATAAATTGCGATTGAATTGTGCCGCAGTGCAAATCCCGATCGGGTTGGAAGAGAAGCATGACGGGGTCGTGGATTTAGTCACCATGAAAGCGATTACGTTTCATGGACAACACGGAAATGACATTAAAGTGAGCGATGAGATACCGAGCGATTTAAAAGATTTAGCGAATGAAAAGCGAAAAGAGTTAATTGAAACTGTCTCGG
>Ga0115557_1003493_pt1 | contig 10250 bp, 14 predicted proteins | sample COGITO_mtgs_1104_FD_87280 | JGI IMG/M metagenome (GOLD analysis project Ga0115557, IMG submission 87280) | Pelagic marine microbial communities from North Sea - COGITO_mtgs_110421 | ecosystem: Environmental > Aquatic > Marine > Epipelagic | place: Germany:Helgoland, sampling site Kabeltonne... | reverse complement strand
ATTGTGTGTGTGTGTGTGTGTGTGTGTGTGTGTGTGTGTGTGTGTGTGTGTGTGTGTGTGTGTGTGTGTGTGTGTGTGTGTGTGTGTTATGTAGGGGTGAGTATGTTCACTCTGCGCAGTACAAACGATATCAACGGAACGCCGAAACCAACGGAATGCAACCGACACCACCAAATTCTCACCTTGTTGGTAAGTTTCTCAATAACAGCATCCTTGGCCCTTGCCTTATGGACCTCCTGCTTTACACTCCGCTTCAGTCCCTCCGCCTCCGTCTTAAGCTTCCTAATCTCCGTGGCTGCCTTCTTCTTTAGCCTCTCGACCTCCCTCTCTAGCCTCTCCGCCTTATTCCTCTCCCTATCAAGCTTCCTCCTCTCCTCCTCAAGGCTCTCGACATTCCTCTGCCCTAGGCTTTCTTGAGCAATACTATAACTCTCATTAGCTCTTCGATCAAACGCCATCCTTTCCACCGCATCATCCCTCCGACGAATCTCTTCACCCATCTCACCCATGACCCTCAAAATCTCACCCGGGTTATTGGGGGTATCAGACACCCCCCCCGTCGGCAATCCAAACGAAGTCAATATGTCCTTCATCTTGGAGGGGAACTCGTCCCACTTCGATTTCTTGAGCTCAGACCCTTCAACCGCAGTTAATCCTTGTCCACTCTCGTCTCCATTGCCAACGCCGCTCACCATTTCCCTGTTAAATGTGACCTCGTTATCCTCGCTAGTAGCATTGGAAATGTCAGCATCGTTCCCTTCCTCGTCTCCATACCTCTCAAAGCCATCCTCTTCTTTCTCCTCTTTTTCAACCTCGTCTTCGACCTCACCATAATTGTCATCATCATCCGTGTGCAATCCACCAACAGCATCAATAATCTCCTGCCTGGAAGCAGTTACATCACCATCAATACCACCACCATCACCACCATCACTACCATCAATACCACCATTGATATCATTCTCAGACACCTCATGGAAGTTCGACCCCTTCACATTCTCTCCCATCTCCCTAGTGGTAGTGACAGTGACTGGAGAAGACAATCCCTGCTCAGATAAAAACGCCTCAACTTCGTCGCTTGAGTCCATCGGTGATAATGGACCACCTCTCTTTGTGCCTTTTACTACCTCTTTTTCTTCCTCGTTTTGGAGCTTAAAAAAACTTTCAAACAGTGCGATTATACTTAAATACACCCACAGAGGAGGAGAAATATCTCAAAAGCACCGCCTCTCGTAATAATCAGACGACCCAGCCCCCACTCCGTTCAACTGCTGCAAAAAATCCTTTCCACTTTTTTCCCACCCTTTCCCCCCTTTTCCTTCACAAAAGAGCTTTGGGATTTAAGAGAATTGTAATGACGAGAGAATAATGAAGGGAATGTATAGTGGTATAAATTAACGTTGAACGTACTTTGTTCTCAGATTTTCTATCCCTGGTTTTTCGGTTGCTTCTCTCTGCTGCCGGGTCTTATTTCCACACTTATTTTGGGCAAGAACTCCCACAGGTGAGTATGAGCGCGATATTAGTCTAGTAGAATGGTATAGGACTTCTCGTTTAGCCAAAATGACGCCTCCAGGGACAAGAAAATCCACCTATTGTTGGTGTCGCCGATGGACTCTGTTGGGAAAATTCGGCGCCCCACATAAAGAATATGGAAACTAATTCCCGTTGATCGTATCATCATTCACCACTCCCTTCAATTCCCAGTCGTGCGTGTCGTCGGTTGGGAGTAATCCCTTCACGACTGGCACAGCGGCTTGGTCAGTCTAAGAAGAAAGTGATAATGCAACGAGTTGCAAGATGTGCCACCTTCAAACGCATCAATGGGAGTCTCCCCACAAAAAAAGAGATCATACAAAGAATTGATCATGCTGTAAGATTCAAGACACTTATTATGATTTTGGAACTCGTGCGATGAACCATTATTTTCTTCGAAAAATTGAGGATTGCCGGAATGAGGAGGAGCAGGAACGTCAGAACCTGCTGCAACGCAGATATGATAATGATGAGGGTCGAGCGGCTGCTTTGACTCGTCTACAACAAGACCAAAAAGATTGGCGGGAAGATGTCCCTAAACCTGGCCGGACTAACATTAACAATTTTTGCAAACACTTAGCTCCCCGTCCCCGATCAACAGCAAGCGAAGATTTTGTCATTCAAGCTTATTGTGATGTCTGTGGAGTGAATAACGATAATCAAGTTCCCAAGCCGAATATTCCTGAGAATGTTAATCTAGTAAGAATACTTTCGTTGGCTAGTGAACAATACATCAATCACTAACAACAACCACAACAACAACAACAACAACAACAATAAGCTGCACCAGATGGTGTGGCAAAGCGACTAGCGCTTTATCAACAACAACAACAATAAGCTGCACCAGATGGTGTGGCAAAGCGACTAGCGCTTTATTTCATGTATGGGAGCACCAAAAATGATTTTATTTAATTTATGGTCGCACGCCGAAGCCCCCTTGTAACACCCCCTCCGGGGGGTGAGGCTGAGGAAATGAAGTGCGGACCATGTTGGCGGTACATGGCTCATACTCACAGTCACTGAGCAATGTCCGCCATGGTACCATGGCAGTGAGCAATGCAATGTACCAAGACGTGATGTTTTTACGACTTATTGCCTCCAAAATTTTGGGGGGAGGATGAAACGCGCGCATGGGCGCGTTTCATGATACTTCTTGAGTATCAGATCCGAGGAATACATTGAAAAATGTAAAATGCTTTAAGAATAAAATAATGAATGGGAGTTAAAATAATCTATCTCTAAAAAACTACGAAGTGGAGTGCAAGCCTTCAACCTCCTGATAATTCGCCGTTATTAGGATAGGATCGCCCCAAAAGACCCGAGGACCTGTTTAGGTGCCTCTCTTAAACATATCGGTCTCAACGATGGGAAAGATTCCTTCTTCTAACAACCCATGCTTTGGGTTCCTTCCCTCTATCTTGGTCATTATTTTGTCCGTCCTCTTTTTCTCTCTCTCGACATCTCCTGACAGGGTAGTGGGGATCCTTACTGCAAATTTCGGAAAACTTATTTCTGTCCATGGTAGCAGAACAGGTGACTTTTTCTCCCTTTGGGATGAATCTGGTCTCCCCCCCCTGAAAGAAGTGAAGGTGCAGTTTTTTGACGAAACATTTGACATAGATGTGAGTTATACTGTTTGTTGCGAATAAGAAAACGACAGCCGTCTTTCGTTATGGTTCTCTTTGCTTTCACTTCCCCAACTTCTCCAACTCACATTTCCTCTCCTTGCCGCATTTTTTTGTCGCTGTACACACGCACAATTTGTCATCTATGGTATAATGCATCGCGGTCACCCTCTCATTCCCGACCCTTCAGAATATTTATTCGTCATCTGGCAACACGCTCCCTCGAATTATCCGGAACTCAACGGATATGAAAACCTTTCCCCCTCATACAAAGTGGTTGCCGAGTTTGCACACCCCGGACTCATATCTGCGAAAGAAATTTGCTTCGTTTCACGACAATATGAATCTCTTACTTCAAGCTGACGTGAAGTACCTTCGTGGGACTGACGCTTTTATGGGGGTTGATAAGAGGATATCTGTTGTAGAAGGGGATGAAAGCTTGGATTGGCTCTACGGGGGGAAAAGCAAGCTTCCTGAAAATAAGGGCATGAAGTCGTACATGGGGTTGATTGATATTCGGTGAGGGGAGCGCATTATCGCAAAAACGTATTGCTGTTTTTTTTCTTTCCTTTTTTTTTCTTTCCAAGCAGTGTGAAATCAACCAACTTTTCAACCTGCTAACAAAAATCTTGGCAAAAATAACATTTTTTTTGAAAACTTTTTGTAAAATAATAAAGGAATCTTCCTCAACTACAGGAAGACCTCGTCGACCTTCCCTCGTTCATGAAGAAAGACTCCTCCCACAGTTTAAAATTTGGCGATCACGAGTCCTCCTTGGCGCTTTGGGTTGGAACTGGCGAGGTGGATTCTGGCCTTCATTATGATCAGAATGAGGGTGGGTTCATGTACTTAGCTAGTGGGAAAAAACAGATACTACTGTTCCCTCAGAGCGATCGAGAATATCTTTACATGAGGAAAGAACCAGGTCACCAGATGGAAAGCAGTATCTTCATTCGTGAATTGATTGAGAACTCATCTGCCTGGGAGATTCGACGGAAATATCCCTCTTTGAGTAGGACCAAGCCGTACATTGCAGAGCTTTTTCCTGGGGACGTCATGTATATACCGCACATGTGGTTTCATGAAGTATATTCGACGGGTGATTCGTTAGGTGTAAGTACGTGGGTTACTAATACGGGGTAGAAATAGCAATTGGAAAGAGTGTTTTTTTAATTTGAAGGTGAACTTTCTCACTACCAATTCCCTTCAGATCCTCACTATTTATTATTGACGTTTTGACGGTGCAAACTCATATCGGGTTATGCTCGCCAAGAAGAATACCAACACTAACTTCTTAAGCTTTCAATAGGCGGACTTCTCAACTGTATCCATCCTCAAATGCAACACATGTCAAAAAGGGGCAAACTTTTGGCGGTCCAACAACCATGCCAGCAGTTTTCTCGACAAAGGATGCGAGGACCATCTCTCTAACTCCTCTCCAATATTCCGCGTCTGTCTCCGAGGTGGAGGTGGATGGAGTCACTACAAATTGGGAAGAAGGTCCGACTGATTTGAAATGCGAGGCAATTATGTTGGCGTAGTGGCGAAGGGCAGAGTGCTGCTCAGATGTTATCTGTTTATTCACAAGCCCCTTTGTCTGGGCACATTTCTTTTCACTGGGGAAAAGAGGAGAAGATGTACAGGCGCGTGCGTTAGAGAGCGAGCGGAAAGTAAGAATCCACCAAAATGGGGTAAAGCGAAGCGCCCTACCTTACCTATCCCATGCTGATGAACAGCTGAACACCCTCTCCCTCTCTGCCATGCTCGGTTCTCCGCTTTTGTACCGGCTAGACACGATGTCCCTTATGAAAGCTCGTGAGTTGACCCCCCCCCCTCCTTCACCTACTAGAACCTCTTCGACAATCATTCTCAAATAAACCGCCGTCATTGTCGTTTTGGGGTCGAGTCTTCCACTAAAGCTACCGTCTCTGTTGCTTAGCATGACAGGTAGCTTTCGGAAAGCGAGCTTGACGTCGTCATTGTGGGGGACAGATGACCATGAGCTTACACTTATAGATGGACTACTCATTCCCTGCGGCCTGTGAAACCAATACGGCGGCAGGTAAAGAAGATCGCCAGCATCCAAGTCAGCGACAATTGCTGGTACTCTTGGTAAATCGGCCGCAGCACATTGGATAGAGCCTAACAATAGTCGACCCGGAACATCTGTCACACATCTTCCGTCTCTTGGATCCGCGTTTGGCGCCAACTCTGATCCCGGCTCGATATAAATGCGCTGTGATTGACGCAGGCGTGGGTGCTCCTCTGGGTGTAGCCACATTTCGCGCCACTGTGAGGGAGAGAAGACAGTAAAGCGCTTCTTACCCGTGACCTGCGCAAAGAAATTGAATTGATCGTCATAATGTGTGTTGCTAGTTGTCCCCTGATTGCCGATCCAAAACGTGACATGCGGGTTTTCATCTTTGTTCCCGACGTTGAATAGTTCCAAATTGTCGACATCACCCTCCAATATTTCCAGCTCATTTTCCCCAGCAGCTCCCCGGTCAAAGACAAACGTATTCGAGTAATACATGTGGTTTTTTGCTTCCATATCAAAAAAGTCCTCCACAGGAACTCCGCTCACAATATGCATCTGCTCGTAGGTGCTCGTTAAATATTGGTTGATTGGCTCCCCTCCCTTGCTCTGATAACAAAACACATTCCTCCCCGCGGGTTGCATCACCACAGGTGGCCTTCCTGTTTTTCCAAAGGCATTCATAGCGCCGGTCAAATAGCTCTCGTTTGCCCATTTGGCGATTGCAGACCACAAAGTGATTGGAGAATTCGTCAACTTCACAGGTTCATTGTAGTGGGTTGAGAGGTAAATCGCCGCCTCTTTGTCGGCACACGGAGAGTCGCGATGTTGAGTGCAAGCCTCGCCTAAAACGGACGACCAAGATTTTGTAGGAACAAGAGAGTTTACTTCAAACCAGGGGAAACGAGGGTCAAAACCATTCTCACCTTTGTCGTAATCATCATCAGTATGCTCGTTGACTAGGAGATGCTCGCTGTTTGAAGGCGGGACAATTGTATCATGGATCATCGATTTGCGGGCCTTCCCTTTCCCACAAACATCAACTCCGTCTTCACCTTCGTGTTCTCTTGATTGGGCATGGAAACAGGGGACAAAACAGCAAAAAACTGCCACAGTGATCGTGGCAGTAACAGTGACCATTAGGGTAGACCAGAGATTGCCTTCAGCCAAAAATATATCAAATGGCAGGGAACACGTTCGCCCTTAAGCATGCATACACACAACGCCACTTCCAACCTCTATTCTTTGTTAAACTCCGGTTGTCCCAGGATACAGAAAAGAAATAATAGATGTGATTTTGCCGTGCCTGGTAAAGTTACTAGAACATTGCTTGCAGTCCTACCCCTTCTGAGATTTTACTTAGTCATGTATGTGCAATAATTGTTGAACTGAATATTCGAAGAATACAATTTCACCAAAAATTCTAAGCCAAGTAGTAATAAAGCGAGACCAGCAATATTGCCTGTGGGAACCAAACCCTCTACATAATGGCGGTGGCGTTGTGGTACCTTGGGTTATCTATCTTATTGTAGGCATTTGCATCCTCACCTGTTTTTCGGTAAAATCGAATTGCGTATAACCTGGTCTCTGGTGTAGAATATCTCCGCTCTTTCCTCTTCCGTTCTTCTCTCTACCGAATCAATGTCCCGAATCCCCATTCCCTCTACCCGTAGCAGCATCAGTAGTGGTAGGAGGAGCAGTGCCACCATCAGGAGCAGCAGAAGGAGTACCCCCACCCCCTCCACAGCAATCCCACGCTCAATCGCACCTACGGACACACACACATACACATACGCATACACATTCGCAGACGCAGATGCAGACACAGACGTAGACACAGACACATACACAGACACAGATAGAAGTAACACCCTTGGTTCCCCGCCCTCTTTTGCCTTCCACTTAACAAATCACCTAGAATACCTTGGTTCCCCCTCCCTCACCCCGGAAATTCTGCGTTGTACAAAGACCCAATCCTGGCCTCATTTAAACCTCCCTCCTCGGAAGTCATCGTCGCCATTGTCCTCATCTTCTCGGTCTACTACCGTTCTTCTGCCGGCGAAGGGGGGAAATGATGATGGAGAAGGTGGTGAAACTGTTGGGGAAGAGTACGAGTATTTACTGAGTGGATACAGGGCATTGATGTTATCATTGGGTACGATATCATTTCACGATCTTTTGTCATTTGCCTTCGTACCTCTGTTGTCTAGGACATCCCCTACACCTCCTCCTAACCGCCATGATTCCAAAAGGGGCCAAACGACTCCGACCTCAACTGCTACCGCCACCGCCGCCCTATTCCCGCAAACTACCGCATCATGTTGCATGCTTATACCGTTAATAATAACGACCTTGTCCTCTCAATCGTACCCCCATTCCTCCTCAGTCTTTCCAATCCTACGCTCTTACTTAACTCTCTTCTCCCCGGCCTCAGGGACAAACACCTCCGACAACGGGACCGGGTCTTCTGACAATTGGTCGTACGAAACGAAAATACTATTAGACCCGCAGTCTCCTCTTGAACTCCTTGTCGCACTTGGATATTTGATTGGTAAGACGGAGTCGTTTGATGTTCATAGGTCGTTGGTGTGGAGGAGTGTTGTTTTGGAGGGTGGCTGTGACGACGGAGACTGTGGTGATAACGAGGATCGGGACGATTACATAGACAGTGGCTTTGACTGCAGAGGCACGACTACGGCAAAAACGACGAGAACTGCAAGATCGAAAAGCTCCTCTAATGAGAAGTACATCCCCGGTGTTCGACTACCGCCGTATTCCCTCGATACGGGCAGATATTTCGAGAGTGCATGGATTGATACCCACAACAATAATGCAGTTCGAATGCCATCTTCACAAGTTGATGACAAGACACACACTGACTGTGCCACTGGATCCACTACCACTGGTGCCGCTGTCTCCTCCTCCTCAGCAACAACGACTACTACGAATGCCCCCCCTCCACCCATCCCACGGTCCTCCATGATAAAAAACCTATCCCGAAGCCTCCAAACCCACCACACCTCCCTCCTCCGCAACCTTTCCACCATCCAATGTCTGGAATCATTGCGGTGCGATGTCGTCAACCAATCGTCGTCGTCTCGACAACTACTAGATGAGGATCCGAACGATCCCAACGATCCCAACGTCGGTCGAAGAAGGAGTGGGAAAAGAAGCCCAACAATCTTTGAGTCTTTCCTCCTCTCCCCCCCTATTCCATCCCTTCTATATCCATCCTCCTCCCCGTCCCCTTCCCCATCCCAACACCTCCGCCACCTCACCAAAGCCCGTATCCTCCTGCTAACTTTCCTGGATACTTGGTCGAAAAACGAGGAAATTTTGTATAAATGGTTCGAGGCGTGCGAGGAGATTGCTGTGGGTGGGAGGAGGAGACGGAGTCAGATGAGGGGTAAGGGGGGCATTGTCAATAGCAATGATTGTGGTGGTTGTGAGTTGACTTGTAATAAAAATTCACATCCCTCCACCACCACTGGCACTACCGGCAGTGCCGCCACCACCACCGGAAGTCCTCCTCTCTCCTCCTCTTCTCCTCCAAGAAAAGAAGCAGCGACCGTAACCCTCCTCTCTGATGTCCAGCAACGTCTCAACCGCCACACCCTCACGTTGGTATCACTGCAGACATATTTACAACGTGTGTATCTCCGGCATTGTGATTCGTGTGAAAGTGACGGTAAGGACACAAGTAGTATCATAGGTAGTAGTGACGACATCAACACTCCCACGATGCATACCCCTGCGGTTGTCGGCGCGCAATTGCGGCTAACTTCTTCACAATCATCCGAGTGGATGGACCGGACAACGCGGAGTAAGAGGAAGATGCGGGATGATGTATTGTATGATGGAATTAGGAGGGAGGTACTCACTCATTTCTCAAAGGTTCTCGAGGATACCAATATGGGAAATAATAATCATGGGTACGGTAATAATAGTACGATTGCTACTGCCACTGTGACTGTCACCAACACACCGTCACCGACATCGCCATCACGATCTTTGTCGTCGTTGGCGATGAAGACATCACCAAAACTGGCAATAAGCGGTAAAGGAGAATCACCCAGTTCTTCTCCCTCCCTCCCGCCATCCTTCAATTCCAAGTCCCATTCCCGTTCAGCCCCCCCTCCCCCCCCTCCTACCACCCTAAAAGACCCCATCCCACTGTCTACTCTCTCCTCACCAACTCCATTCCTAACAGTTGTTACATCTGAGAAGATTCTCAGGGAGCACTCCGGAGATGAGGGCACTGGTTACGATGATGGGCAGGAAGAGGAGGGGGAGAGGCATGGTTATTTTTACGATGATGAAGATTGTGGTGGCGATAGCCGTGGTGTATCTTTGGGGTGTTCTTCTGGACGTGGAGTTCGACGACGAAAACAAGCACAAGGTCAAAGACAAGGACTAGAACGACAAATACAAATACGACGACGAAGACGACCGGGATGGTACAATCAATTCTCTCCTGGGTTTCTTACTGTTTTACATTCTCTCACGGATCGAGAGGTCCTTCTCGACAGTGGGGAGTCGCTGGTGTCTTCGCCAGATGAGGGAGGAGGGGGGGAGGAACTCAACAGCTATCTTCATTGTGATGATGGCTATAATTATCTTATGATGCGTAATTACGATGACGACATATATCCGCTTTGGAACCGTAGGAAATCTTGGCATTATTATGAAAGGAAGCAGTTTCTGAAGAAAAATGGGGGGAAAGATAACACATCATCGTTATCACGACCCTCATTAACACCACCACCGGAAAGAACAGCAGCATCACCAACACCAACACTCTCATCACCGACGATACCTAGGACGAGGACAACGAAATCGATTTACACCACCAATGCGACAACTCTCCCCCCCACCACTACCACCGCCAGTTCTTCCTTACGACGAAATGAACTACGCGAGAAACGCAGGGAACTTATACAGAAGGTACTCGCTCAATCAAAGGAGACAGTGCCCTTTGGGATCGTCGAGTATTGTTAAGGGCGAAAGTGCCAGAAGGGGTAGTCAGGAGGTTTGTTTTTGGTTTAGAAGGGGTT
>Ga0115557_1003492_pt1 | contig 10250 bp, 3 predicted proteins | sample COGITO_mtgs_1104_FD_87280 | JGI IMG/M metagenome (GOLD analysis project Ga0115557, IMG submission 87280) | Pelagic marine microbial communities from North Sea - COGITO_mtgs_110421 | ecosystem: Environmental > Aquatic > Marine > Epipelagic | place: Germany:Helgoland, sampling site Kabeltonne... | reverse complement strand
TTTCCGTCGTGTTAATTGATTTCGCACCGTCGTCCAACGAATTAGAAGACTCCGAAACGGTCGACGGGAACGACCCTCCGTTCTCAACATCATCTGAGCTTTGTTCAAAAAACTTCTCGTGTGAAGTCTGCGCGCGCATCATCGGTGGCTTCGGTTTCAACACCAAACAATCCTCTGCTCCGGGACTTAAATACTCCGCGTCGCCTTCGTCTCTTGGCAATTCGAGAAAATCTCTCAAAGTAAATCTCGCGACTCGCCACAATCGAGCGATGGCTTGTTCTAAATAAACCTGAATCGTTCTCGGGTGCTTTCTAATGAACGCGAACAAAACGTCTTGACGAATGCGAACTAGTTTCGCTCCGTTCTTCATCGCCACGCACGAGACGGACCGCCTCGCGGAATCTAAAACGTCCACGTCACCGACAGATTCGCCTTTATTCAAGATGTTCGTCAAATGCGCCGGACCTATGCTAAATGATTTTGGAGGAAGCGGAGAGGCAGCGCGAATGCCGCCCATCGGTGGTGTCTGTGAACGCTCTTTATCCAAAGACGTTCTCGAATGCGACGTCGAGCTGTTTGCTCGACTCATTCGACTGGCTTGTTGATTCCTCCCCATATTCGGCAACCCAGGTGATCCGGCTCTATCGAACGAACGCCGGATATCTTTCACCGAATGATGATGATGATGACTGCTCGACTTGGACGAAGATTTCACCAGCGACGATGCGCTTCCGTCGCCACCGCCGCTGCCGCCACTGCGCGTGTTCGTTGATTGCACGTACACCCCGAGTTGACCTTCAACGACGACATAAATTCCGTCCCGGCTTTCATCGCCTTGCCGAAAGAGCACCTGGTTCGCGCCAATCTCAATCTCTTCGCTCATTCCAAACAGTTCCCTCGACTCTTCGAGCTCTAAACACGCGAAAAACTTCGTCGAGGCGAAAAAGTTTGGATCGGTCGTGTGCGATAAATACTCCCCCGGACCACTCCGACTCTCCCCTCGATCGCCTTCCGATCCCGCTCTTCGATACTCGAACAAACTCGTCTGCGAAGCGTCCGAACTCTCAAAGTGACTGCCGCTCTCTTTCCCTTCTTTCTTCCACTCCTCTTTAATCCTATCCATGGTCGCGCCTCGTTTCACCGCTCTCGGCGTCCCAACCGGCGTTTCGAAGTTTTCGTCCTCGCTGTTGCTTCGAGATGATGCCTTTTTCGTATTATTAGTATTCGCTAACCGCGGTGTCGTCGCTGCTAACCGTTTCGGCGTTTTCGTCTCCCCGCCGCCGAGAGCGTCTTCTCTCGCCAACGCGAAAGACGACTCGTCGTCCTCGGCGGAGGAGTACTCCGAGGAAGAGGACGAACCGTCGTCGGAAGAAAACGAGGAAAACGAAGAATTTTCCGACGACGACTGGTTGCTCTCCTCCTCCTCCGTCTCCTCGTCCACGTTCGTCTTTCTTTTCCTTCGCCTTCTCCGCCTTCTTCTTTGACGTCTTTTCATCCGAGTCAGCTTTTCCTCTGTCTCTCCGTTCGCCAATTCCTTCTTCGCTTCTTCTTCTTCTTCTTCTTGAAGATGGTACTCGATCCAGTATTTCAAAAACGCCGAGCGGGAGAGTAACCCAATCGCGGCGATTGCGAGCGTGACTCTCGTCGCGCGTCTCGTCGTCGTCGACAGTAATGGTCTCATCGTAATCAGATTCGTTTCTCAATCAATCCGCTTCGTAACGACCTCTTCTGTTTCTGCGCTCTCTGTTTCTTTTCTTCTCTGTTCCTTCGTAAAGTCTCTTTTGGGAAGAGAGAAAAAGCAAACGCTCTTTAATTCTACCTTCGAGGAAACGCTTCTTCTTCTTCCTTTAACGAGTGCGGCGCGCAAAGTGTTGTATTCAACGAGCAAGAGAGGAGGCACATTTGTGCCGCCACTTTTCCTCATTTTTCCCTCGAGAAACATTTAACGCTCGTCTCGCGGCGCGAAAGAGAGCCTTTGAAAAGAAGCTCATAAACACAGAAAGAGAGAGATAAAGAGAGAGAGAGTTGTTTTTTCGTGCGTTTTGTGCGAGAAGGAGAGCAACCGGGAGCACCAACAACACACCCTTACTCTCAAAATGCCTCCTCTGCACAAGAAAGTCAAGCTCGGAATATGCGCGATGAACAAAAAATCCAACTCGGCGCAGATGCAATCCATCCTCCAACGCTTATCCGCGTTCAACGAATTCGACATCATCGTCTTCCCAGATGAAGTCATTTTGAACGATCCCATCGAATCGTGGCCAATTGTGGACGCGTTGATCAGTTTTTTCAGCCGTGGGTTCCCGTTGGAGAAAGCACACATGTACGTGAAATTGCGAAAACCGTTCATGGTGAACGACGTGACGAGACAATGGACGCTTTTGGACCGAAGGCTGGTGTACCAAACGTTGATGGAGAATAACATCTCCGTACCGAACCACGTGTTCGTGAACAGGAACGACGTCTCGAAATTACACGACGACGAAGAGTTGATGGAGAAACTGAAGAGAGATCCCGAGGCGATATCCGGCGTGAAATACCCGGAAAACGTAACGAGCGACGACGACGGGTTCGACGAGAAGGAAGACTACGTCGAGTGTAAAGGGAAACGAATATACAAACCGTTCGTGGAGAAACCGGTGGACGCGGAGAATCATAACATCAGCATTTACTATCCACACACGGTCGGCGGTGGACACAAAGAGTTGTTTCGTAAGGTTGGGAATAAAAGTAGCACGTATTATCCTCCGCCGACGGCGCAGAAGAGGAAGAAGGAAGGAGGAAATGGTACGGGGGTTGGAGGAGGTTCTTCCGCGGCAGGGGAAGAGAGCGACGGCGCTTCAAACAACCGGCCAAATGCGGAGTTGAACGACGACGCGAGGAGGTTGGAAGAGGTGGAGAAGATGATGATGAATATGGAAACTATCAGCGAGAACGAGAAAGGAGACGCAAGCGCAGACGCGTCTAAGACATCAAGTCGAGGACAACAAGAAGGAGAAAGAGAAGAAGAAAAAGAAGAAGGCAACGAAGAGTACGTCACGTACTCGCGCGTTCGCAGATCCACCTCGTTCATTTACGAAGATTTTATGTCCACCAACGGCACCGACGTGAAAGTGTACACTTTAGGTCAAGATTACGCGCACGCCGAGGCGCGAAAATCTCCAGTCGTCGACGGCCGCGTTTTGAGAGATGCGAACGGAAAGGAGGTGAGGTACCCGGTTTTGCTTTCGCCCGAGGAGAAAGAAATCGCGAGACGCGTGTGCATTGCATTTGGACAAAACGTCTGCGGCTTTGATTTGTTGCGAGCGAAAGGTAAGAGCTACGTTTGCGACGTAAACGGGTGGAGTTTCGTCAAAGATTCCAAAAAGTTTGTCGAAGATGCCGCGTTGTGTCTCCGCGCGATGATTTTAAAAGCCGTGAGACCCGATCACGTCAACATCAAGAGTGCCGAACAACAGAGAGAATCCATCATTACCGGTCGTTCATCCATCAACGAAGAGGACGAGGATCACGAAGATGGCACTGTACCTTCTGCATCCGGCGGTGGGATTAAGAACAACAACAACATCAGCAGCAACAATATGAATAACAACAATAACAGTGCTTTAGCGAGTAAACCAGAAGAGTTACGAGCCGTTTTGGCGGTGATTCGCCACGGCGATAGAACGCCGAAGCAGAAAATGAAACTTCGCGTGCACCAGAAGCCATTGTTAGATTTACTCGCGCAATGCACGAAAAATAACACGAGAAAACAAGCGAAACTGAAAACGCCGGAGCGATTGCAAGAGTTGTTGAATATTTGTCGCTCTATTTGGGGGCAAGTGAAGAAAGAGTCCGAAGCGATTCTCGGGGATACGGAGAACGATTTGAACTTAGCCGCCATGCAAGGTAACGCGGAGGATCCAAAAAAAATAGAAGCGAAAGAAAACTTGGACGGTTGGCGACAAGTGATTGCTATTCTAGAAGAAGGTGGGCACTTTTCCGGGATTAATCGGAAAGCACAGTTGAAACCGATTTCGTGGGTCCAAACGATCGACCCGCGAACCGGGCAATCCGTCGAACAAGTCGAATCCGCTTTGCTCATTCTCAAATTCGGTGGTGTTTTGACGCACTTGGGTAAAAACCAAGCCGAAGTGCTTGGAAAAGATTTCCGTCAGCGCATGTATCCTCGTGGGAGTTATTACCCGACCGATTCGGACGGACTCTTGCGTTTACACTCGACCTATCGTCACGATTTAAAAATTTATTCTTCCGATGAAGGTCGCGTGCAGATTACCGCGGCGGCGTTCGCGAAAGGTTTATTGGCGCTCGAAACGCATAAAGGCGAATTGACGCCTATTTTAGCGTCACTCGTGACTAAAGATGCAAAGCTTTTAGATTTCGTGACGCACGAAGTCGAAGCGGAAATTTTACACGCGAAGAACAAGTTGTACAGGATGATGACAAAAGGCGACCCGGGCGATGACGAAGGAAATGCGAATACTGCTGCAAACCACGGGAGCATACCTTCAAACGATACCGCTGTTGACAACGCAAATGTTATTACTCACGTCAATGCGCGATTGAGTCGATCGGGTTCGGACGGAATGTATGAATCAAGTGGAAATACTGCTACCCCTCGAGCGGTTCGGTTCGGCCGAGCCTCCTCGCGAGACGACATCCACGAAGAAAACGAGTACGACGAACTCGTCACGCAAACTCAAGGTTTGTTCAACATCGAACGTTCTGGAAATTCCTGGCTCATCGCTGATCGTATCGCCGCAGTCGAACGAGGTAAGCTTTTGGACTCGCACCATTTCTTGACCTCGGTGGAGGGCGAGTACAGTCACTTGGAAGACGTCGCTCTCGCGAGCGTCCCATCTTCACCTTCCAAAAAACTTCGCCGAGTATTTGAGCTCGTTCACGGCATATCTTCACAGCTCCTCGAAATGGCATCTCGAATGAACGATAAGTTGAAAGCGCGTAACCGTTGGCGTAAGGTGCTCATCGCGCTGGGCAAAAACCGTGGATTGAAAGACAACGCGTTACCGCCGGACACGTGGGTGGACACGTTGACGTACTTTTCAGCCACCGCACCAAGAGGTTCTGCGCCTGCGAGTAACACGCTCGAATTGCCTGGCGGTGGCGAAAGTTTTCTTCTCATGCACACGCGATGGAAAAAACTCGAGGAAGATTTATTCCACGGGCGCAAAGAAACGTTTGATATTTCAAAAGTCCCGGACGTTTACGACGCCGCGAAATACGATTCCATTCACAACGCGCACTTAAAACTCGATGGATTAGAAGAACTATACATTTTAAGTAAAGAACTCGCGGACTGCGTTGTTCCGAACGAATACGGAACGCACCCGATCTCAAAGCTTAGAATTGGTGCCACTATCGCCGGTGGCTTGTTGGGTAAACTTCTCGCTGATATGAGCAACACCAGAGAAGAATCGTACGCGGTCGAGACGAACAAGAAGAAAACGGTCAAACTTTTGGGCAAGAAGTCGCTCTTGAACGACAGAAATTCCCCGGACGAGAACAACAGCACCGATCCAAACGACGAAGACGAGGACGAAGAGGAAGACGCGCCGACGCGTTTGAACATGCGGTACGCGACCGAAAAGAAGGTGCATTCGCCGTATAGACACGTGCGAACGCGATTGTATTTCACGTCCGAGTCGCACTTGCACTCGCTGTTGAACATTTTGAAATACGCGCACTTGGAAGGGGATTTACGAAAGAGAGCAAGTGGCGATAAAAAACGATCGTCACAACACGTGGCGGCGAGTTCGTCGCCTCCAAAAGCTGCGACGATGACAACGCAAAAGACCAATAGTGGTGGAACGTCAAAGACGAACGCGTTTGGCGATCCCCTCTTGAGCCCGCGGAAACCGCCGCGCGCTCCGAATTCCTCCGCCGACGTTTCTTTTGATGCCAGATCCGATTTGGATTCTGATTTCTCGTGCACGAAGAGAAACCCGCTCGTCGTCGAAGGGTTAGACGAAATTCTCGGCGAACGCTCGAAAGAGCTCGATTATTTAACTCACATCGTTTTTCGCATGTACGAGTGTTTCCACGTTCCACCGGACGACCCGCTTCGATTTCGAGTCGAAGTCATGTTATCCACGGGCGTTTGCTTAGACCCTTTCGAGAAGGACGTCTGCGAATCTTTTCGACGGTCGGCTGATGCTTTAGAAAAAGAAGGACCGGTGGAACCGACGCCGGTGTTGGATCGCGTGCAGTTGCAAAACGATTCGGTGTGCGAAGAGGACCAACCGTATTTGACTTTGGACACTTTAGAAAAATATTTGAACGGGTTTCGTCGCGCGAAACCGGAAAAGAAAAACAAGAAGGAAAACGCGGAGCAGCATCCGTTGAACGGCGACATCTTTCCGTGAGTGAGGAAGAAAATAAGTTTTCACTTAAGTCTTTTCAGTTGTAATTACACATAAAGTTCGAGGCTAGGTAGTTATAATAAACGCTAAAAATTAATCTCCGTTTTCCCATACGAGCATTGTGCGCTTGCCGACCATGACATCGACCAATTGCCCAACGCGCTTGAACACGTTCTCTTGCACGTACGGCATGCCGTACTTTTCGCAAATCGCCTTAACTTTCGGTTGCGCTCTTTGATAGCATCGCATGGACATGTCCGGCCACATGTGGTGCTCGATTTGGTAGTTCAACCAGCCGTGCATGAAATCGTTGACGTCGCCCCCGGTGCGAAAGTTCGCAGAGCCGATAACTGCTCGCATGTAAAAGTCGTCCGTTCTCGGTTTCGTCTCGGATTCAAATCTGTAAATGTCGTCACCGACGTGGTTCGTCGCGATCACGATGAACGAGTGCAAGTTGGTGAACAAATCCGCCAATAAAGTCGTCGCCAAAGTGGCCATGGCCATTTGCGCGCCGCCGATGGCGTAACCAACCGCCGGCAAGACGCCAAACTGAAACGTCGCGTACGGCGCGAAGCACTTGGCGGTTTCAATAATCGCGCCAAAGTTCCCCTGGAACGCAGATTGGACCGTCGTCAATACCGTGGACGGCATCGACCCAGTCGTGTACGGTTGGTACGATTCCTCGCCTCTCTTTTCCGCCTCTCTCGCTCTTCTCGCGAACAACTCCTTCATCGTGTTCGGCGCGTAGTAAAACCACTTCCAAATCACGGACAACGCGGCAACTTGCATGTATCTCGCCCACATCGGCATCGGCCCTTCTCTCGTTGTCTTCATGTTTCTCTCGACCAAATCCGGGTCAGCATCCTCCCCCAACTGATAGTGGTGCAAGTGGTTGTGTTCCACGTCCCACGCCTCCGGCATCATCCAATCCATCCAGTCGATGATTCTGTTCCACGGTCCTCTTGCAAACTTCCTTCGGTGAAACCTCCCTTTAATCTCGTTCCCTTCCGTCATGGCCGCGTTATACCCACCGTGGCACACGTGGTGTCCAACCATCGTCCATCTCGCGCAAATCGCCGTGGACATCATAAACGCGCCTAAAACGTTCGCCCCAAACGCTTGCGCCACGCCGAGTTGCGGCAGTAAAAACATAACCCCGAGTCCGCCGTAGTAGCACATGTTCGCCCATCCGAGGATCTTCTTCAGGTGCTTCACGTCCTCTTCGTGGTACTTATCCGAGCGTTGTTCTTTTTCAACCTGTTATTCGTGTTAAAAATGTCATCATCGTCATTGAAGCGAAAAAAAGAGATCAGAGGGCTGCTTGTGAGTACGAGAAAGGATAAAAGGGGAGACATTTGCGCCGAAAAGTCATCCATCCTCTAGAGAGGTTCTGGCGAGCGTCTCGCCCGAGATCTCATCGCGCCAGAGGGAAGGACGTAAAACGTACAAAACCACGCTCTCTTCTTCCCCTTAAAAGCGATGAAGCGATGCCGCGATCGAGGACAAAGCGGAGGACAAAGCTTTCAAAACGAACGCAATCCACATCCTTATCACCACCGGGGGAAAAGGACGTCGTTTGAATTCAAGGGACGAGAAACGTACCTCTCTGATCTCCTTCGCCCACCCGGCGAGGTCAAAATTCTCCCGCCATTTCCCGGTTTCGTTGTACGTCATCGTTTGCATCCGTTCGTTGACTTCGGGAGACGGCATCGCGATCGCGGGGAGTCGGAACGAATTCTTCGTCCTTCGTTCCATCGACGTCACGTGAGACCGCATCCCATCGCGACGGGTGACGGTGGAAGCGGCAGCGGCGCGATGATTTTTTCTCGACGTCGCGGGGGACGATCTCGCCCCAGTCGTCGTCGCTCCGAATCGGAGTGATGCAGAGGTGCGTTGAATGGCAATCATTTGAGTGTATAAATAAACGGAATACAAAGAAGGGGAAGTGGAAGAAGTGCGTCAAAAGTGTGAAGCACTGAAACAAAGCCGCCCGAGAAGAACGTTTTTGCTGCTCGTGCGCGTTTGTGGACCGCTCGTGACAACAACGAATCTTTTTCAGTGCAAATGGGGTACTCTTTTTGCACGTCTCGGAGTGTGCAAATGTGTGCTCTTCGCACTAAAGGAGGGACTCGAGCACGAGCAAGGAGTACAAAAATGTGATGGACCTCAAAAAAACAAAAAACGCATTTTGAGTCCAACACACAAACTGGTACAAAAGAGTGTCTGTCGGTTACGCGAAGTTCCAGGTACCGGAGCATTTACATCGACTGGCAGAGAAGCTACGACGAGTAAAGGTGATGTGCGAGAGAAATGTGCGCGCGCGCGCGTGTGTGTGTGTGTGTGTACTACTACGCTGTGTGAATAAAATAGTGCGCTTAAACGGGTTCGCCTAAAAACTCCAAGACTTCTTTCAACGCTTCGATGAACTTATCCACGTCTTCTTTGGTGTTGTAAATGTACAAACTCGCTCGAGCGCTACCGAGGACGTCTAAGTGTCGGTGCAACGGTTGCGTGCAGTGGTGACCGCTTCGACAGCCGACGCCGTGGAGTTGGTCGAGTAAGGTGCAAACGTCCGAGCAGTTGACGCCGTCGACGTTGAAGGCGGCTAAGGAGGCGCGTTCGAAGTTTTTGCCAGTTTGAGGGTTTACTTTCAGTGGGTTTGGACCGTATATGCGGACGTTGGGGATGTTTTTGAGGAGTTCGGAGTAGAGGTACGCACCGAGTTCGAGTTCAAACTCGTGGACGCGGTCCATGCCTATTTTGGAGAGGTAGTTGCACGCGGCGCCTAAAGCGACGGCTTCCGCAATCGCCGGAGTGCCGGCTTCAAATCTACCCGGCGGTGGTGCGTACGTAGACTTTTCCAAGTAGACGTCTTGGATCATTTCGCCGCCGCCCATCCACGGCGGCATCTCGGACAACACGTCGTACTTGCCCCATAAAAACCCAATACCGGTTGGACCGCACATCTTATGACCGCTGGCGACGATGAAATCTGCCCCTAACGTTTGCACGTCTACCGGCATGTGCGGAACGCTTTGACACGCGTCTAAAACTACCGTCGCGTTGACGCTCTTTGCCGTTTTCACGATCCTTTCCACGTCGCTCGTAAAACCGAGCACGTTCGAAACGTGCGGCAACGACACCAGCTTCGTCCTCGCGTTCACCGTTCTTTCCAACTCCTCCAAGTCCAAACATTCGTTCTCATCCAATCCGATAAATCTCAACACCGCGCCTTTCCTTTCCGCCAACAACTGCCACGGCACGATGTTCGAGTGATGTTCCGCCACGGATAAAACGATTTCATCCCCTTCCTTAATGTTTGTCTCCCCCCACGTGTTTGCGATTAAATTCAAACTCTCGCTCGCGTTTCGGGTAAACACAATCTCTCTGTCCGTTTTCGCGTTGATAAACTTTCCAACTTTCGCGCGGCTTTGTTCGTACGCATCCGTCGCCTTTGCGGATAAGTAGTGCACGCCTCGGTGGACGTTCGCGTTTGCGGTCGCGTAAAACTGCGCGTGCGCGTTGAGAACTGCCAGAGGTTTTTGAGACGTCGCCGCGGAGTCTAAGTAGACGATTGGCATTCCGAAATCGTTTTCCGACCGGAGGATTGGAAAATCGTTTCTCACTTCTTCGCTCAAGGATGAAGACGACGACTTGGTTTTTGCTGCGGTGTTTGTCTTTTCCGACGAGATGCTTCTAAAAGACACCAAAGAATTGTGTCTGCCGTTGTGTCTGCCGGAGGTGGACAGGGCGCCTCCCCGCCTGAAGGAGGAGAGACGCGTTGCTTTTTGCGCGTTCGCACGAGTCGCCGCCAAAGAAGCCAAGATTCTCCGAAAAAAAGTGACGTCTACCGCATCGAAAGGAAACCGA
>Ga0115557_1003490_pt1 | contig 10252 bp, 8 predicted proteins | sample COGITO_mtgs_1104_FD_87280 | JGI IMG/M metagenome (GOLD analysis project Ga0115557, IMG submission 87280) | Pelagic marine microbial communities from North Sea - COGITO_mtgs_110421 | ecosystem: Environmental > Aquatic > Marine > Epipelagic | place: Germany:Helgoland, sampling site Kabeltonne... | reverse complement strand
TTTTGCTCCATCACGACATCGTCGTCACACGGCACGCACATGAGAATCCTCCGCAATCGCTTCACGTCGTCGTCTTCTCCCTCTTCTTCTCCCTCTTCTTCTTCTTCTTCTTCTTTTTGTATCTGATGATGATTTGCCTCGAAATCATCCTCCTCAGGAATCCTCGAACACAACACCGGTTCTTCTCCCTCTCCTTCTTCCTCTGTCCTACCCTTCACCACCCTCAAAACCGTCCTCGCGTTTACCGCGCGTTTTGGGTGTGGATTCTTTCTTCGTCCCATGTTGTTGTTGTTATTAGTAGTAGTAGTAGTAGTAAAACGTACTAACAGATCAAAGCGAAAGAGAGGAGGGAGAAAAAAAATCGAGACGTTTTGACGGAAATGAGAGGAGGAAAAGACACTTGAAATTTCACCAAAGACAGAAAAAAAGTGATTTTTGCATCAAACGACGCGAGCTTGAAATTCAACACAGAGAGAGGGACAAAGAAGAAGACAAAGAAGAAGAAGAAGACAAAGACAAAGAAGACAAAGAATTGCTCTCGAATAATAGCGGTGTTGTTGTTCTCGTCGCGTTCTTTATTTTCTGTCAAGTGCGTTTGAGAAGAGTTTTCGCACTCTTTGTGTTGTTGTGAGAACATTAAACATCTTTTGCAGAGGAGTTTTCCCCGGGTAAAATTCAAAAATCAGAGAGCTAATAGTATAATAATGAACGCGAACGAGAAGCTCTTCATCAACGCGCTCATGAGCCGGAAATTCATCGAAGAATCGAAAGCGAAAGAACTGTTCCGAGATTTACTGACGAACCGAGAAAACGACATCGAGAACGCGTTGCCGTCGCAAAAAGAGTTCGACCAATTTTGGGGACACGTGAAGGACAAGTTACGAACGAAGATGGGATTGGACATAAGGAAAGTGCGCTTCGTGCGAGGGGACGAGAAGATATATTTGGGGATTTGCAACGTGAATTCCAACTTGACGAACGAATCGTACGTGAATGGGTTACCGACGACGAGATCACCGCGAGAAATCGCTCTGTTTCGAGTGGTTTTGGATGAGATTTTACGAACCGAAGATACGTGTCGCAACGGCATCGACTTGGAGCGGTTTTTAGGACAAAGCCAAGACGCGTTCATGACGCAAGCGCAAGAGTTATCGAAAAATAACAACAACGAGGAGAAGAAAGGAGAAGGAGTAGGGACGATGACGCAAGCGACGACGCAGCAGCAAGTAGAAGCAATGGGGAAGATGACATATACAGAGCGCGAAATCATCGTCGCGAATTTCGTGAACGACGGATGGTTACATCGGCTGGATAGCACGTACACACACGTGCGAATAGGCGTGCGGAGCTTTTTGGAGTTGAAGGAGTTCATCTTGGATCAGTGCCCTGAAGCAATCAGCGAGGAGTGGAAGAATGCTCTTTAAAGAGGATTTTGGGGTGTTCGTCATTCGCACACGTCCATATGATGGGTGATATTCGCCCGAGCTCGCTTCTGCGATTTTTGATGAAAAGTGGTTGATAGATAGTTTCCTTTCTCTTCATTTTATATATAACACATACACGCGCGCGTTTCATAAAAGATCATCACATCTCTTTTCGCATCGAAAAGAGGCGAAAACAAACGATCGCATAATAATGTCCTCCTCTCGCATAACCGGCGGCATTCTCCACGTCCCCGCATCGACGCCTTCGCCTTCTTTTCAGCGCTTCGACGAATTGGAAAAAAAGAGCGGCGGCGGCATAGACGAAGGAGAAGAAGAGAAACGAGAAGATGAATGCGATGATGGAACGAATATGATCATCAGAGAGAACGATTTAGTCATCGCGCACGTTGGTTTTGGCGACCAGAAAGCTATGCGAGTGCGCGCGTCGGGTAACAAAACAAACGCAAAAAGGGCAGAAGGAATGTTGCACACCTCCTACGGGAGTTTCTCGCACAAGAGAGACATAACGGACAAATCTATTCGGTTCGGCGAGAAGGCGTTTTGTTCGAGCGCGAAGGGTTCGTCTTCCTCAGGCGGTCAAAAACCTTTCGTCTGGTGTTTAGCGCCTACGTGTGAACTTTGGACGAACGTGTTGGCGCACCGAACGCAGATATTGTACGCGTACGACATATCGCTGATATGCGCGTGGTTGGATTTGAAGCCGGGGAAAGTCGTGTTGGAAAGCGGGACCGGGAGCGCGAGTTTGACGCATTCATTGGTGAGAGCGGTGGCAAATGGTCGTGGTGGTGATAGTTGTAGTAATAGTAGTAGTGATAGCGTTAGTAAAGGGCACGTGTTTACGTTTGAGTTTAACCAATCTCGAGCGGACGCCGCGAGGGAAGAAATCGACGAAAATGGATTGAAAGAGTATTGCACGGTGACACATCGGGACATCGAGACGAACGGGTTCCCGAAAAATTTAGAAACCGCGAAGATTGCAGATGCGGTGTTTTTAGATTTACCCGGTCCGCATAAGTGCGTGGAGAGCAGCGCGAATTGTTTAAAAGAAGATGGCGTTTTGTGCTCGTTTTCGCCGTGCGTGGAGCAGGTGCAGAGGACGTGCGTGGAGATGCAAAAGTTCGGGTTCGTAGACGTCAAGACGGTAGAGATGTTAGGACGAGAATTCGACGTGAACGAACGAAAGTTTTTCACGGACATAGAAAAGGCTTCAACCGGGAAGTTTTCGAGAAATTTGAGCGAAAGAGATACGAAGTCGGTGAAAGAGGAGACGAAGAAAGCGAAGAAGGGTTTGAATACTAAAGGCGACGAGGAAGAAGAGAGCGCGACTCTCGTTTCGCAACGGGTGAGCGCGGTGCCTAGATTTCAAGGACAGACGCACACTGGATACTTGACGTTTGCACGATTAGCACCGCTTCCAGAAGGGTGGACGAAAGCGTCCTGGAACGAACGCGCGGAGAAGAAGCGAGAGGCTGGGAAGGAGATTCTGAGAGCGAAAGTGGAAAGGGACGAAGGGAGGAAAAAAAATGCACCCGCACCGTCGAACTCTACGGGCAAGAAGAGAAAACAGGAGGACGTAGCCGCTGTGGCGCCAATGCCGACGAAAGTCCATCACCACGCGGATGAAGACGAGTATTCGGATTAACGCGGATAATTTTTCCTAGATTTTGACTCTATTTGCTAAATTCTATTGTCCCCTAAAACACCGCTTCTGCCAACAACACCCTCGACACTATCGTGCACGTCGTACAAAGCTTCCTGCGTCGCTAAAAACGATTCAATGAGCTTCCTCTCGTTTGACGTCTTCTCGTCGTTTCCTCCTTCTCCCGAATTAGAAAACACGACGTCGAAAATTTTCGGCGCGGCTCGAGCCAAAACGACCGGCAATGCCGCGGCGAGCACCGACATCTCAAACGCATTCAACGGTTTCTCATTTGGATCAAAATAAGGCATCTTTTCCAAAAACTCTATCCAACTTTTCTCCAAACCTCTCTCTTTTGCGCCTTCCACGATCAAATCTCGATACCGTTTGCTCGGCTGTAAATCTCGCCTCGCGGCGACGTCGCGGTGCGTCAACGTCTTCGCTTTCATCAACACCCCTTCAATATCCTTATCGCCGTAGACAACAACATCCACATCCACGACATCGTACGACCCTTCCGTTTGCAACAAATATTGAAACTCATCCTTCGTGATCGTATAACACACGCCGTGTGTTATCTCGCCTTTTTGGCGCGTAACGCTCGCAAACGCCGGCTCGAGAAATGGGACGCCAGGCACGTTAAAGCTCAATTGATAGTCCAGTATCTTCCCGTTTTGCACTCGTTTCGGTTGTATGTTCCTTCTCGTGGAGAACGTTTTCGAGCCGACGTTTGATCCGTAGGCGAAATAATTCACAAAAAACGCATCCTCCTCTGCTGCTTGTCGTCCCGCGTTGTCTTCGTCTTCGTCTTCTTCTCGTCGCGATGTCGACGCCGACGCAGACGACCGCTTCACCGTTCGGGGAATCTTCCTCTTTGGTCGTCGTCCGTGCATTAAAGTCGTCATCACTTTGTCGCGCGATGACGACGAAGCAGAAGCAGAAGAAGCAGCGGAAGAAGGAGTCGATGGTCGCGGCAGCGTTAGTCTCGTCGTCGTTGCCATGATATCTCTCTCTCTTTCTCGAATGGAGATATCTTAAAGCGTGCGTCTTACACGCGCGCAAAAGAAGTGTCGAATTTGGGGAAAAGTTTCCTCATTTAAGACTCTCTCACATGTAAAAGAAAGACTTCGTAATACGAATAACAATGGTACCTCCTTGCGCTCACACTCACACGACGCGCACATAAAGCGCAAAGTGTTGGTGTTCTCATCTCAAACCACATATCTGTTCGGAGAATAAGAGCCACACGAGATAAAGCACTTAGATATGAATTGGAAATCCCCTAATAAGAAGATACAAAGGCTCTTTATTACTCTTGTTCTGATGATGATGATGATGATTTTGTTGTTCGCTTCTTCATCTCCGAGTGCGAGATTATTCGTTTCGCCGAGCAAAAGTGGCGACGGTGCGAAGACTTCCTCATCAAAGTCGTCTGGTTTCGTTTTGTGTAAAGATGATGATGTCATGGCCCAAGACGGATGCTTTCGCTTCCGCAAAGGGACCTTGACGGACCCTTGGAAGAAAGAGCGCGAGATGCAAACGATGGATCCAGACGATTTAATACGAAACGAGCAATTGGTGGAAAAGATAAGAGAAGGAGAGATGAAGCAACGAAAACCGACGTCGCGAGATGTAGAGGATATGAGACGCGCGAGAGACGCGTTCGATGAGTTCGACGCTTCGGAGCGGAAGGAGAGAGAGGAAAAGCGAGCGAGGTTGAGGACGAGAGTTTCGAGTAATAACAGAATTAGTGGCGTGAAAGCTCGCGTGGGTGAGATGAGGGAAGCGCCAAAGCCGCACAAGTCGGTTCCGTTCAGAGCGGTCGACGGATTTATGTTCGGGCAGCTCGCGTTGGCGGCGTACGCGTTTCGAAAGACGAGAGCGCCGTTCGCTGCGAGTCTCTCAGCGCTCGCGTTTTCGGGAACCGCGAGAGCATTGTTCACCGAAAACTGGCGAATAGTTCTCTTCTCGGGCATCCTCGGCGCATTCTTCGGCTTATTTTTCTTGAGCATGCCAATCGTAGAAAAACTGGTCGACGAAAGCGTAGCTAAAGATCTCGAAGACGACGGGATCGACGACGACGATTCAGACGACGACGGAGAGAACGACGAAGAAAGCGCCGCAAAGGAGAACAAGGGAGTACACAAAATCGCAACGTACCGGCAAAACTTTGTCCAAAAGAACGGCGTCTTTGTCGGTAAGTACAGTTCTTCTCGTCGCAATAAAACGAGCACTAGCGATAGCGGTAGTAGTAATAGTACTAGTACTCTCCAACGCGTATTCGCGTGGATGTTTTAACAACGCGATAGATATCTAACCAGAGCGTTAAAAGCACCCTCTTCGTTTGAGTCGCAATAATAAAAGCGCGAGAGCGAGAGAGCAATGGTAGGAACAGAGTACTCTCAATTCTTCGCTTTCGGATGTTTCCATTTTACTGAAAATCCATCCTTTTCGCTTCTTCATAAATTCAAAAACAACGAGACACACGAATGGATTTCATATCCACTCTGTACGAAACCTTCTCCGGCCAAACCTTAGGCCGGCCGGATAAGAAGCACAAGAGGAAACTGCGCGCTCAACGCGGGGTCTCCGTCGCAAAGTCGCCGATTTTGATGTCGTTAAAGTCGCCGCAAAAAGGGAAAGTCGCGAAGAAGAAAAGCGCGAGACCAAATTTGAAATCCATAACGAACACGAGTAACAACAACAACAACAACAAGCCGGTGCCGCCGAACAAGAAGAGCAGCGGCAAGAACAACAACAACACCACCACTGATGAGAAGAAGAGAACGTCGGCGATTCAATCTGCGATAGAGAGCGGCGAAAAAAGCACGCTTCCGTCGTTGATGCGAAAGATTGAAACCAAGAAACGAGCGATACTCGTGCAGATCGAAGCGTTGGAGAAGGAGGTGAGGACGAAGAAAGCGGAAGTGGTCGAGCTGGAGAAGGAATTGTTACTCGGCGCGAGCAGTTGGTAATTCGCGAGTAGATGTACATATATATAGATCGCGTTGTTTTGTTTATTAGTATTATTGTATATGCTCTCTTTTTTTATCATCTCGGCGGAGGCGGCGGCGGAGCTCTTTGCGGCGGCAAGAATTTGCTCACGGAGGAGAGGAGTTGGTTGATGTCGCCTCCGTTGATTTTGTCGGTGTTGTTTGGAGGAGGAGGTGGGACGTGAACGATGGGCGGCGGCGGCGGCGGGACGCGCAACTGCGGAGGAGGAGGAGGCACGACGACGACGTTTGGCGGCGGAGGAGGCGGCGGAGCTTGACGATGATGCTGCTGAGGGGCAGCGGAAACTACAGGTGGTGGTGGAGGTGCCTGGCGATGGAGCTGCGGGGCAACAACCGTAACTGGTGGAGGAGGCGGTGGGGCTTGTTGTTGCACAACCGGCGCCGGTGGCGGTTGGACGAGAGTTTGCGTCAATCCGCGTCCAAAGTTATTCGTCACTGCTCGTTTCGGCGGCGGCGGCGGCGGCTTCCTCGCTTCTTCTTCTTCTTCTTCCGCGTCGTCCTCCGAAAACTCCTCGTCGAAATCGCTCGTTCCGTCGTCCGGCGGCGAGTAATTTTCCGCCTCGCGCAAACGCTCCGCTTCTAACAATTTCATCTTCTTCACACGTTCGTTTTCTAGCTGTTTCATTTTCGCCTCTTTCCTCTTCTTCTCCGCTTTAGCTTCGATGACTTTAAAGTTTCTCCCGATACCTTTTTTGTGAATGACGGCAACTAACAAACCACTCTTTTTGTTTTCGGTTCGAATGACAATCCCAGGCGCGCGCATGTGCTTCAACAAACGCATAGCTTCGTCTGATTTACGAGGGAACACGTACACCTCTATTTTTTTCTCCTTATCATCGCTCACGCCGGCTCTGCCTTTATCCTCGTAGTGCTTTGCGAGCGCTAATAAGCTCGCGTCTTGCTTTTTATCGTTGACCATGCAAGTCTCAACTTCGGCTATAGTCACCGCGCGCGAGTTAGATTGTCGAGAGATTTGTCGAACAAACGCCTCGGCATCTTTTAACGAAACGCGACCTTTGATTTCAAGCGTCGAGGAATCGGGCAAAAGTTTATCTAACAGCGCCAGTTCGCCTCCAACTGGAGAGAAGTGCAAAGCGACCGCGGGGAGAGAGTCGATGCCTTTGACGTAGACGTGTCCGGACCAATCACCGATTTCTAACGCGCGTATTTCACCCGGCTCGTTGTCATCGTCGTCGTCTTCGACGTCGTTTCTTTCTTTGCTCGTCGCGGGAGCGTTTTGCTCCATTTCTTTTTCTTCTTCCTCTTCTTCTTCTTCATCATCCTCTTCATCTTTTTCTTCGCCGCGTTGGTACGCATCGAACGAAATGAAATCTTCTTTCGCGGCGTCATCACCATCATCGACGTCGCCTGCTTCTCCCTCGTCGTCTTCTTCTTTGTCTAATCGTTCTTTCTCCTCTTCTTTGCTCGCCGCGAAAGGATTGTCGTCGTCCTTGCTAAAACTACCGTTATCGTCCTTCTTATTATTGTTATTACTATTCCCGCCAACCGGGACCACTCTCGGCGTGGTCGCCGGCGTGTTTCCTTCCGTTTCTACGCCTCTCTCCTCTTTTTCGATCTCCTCCTTCGATTTGATGTGCACGCTCACGCCTTTCCCATCCTTCTCTACCTTGATCATCTCCAACGGCACGCCTTTCAAAAACGCATCCTCGCCAATCTTCTCCTCGCGTTTCTTCCTCCACTCGATCAATTCTTTATTCGCCAACTCCGCCGGTGTCATCTTCACCAGCGTCTCCGCGCTCACGTTTTCGTGCAACACTCTCGCCCGTAACGTTGGATTTTGCGGATCTCTCAAGTTGAACATCAAACTCCTCGCGTGCACGCCGTACTCTTTCCCCGTATCTCTCCCGCACCGTTCAAACAAAGCTCTCTCGATGCCGACGGCAATTTCGCTCGGATTCAACGCGTTCTCCACCGCGTTCGCGGTAACTCCTATCGCCTCTTCTTCCGCCTTCGCCACGTTCAAACTTTCCTCGAACTTCTTCGCCACGTTGTCTCGCTTCTGCTGAATCTCTCGCTTCTCTCGTTCCACGCGTTTCCCCGCCGCGCCGCCAACGTTGTTCTTCTTCTCCCGCTGTTTGTCTCTTTCTCTCTTCAACCGCTTGGCGTTCTCCCTCGCCTCTTCCGACGTCACTCTCATTTTGCTTTCGTCCAAAGGCCAGGACACTTCGTCGTCCAGTATCGCCTCTTCGATGTTGATGTCCTCCTTCTCCCCTAACGCTTCGTCCTCGGCTTCGTCCGACGGGTACCACAACTGCGCCTGTCGCGTGTTCACGTTTATTGTGAGCACTTCCGCGTCGTACCAGACGCCAGTTTCTGTCCACATGACGGATATCCATTTGCCTGTTGTTGAATAAGAGAGAGAAAACGCGTGAGATGATGCTCTTTGCGCGCGGGAAACACAAAACTTCGCGCAGATTCGATCCCGACGATGGATTCAATTTCCCAAGCGGCGAAAGAGATTACGAGAGAAAGAAAGAAAGAAAGCTTTTAACGAAACGGGGCAAAAGAAGAGCGAGCGCGTAAAAAAATACCTCGCAAAGACGGCTTGATGTCGTCCACGGTGAGCAGTTTTCGCTTCTTCGCATCAGCAGTCGTCATCTCTCTTCTGTCTCTCAGAGACTTACGTTTGTTTTAACTGGGGAAATGGTTTCAAAATCTGCACTTTTATGGCATACTTTTGCGGTCGGTTACACTCGCGGTTTGGAGACAAAAGAGACGGAGAGAACGGGAACGAAAAGAAGAGAGTCTGGCAGGTCGCGTTTGCCCCAGAGGTTACCGCTTTACAGAGAGAGAGTGATAGAGAGTAATACTCAACAAGAATGGGATTTTGGGGAACGACGTTTGCGTTTTGCGTCCTGGAAGGCGCTTGCGCGGTGTACATCAACGCCACGGGCATTCGAGGCGCGAATCACTTGAAACATTTGCTGAGTGTGACGGCGGTGACGTGCATGTGGATGATGTGGGCGATAATATACATGGCGCAGATGTATCCGCTGGTACAGCCGGTGAGGAATAAAGGGGAGTAGTGTGTTTTAGGGGGAGAGAGAACGAGAGAGAGAGAGACTTTTGTAATGAGAATAGAGAGATAGAGATTATATACATTTGACTGCTACATACGCGCGCGGGCGAGAGGATTCTTTGTTTTTGTCGTTTGCTTCTCTTTCTCTTTTCTATTCTCTTGTTCTTCTTGGAAGTCCTCCTTATCAACACGCGCAGCCGCTCGCGGAATTCGCATTCGTCGAAGTTAATTTCACATCCACCAGTTGCTCTTTCGCGTTCGCTTCACTCGCGCTATTATTATTGTTATTAGTATTATTCGCGTTCACGTCTGCGCTGGGCAACGCCATCGCAATTTTCCTAAACAAAGCTTTCACGTTATACCCGGCTTTCGCGCTCGCCTCGATGAAAATGGCGCCTCCGTTGCCGCCGTTCGTACTACCGCTCTCGCTATGACTACTGCTATTACCAACGTTCAACCCTCTGGCGAACTTTTCCCCCTCCTCTGTCTCCACCTCTCTCTCTTCCACCAAATCCGTCTTGTTCCCGACAATCGCGATGACCACGTTCTCCCCTCTCTCTTGTTTCACCTCGTCGATCCACTTCGCGACGTTTAAAAACGACTGCCTATTCGCCACATCGTACACAATCACCGCCACCGAGGAGTCTCGGATGTACGAAGGAATTAACGATCGAAATCGCTCCTGGCCAGCTGTATCCCACAGTTGTAATCGAACGCCTCGAGAATTCTCCAAGTGTACCGTTTTCGATAAAAAATCGATGCCGATCGTCGCTTGATACGTCGCGTCGAATTTGTCGTACATGAAGCGAGAGATGACGGACGTTTTCCCAACCGATTGGTCCTGTTGAATACATAAAGAGGAAAAGTCAGCGATGCATTCTTCTTCAACGAAACCACCACAAAACCGAAACGATGACGAGATGCTGCGCTTTTCCTCCGCTTCTCTTTCTTCTTCTTCTTCTTCTTCTTCTTAACGCGGCAACTCTTTTATCATCTCAGGGAAGATTACGACGAAGAGAAAAAAGGATCGCCGGGAACGGAGACTTTTGAAAACAAATAACGTTACGAAGAAGAAGAAGAAGAAGAAGAAGAACGAGAGAGAGAGAGAGAAAAC
>Ga0115557_1003488_pt1 | contig 10258 bp, 8 predicted proteins | sample COGITO_mtgs_1104_FD_87280 | JGI IMG/M metagenome (GOLD analysis project Ga0115557, IMG submission 87280) | Pelagic marine microbial communities from North Sea - COGITO_mtgs_110421 | ecosystem: Environmental > Aquatic > Marine > Epipelagic | place: Germany:Helgoland, sampling site Kabeltonne... | reverse complement strand
CGACAACCTTCCCAGCCCACATCGCCTTTTGCTGGTTTTGGATCATTCCCCACTGATGGTTGTTGGCGACCACGATGGTGACCGGTATCTGGTTATCTACGGCCGTTTCCATCGGCGTAAATCCAGGAGCCAAGCCAAACGAGCCATCACCCGTAATCAATACCACGCGCGAATCGGGGTTTGCCATTTGGATTGCCGTTGCAAACGCTGGGCCGGTACCCATCTGCTCCCACGGCCCTGGCGCGAAAATGCCCTTGATTTTCCGCCCCGAAAAAGACCACGCGTTAATCGCTGATTCAAACCACGCAGCAATATCTCCTCCGTCAATAACGCAGATATCGTTCTCTCCGAGCGACATGAGAACTTCGTAACACAGTCGCATTGGATGAACGTTGTTGGCAGTATCAACGGTCAGTACCTCTTGGAACTCTGCAACCTGCGCTTGGCGTCGTGACCGAATTCGATCCAACCAATCAGGCGCGACGTTGGCACCGAGGTCTGGTACTTCACGCAATGCTTGAATAAACATTTTGACATCACTGCAAACACGCACATCAGACAATGCATTATTGCTCAGCTCTCGAGCGGTCGCGTTCACGGTGATCACTGTCGAGTTTGGGTTTATTAAAGGGGCCTCGCCAAAGTTCAAGGGGAAGTCAAGCTGAGCACCGAGCATCAACACAACGTCAGCCTCCTCACCAACCATCCTTGAGCAGTGATTCTGGTGATAATCGATAAGCCCAGCGGCACAGCGATGACTCTGATCTATCGACTTAGAGTGAGTGAGCGGTACGAAAACCGGCAAGTTCCACTGGTCACAGAGATCGGCCAGATCACGATCCGCCTCGCCATACCAAACACCGGGTCCTGCGATGATCGCTGGAGACTTAGCCTGCCTTAAGAGTGACGCAACCTCCGCCAGGTCGACCGGGTTAGGTGTTGGCCGGTGAATTTTATTGCGCGTTGGATCATAGCGGCGCGCGCCGGCAGGCGCTTCGGCCTCCAACTGTTTGGTGAATAGGAAATTGGTCGGTATGCACAACTGTACTGGTCCCGCAGGGTGCTGTATTGCAATATCCCACGCCTTATCCAGAAACCAACCGATTCGCTGAGGGTCGTTGACTTCAATAGAGTATTTGGTCATGCAACGCACGACCTCAGCCTGTGGCATTTCCTTAAAACCTTTGTTGTCGAAGTTATTCGAATTTGCGCTGGCGCTGATAAAGATAACTGGATCGCCGCCGTAGTAAGCCTCTGCCACTGCAGACACATAATTGGTAAAGCCGCTGGGTTCGGCGATACAAACCGAGGGCTTACGAGTGCAGCGCGCCATGGCGGTTGCTAAAAAGCCCGCCTCCATCTCATTACGCGTACCAACAACTTCAATATCATAATCTAAACAACCCATGTAAATAGGGTTGATAAAACCACCGCAGAGCGAAAATACTCGATCGACGCCTTTGTCACGAAGCGCACGGGCCAGCATATGGCCTCCCGTGATTTTGCCGGGTGCGGTTTTGCTCAGGTCTATCATTGAAAATCTCCTCGTATCGTGGGCCGCGGGTGTGAGTGCCAGCGAGATCAGTTAGGCTCGAAAGATCCTAGGGCTTGCGCCAAGACAAAAAAAATTGATATTTGGCAAGTCAATCATTCAGCCAATAAATGAATAGCGGCAGGCGGACACCATAAAACCGATATTTGTCAGCGCAAACTTACTTCAAGCGCCCGAAATTTCCTCATCGGGAATAATTCATAGTGTGTATAAATGTCATATCGAATATCCATTTTCGTCATCACCATGGCTATGCCAATATCTCGCGGCAATTACACTGAAATCAACAAGGATCTGTCATGGTACGTCACATCGTTTTACTGAAATGGAAAGCCGACACAACGCCCGAACAAATACAGGCCAGCGCCGAGGGCTTTGCGTTCCTAAGAGACTCGATCAGCGTTGTTCGACAGATGTCCTTTGGTGCCGACCTGGCATTGATGGATGGCACGTTTGATTACGCCATGGTTGCCGATTTTGACTCAGCCGAAGATTGGCACACTTATCGTGACCATCCCGATCACATCGCATTTGCGCAACGCTTCGGACATCTCGCCGCAGAGGCGGCTCGCGTGCAGTACTCACTTGAGTGATAAGCACTGACGATAACTTATGCGCGTTGCGGGACGCGGCAATGCGCGGCTTATCCAGCCGCCAACACTCGTGCAACGCGCTGTAGACTTTGAGCGGCAGGGATTCTAGGCTTCGCATCACAAGCGGATTCAATTCGCGCATCACCGGCTGAGAAATGACCACTCATGGGCCATCCATTCAGTAAGTTGCATGCCGACGGTCGCTCGGACCTTGAGGCGCAGCCAAAACGCACCTATGCGGCCATCGTCTTCCTGCTGACTTTGGGCCTCATGCTGTCAGACTACATGTCACGCCAGGTCATCAACGCAGTTTTTCCAGTGCTGAAGGCCGAATGGTCGCTCACGGATAGTCAGCTGGGCTTACTGGTGAGCCTGGTTGCACTACTGGTCGGCGTCATGTCTTTCCCAGTTGCATTAATCTCAGACAAATTTGGCAGGGTCAAAGCCATTACCGTCATGGCAATTGTATGGGGCCTGGCCACCATTTGGTGCGGCTTAACTGAAAATTTCCTACAGATGCTGCTGGCCCGAGCACTGGTTGGACTCGGCGAAGCCGGCTATGGCGGCGCTGGCGGCGCTATTTTGATCAGCGTGTTTCCTGAACGACACCGCTCCACCGTTATCGGTATCTTCTTCTCCGCCGGACTGCTTGGCTCCGTGCTCGGCGTGGCACTCGGAGGTGTTATCGCACAACACTATGGCTGGAGGATGGCCTTTATTTTGATCGGCGGAGGCGGCCTACTGCTAGCACTACTCTATCCGTTACTGGTCAGAGAGCCGGGCCGACATAACCACAGTCGCTTAAACCTGCCATTAAGCAGCGTAATCCGCCAACTGTTTGATCCGCATACTGCTCGCTGGAACTACCTTGGCAGCGGTCTACAAATGTTTGTGCAGGGGTCGCTGCTGGCGTGGCCACCCAGTTTTTTCCATCGTCACCACGGCTTAGACCTCGCGCAAGCAGCACTCCATGCCGCACTCATTTTACTAGTGGGCGCAGTAGGTATGATGGTGTGTGGTGTTGTTGCGGATCGCGCCAGTTCACGAAGCCCCCGAAATCGCCTGCACATGCCTGCCCTTTACGCATTGATCACCTGCCCGCTTCTCGTCTTGGCCTTCGCGATGCCACCTAGTCCATTGCAGCTAGTGATTCTCACGGCCGGTGCATTTTTTACCGGCGGCCACGCGGGTCCTTGCGGGGCTGTCGCCGCGGATGTCAGTCATCCAGCTATACACGCGACCGTTATCGCTACCGTGGCACTGGCAAATAACCTCTTAGGACTAGCACCGGGACCATTTTTAACCGGTGTAGTCGCTGATCAAATAGGACTGGATCGCGCACTCCAAACAATGCCACTAGTAAGCCTGCTAGCCGGCGCCTGCTTCATAATTGCTGCGCGTCATTATGACCAAGATAGACTTATAGGCACGGCGTAATAGTCAGACTGTGTGCTTTCTCAGATTCGTGTAAACCCACTTCAATATTGATTCACTGCGCCTATGAATCGCATATGCAATATCAATTTCTAGCCCCAAACCCCCCGTGCTAATTTGATGTTTTTAAGCAATCACTGCCCCTTCAAAATCCAGTGACCAAATTCTCACGGGAACGCCGATGGCTACGACCAAAAAAGTCCTGCAATACAAAGAGCCAGAAAAGCATTACGACGTGGTGATCGTGGGCGGAGGGCTGCATGGTCTCGCAACCGCGTACTATTTGGCCAAGTATCACGGCGTCAAACGAATTGCCGTTCTTGAAAGACGCTACATCGGTTCCGGCGGCTCTGGCCGCAATACCGAAATGGTTCGTTCAAATAAACGCGCACATGAAACCCTGCCCTTTTATAAAGATAGCCTAGCGATGTGGGATGACCTAAGCGCAGAGCTTGACTGGAATCTAATGGTTCAAAAGAAAGGCATTATCGCTTTAGCGCACAGCGATGGTGAGCTCGCTAGCATGCGCATGCAGAGCGATAGTCAGCGCAGAGCGGGCATTAAGATCGACATGCTCGATAACCAGCAGATCAAAAAAATGGTGCCGTCACTCGACGTCAGTGACCAAACCGCATTACCGGTCCTTGGTGCGCAATTTCATCCTGAGGGCGGCACGGTGCACCATGATGCCGCGGTTTGGGGATTCGCCAAGTCTGCTGCGCGATGCGGGGTCGATATCTGTGTCGGCATCGAGGTAGTGGGTTTCAATGTAGAAGGCGGCAAAGTGACCGGCGTGCAAACGAACATAGGCGACATCAATGCCAACAAGGTCCACGTCGCCGTCGGCGGCTATTCCTCAGAAATTGCACGCATGCTGGGCGTGAAATTCCCAGTTGTCACCATGCCCATGCAAGTGATGACCACCAACATTATGGCGCCATTTCTGAATTACTACGTAGCGTCACCCCGATTGCACTGGTATACGCAGCAAACCCTCAAGGGCGACCTCATCCTTGGAGGGCAACTAGATCCTTTTTCGTCATGGAACTCCTACACCACCTGGGAAGAATGTTCCGAGCGCGTCGCCACGATTCTCGAGTATTTCCCCGACCTCGCGCACGCTCGAGTCGTACGCAGTTGGTCTGGCTTGTGTGACTGCACGGGAGATTCGGCACCAGTTATGGGGCCTAGCGGCATAGATGGTTTGTCGTTGGATATTGCTTGGGGCTACTACGGATTCAAAGCAACACCCGCATGCGGCAAGTATTCTGCGGAATATATCGCCACAAATAAGGTACCAGAGAACATTAAAGCCTTTTCACTGGACCGATTTTTTAACCGACAGCGAGTTCGCGAAGTTATTTTATAACAGGAATTTGGCATGGCATTTCTGATTGATTGTCCAAACTGCGGACGTCGTAACCCCTACGAGTTTCGTTTCGGGGGCGAGTGTAAAGAGGCTCCAGGACCAGACGCCGACCTCAATACGTGGTGTGAATACCTCTATTTCAATGAAAATATGTCGGGCTTCCAGCAGGAGTGGTGGTACCACAACATGGGCTGCGGCGACTGGGTAAAAGTTAGACGCAATACCGTCACTCATGAAATAACTGAGGATTAACGCCATGTCCGGCAGATTACCCGACAGCCCCACACAGATTTTTGACCCCGAAAAACCCGTCAAAATACATTTTCGCGGGCGGTCTATCACCGCATTTGAAGGCGACACAGTGGCCTCTGCACTTTTGGCCGCGGGTGTCGATACGTTTTCTCGTTCCTTCAAGTATCATCGCCGCCGCGCACCCGCCTGCCTAAGCGGCCAGTGTTCGCGCTGCACCATGAACGTCGACGGACGAATGCACATTAAAACCTGCCAGATGCCGGTAAGGGAGGGCATGGTTGTAGAGCCACAAGGACCTATCGCGTTCGATCCTGCGGGTGCTGCAGACGCCTTCTCCTGGGCGATGCCAACCGGCTTCTATTACAAAATGTTTTACAAGCCCCAGTGGTTCTGGAAGCTCGTCAAGGAAGTCATTCGGGCGATGCCCGGAAATATGGCTAAGGTCAAGGCGCTGCCGGCAAAAGCTCACTTTGACAGTATCAATCTGAGCCCCGATCTACTAGTCATAGGAGGCGGATTGGCGGGCATGGAGGCGGCAATAACCGCAGCAGACGCGGGCGTACGGGTTGTAATCGTTGAGGCTGACCCCCAACTAGGCGGCTTCGAAGCTTTTCAAGCCGAAGCCGGTTTTAGGCGCACACAAGCCTCCATAAGCAGGCTGGCCGCATTCCCTAATATTACCCTGCTTACCGGGACTCGGGTTACCGCAATTTATCCAGACGGTTTAGCTGTTTGCATGCAAGAATCGCCAAGCCAGAGCGCTCAGGATTGTGTAGAGCGCAGCTATCTGGTCAGGGCAGGTGCCACAGTGATCGCCACGGGCGCCGGCTCTATGCCAATGGTTTTTGCCCATAATGATCGACCCGGCATCATCCTGCCCGAGGCAGCACAGCGTATGGTTCACCTTTGGGGTATTAAACCCAAGGGTAGAGTGCTTTTAGCCGGTGGTGATGACCATATCGGTGAGGTTGCATTGGCGCTGTACAAGCAAGGTGTAGACGTAGTCGGGGTCGTCGATTTTCGTGAGGCAGGACTGCGCAAAGACCTACAATCCGCGCTCGCCGATCACGGCATACCTGTTTGGAGTAGCTACACGTTAACTGACACGCGCGGCCGGCGACGCGTAACGAGCGCCACCGTAACCTCGATTGATGGCTTGCAATCAAAACGTGTTCGTTGCGACACCATTGTTGCATCTTCTGGGCGCTACCCCAGGCACAAACTGCTCGGGCAAATCGGTACCCGAATGCTTTATGACGCAGAGCTTAATTTTTATCTGCCCGAGAAGCTCCCCGCTAACTACGAAGCCGCAGGAAGGCTGCTGGGCTTAGAAGACCCCAACGCCATCATGCGCCAAGGCGCTCACGCGGCGATCAATGCGTTAAAGCATCTTGGTGTCGATACGAACACCGCGAAGGTTGCAGCCGCGGAACCGGCGGATGAAGCGCCTATGCCCGTTACGCTACAACCCGTTATTGAAGATGTTCAGCTTAAAAGCAAAACCTTTGTTTGCTATTGCCATGACGTTAGTGCAAAAAATATTGAACAAGCTATTGATGAGGGATTCGACAAAATCGAAACCTGCAAGCGCTATACCACAGCGACTCAAGGCGCCTGTCAGGGCGGCATGTGCGAAGCAAACTTTGCCCACTTGTTAGCGCGAAAGCGACCGGCGCTGAGCGCAAGAGTATTACCAACCACACGCCCCCCCGTCACATCGATGAGCCTTGGTGCCATGGCGGTTGGTTATCACGATCACCCGCAGGTGTCACCGCTTTACCATACACAGCTGGCGCATGGAGGAAATTCTCTGCGAATGGGCAGTTGGATTCGCATGGTCGATTTTGGGGATCACGAAGCCGAGAGCCTTGCGGTTCACAGCACTGCAGGAATTTGTGACGTTTCAATGTTCGGAAAATTTCGTGTCTTCGGTCCGGATGCGGAAAAGCTACTCAACCGAATAATGACCCGTAATATCGAAAAGCTGAACGGCAACAGTACGTTCTATTACACCGCCTGCAACGAAGAAGGCGTACTTGTCGATGATGGCATGGCCCTAAAAATGGGCGAACAAGATTACTTTGTCACCACTACCGCGGCACGCGCTGCGGTCACTGAAGAGTGGCTGGCCCGCTGGTGTCGCGAGGAAAACTGGCAAGTTAATGTAGTCAACGTGACCGATACCAAAGCGGGGATTAGTCTAGCTGGACCTATGGCTCGAGAAATATTGAGCAAGCTCACCGAGGCTGATATTTCTGGCGAGGCACTGCCGTTCCAGAAATGGATGCATATGGAAGTTGCAGGCGTTAAGGCCATCGTCTCAAGGGTCGGTTTCGTTGGAGAGCTGAACTACGAGCTTTTCTGCCCCGCCAGCCAAGGGCCCTATTTGTGGGATGCAATTATGGCCGCCGGCAAGCCTCTCGGACTCGTCCCATTTGGTATCGAATGCCTCAATATTTGCCGTTTAGAGAAGGGGCACGTCTTGCCCGGGATAGACACCGACAGCTTCACGAACTTATTCGAAGCCTCCATGGGGTGGGCGCTGGACCGAAATAAAACGGAAACCGTTGGTAAGGCGATGCTCGATCTCACCACTCACCAAGCTATTAAAGAGCGAGTCATTGCGTTCAGTATTGAGGGCCGATCGCCAGTCTCAGAGGGCGCGCTCGTTGTAGATGGTACGCAACAGCTCGGCCGTGTGACATCGATCATCTACAGTCCATTACTGAAAAAGACTATCGGCTTTGCACTCGTTGCACCCCACGATAACTGGGTCGAAGGTGGCACAGTTACTTTTTGGTATGACAGCGGACGCGAAGCCCAGGCCAGCTTTGCCAAGCCACCGTTCTACGACCCAAAGGGACAGAGGATACGAATGTGATAACACGAGCAAGAGCAGTGCAACTGCCCTCTTGGGCAGGCAAACCTGTAGAGGCAGAATTAGGCGGCTGGCCAGTAGTTACCCACTTCGAAGCCGCAACAGGGGCCTGCGGCGTCGGGTTAACCGACCTGAGCCACAGACCCAAGGCCATAGCGCAAGCACAAGGGATAGATACGCACTTTGCACTGACGCCTGGTCGTGCGAAGTGGGACGGACAGTCGTTAATCGCCTGCCCCAAACCTGCCCATGCAATCATCTTTGACCTGAATGGCGCAATCGAGCCCCAGTGGCCAGATTCCACCTACACCGATATGACCGAAGGCTGGGTTTTATTGGGTATCTGGGGGCCTGAAGCACTGGGCATGATGCAGCGGCTCATCACCGTGGACTTAGAGCCACGCACGTTCAAAGAACCTTTATATGTGGCAACCGGTAGTCATGGCATCCGTGTTCAGGTGATAAACCTGAGGACACAATCACCGGGGTTTATTATTGCCTGCGCTCGATCTCACGGCCAAAATCTATTTGAAGCCTGTCTGCGCGCGGGAACACAGCTTAATTTAAAAATAACTGGCACCGATGATTTTTATGGGTGGCTGGCCAACGACTGTAAATAAAAAATAACTGTAGTCTTAAAATACAATATATTTTTTATCTCTCGAAATTAATTTTCATAAAAACCCATAAAATTTGTGACGCACTTTAGGGGCAAGAAAGATCATTTTAGTAAGTTAAAAAAACGCTATTTAATAATATATTCGTGTCAGTCCTAACGTAGTTATAGGCCGCGGCAAAGTAACTAGCGACCGTTTATTTAGTCCATCACAGAATCACTGTCCGTTGGCCGTTTATTATTACTCGCTGCTCACAGTGCAGGCGAACGGCATGTGACAAGGCCGTCGCCTCGGTATCATGGCCTAAGTGAATCATCTGCTCGACCGTGATTTCATGATCAATAGGCCTAACCTCTTGGGCAATAATAGGCCCCTCATCGAGGTCTGCGGTGACATAGTGTGCCGTTGCACCAATGACTTTCACCCCTCTTTCCCATGCGCGATGATAAGGCTTTGCACCTTTAAAGCCCGGCAAAAAGCTGTGGTGGATATTGATCGCCTTACCCGCAAGTCGGCGGCACATATCATCAGACAATATCTGCATATAACGAGCCAGCACGAGCAAATTACCGTTAAGTTCTTCAAAGATACGCAGTATCTCCGCCTCTTGATCTGGCTTTGTCTCCGCGGTTACCGGCAGGTAGTAAAACGGTAAGTCGTGCCACTCGACCAAGCTCCGGGCCGATTCATGATTGCTGACAACGCCCACAATGTTGGCCGGTAAAGACCCAGAGCGCCACTTTGTTAGCAGCGCACTTAGGCAATGATCATAGCCCGACACGGCGATGACCACGTTAGGATTGTCCTCAAGTTGCCGCAAACTGTAACGTGCCTCTAAGGACTCGGCCACCACCACCCATTGACTCAAGAAGTCCTTAAAATCGACAGTCATCGAACGATCGTCAAAAAGGCAGCGTAGGAAGAATTTATTTGACACCGAATCAGCATAATTAGAAACATCGGTAATAAATGCGCCGCAGTCAGATAGTAACTTCGAGTAACGTGCGACAACGCCCAACTGATCGGGACACCAAAATGACAGTAAATAGCGATTCATGGTGAGGACCTAATGATAAGCATGTTGAGGGGCATCTAAAGTGCGCGATGCATCCGTATTTTGCGCCGCGTAAACGCGCTGAGCTCTATTCTGCCGCGGTTGCCGACTATAACATAAAGGCCTTTTTTGGTGCAATACGCTCGCTCAACGGCTGTGTCCAAGTGCTTGGTTTTCAGTGTCTTGCGGACGTACTTGCTTTCTTCACTAATCCACATGCGAAAGTGCCAGTACCCGCCGCTCTGCTGGGTTCTGACGATTTCTGCTTTTCCGCCGTAGATAGAGTGTTTATCCGTTAGGAAGGACTGGGTAGGAGCTGAGCGCTTGCTGCGCTGTTTTTGCGTTCTCGTATTGTCTACCACTAAAGCTACACGGGCTGCTGCTGTCATCATGCTTGTCCTTTCTGAGTTAACTTACTCATACAGGATAAGCCCCAACCTATGGGTATCATGTTCAGATAACCTTAGGACGCATACATGATACTTATGATGCGCAGTAATCGCTACCGT
>Ga0115557_1003482_pt1 | contig 10274 bp, 7 predicted proteins | sample COGITO_mtgs_1104_FD_87280 | JGI IMG/M metagenome (GOLD analysis project Ga0115557, IMG submission 87280) | Pelagic marine microbial communities from North Sea - COGITO_mtgs_110421 | ecosystem: Environmental > Aquatic > Marine > Epipelagic | place: Germany:Helgoland, sampling site Kabeltonne... | reverse complement strand
GCCTCTCTTTCTAGAGAAACTGATCATCCATTTGATACCAAGCGTAGTCTTTCTACTTGGGCGTACTTCGATTGGCACTTGAAAGGTGGCTCCACCCACTCTTCGACTTTTAACTTCTACAGAAGGCATGATGTTACTCAATGCTTTTTTCCAAGTCTCAAGACCATTCTCACCGGTTTTTTCTTCTACTAATGCTACTGCATCATAAAAGATACCATAGGCAATACTCTTCTTTCCATCCACCATTAAGTAGTTCACGAATTTTGTAACTAACGTGTCCTGAAACTTAGGATCTGGAAGAATATATCTTTTCTTTGGTTTAGCTTTTCTCATTGCTTATTAATTCTATTTTTTTGTTTTGGGTCTCTTAGCACCGTACTTAGATCTTCTCTGAGTTCGGTCACTAACTCCTGCGGTATCTAGTGCACCACGAATGATATGATATCTTACTCCAGGAAGATCTTTTACTCTTCCTCCTCTGATAAGCACAATTGAGTGCTCCTGAAGGTTATGACCTTCTCCTGGAATATAGGCGTTTACTTCTTTACCATTAGTCAACCTTACCCTTGCAACCTTTCTCATTGCTGAGTTTGGCTTCTTAGGCGTTGTGGTGTAAACCCTAGTACATACCCCTCTTCTCTGTGGGCAGCTGTCCAAAGCAGGAGACTTTGACTTTGAAGTCAATTTCTTTCTACCCTTTCTTACTAGTTGTTGTATAGTAGGCATTTACGATTGTTTAAATTATTTTTTCCTATTTGCAAATTTTGGACTGCAAAGGTAGCAAAAGAAGTAAATGAAACAAACGCTAGATGTGAAATAAAACGAGAATTTTAGCATTCATTATTTTACATGCCAATTCTGCTATTTAAGGCCTTTTATCAACTCTTGGTAGTGTTTTTCTCAGTCTTCTTTCCAGGTAATCTAAACGGTAGCCAGGCGATAACTAAGCCCATTCCAACACTTCGGGAAAGTTCAAATTAAAACACTCTTTCAGTCAAATCTTTCAGAAACTCTGAATGTCTTATTAAAAATTGCCTTTTCACCCAAATCAACAGGGCAAAATTCAAACTCCATTACTTGTCCCAGATTGATTATCTGCTTTCTTATCAAACATTAATTCACTGTAGAACTTGAATCGAACTAGCCCAAGACCAACAAACCTCTTCCAGTCTTTTACATCAATCAGTCCTAAACTCAGCAGCCTTTTGTAGTCAAGAAACGGCCTGAATACAAATGAATAGAGTCCTATAAATATTACAAACCATTGGATTCGCATTAAATCAGAGGAATATAAAGCCAAAATCGCGACTAAGGGTATAATTGTAGAAAAGTGATAAATACTGAGCGATCTCATATGTTATAATATTAATCTTTTGAAAGGGACGCAACACCAGCACAAGCTACAAGAGTAACTGGAGTATAGAGTCCCAAAGTTGCTGAATTCAGTATAATACCTAAAAACACATTAGCTGTATTACTCGGTGTTGGGCCATTAAGTTCACCTACACAATGATCAAATCGCCTCCACCAACTTTCAACACCATAAGCACTATTAATTCCAGAACTTCTGATATATTCAATATCTCTTATTCCATCCGAAGATACACTATATCTCAATTCAAGAACACCATTAAGATTAAAAACCTCATTGCTAACTGTCCCATCTCCTTGTATTTTCGTTTTGGTTGCAAAGGCACTGATGAGCTCTCCTTCTAAACCCAATCCAAAAGTCAGGCTCCTGGAAGGGTCATCAATCATGAGACAGGTAAATAGAGTTTTGCCTGCCTGTAAATCGGACAGTTCCTTCAAATTCGTGACGTCAAATTTGGACAAGTCTAGGTTTTAAAAGTCGGGATTGTCTAGACTCGCAGTACTGAGCGCCCTTGTGGCTTCAATTTTCTCAATGCCTCGGGCAAAATAAAGACGGGCTGTTGAGGATGCATTTCTAATTAAAAGAATGTCATTAGTCTCAAAATTTTCTTCATTCTTGCAAGCGCTCACAAGAAGGATTAAACAGAACATAACCATGATGTTGATTTTCTTTTTCATAATATTCTAAATTTAAAATGGACGCCACGACATTTTAAGGAGTGTCGAAAGCTTGCTTAATTACCCACCCGAAGGCTACCCCATTCCATATCAAACACAAATAAATATAAAACAATTTTATATAATTTAATATTTTTATAATTATATTTTCATATATAAACATTAAATTAAATTAATAAATAGCGTATTTAATTGTATTGGTCATATAGAAAATAATTAAAATTTCAGCTTCTCCTATCGTCTTGACAAAGATTACTGTGAATTTTGGATGTTCTTCGCTTTGATAACTAGTCCTATTATTTTCAAACTTGTATATATTATCCTCTAAGGCAACTAGCAATCTTTTAGCATGCATTAGGCGTAATCACAATTCTTGATCTCGCTTTTGCCTTAAAACACCTCCGAAATACTTTTTTGAAATAAATTATCAATTTGCTTATCATTGAATGGTGTTTTTTTCGCCAACAAACAAATTTGGCTCTTAATCAAACATAACTCTAAAGGTGTCAACTGTGATTGAATAATATCACAAGCCACTTGGTGAAGAACACCAACTGAGGCAAGAAATCAGATTAGTGTTCAAAAAAAAAGGACGGCAAATGCCGTCCTTTTTAATATTATAAATTTTGAATGAGATTAAGCCTCTCCGATAGTACCTCCGAAATTCACTGGGAATCTTGGTGGCTCATCCGTTTGCTTAACTGGTCCAAAAGTTTTTTCAAACTTATCTATATTATCCTTTAAGGCAATTAATAATCTTTTAGCATGTTCTGGAGTAATCACAATTCTTGATTTCACCTTTGCTTTGGGAACACCCGGCATCATCTTAATGAAATCAATTACGAATTCACTATTTGAATGTGCAATCATTGCCAAATTAACATATTGACCTTCAGCAACTTCTTCAGAAAGCTCAATATTTAATTGTCCTTGATTTTGTTCCTTTTCTGCCATGATTAGCTAAATGTTACTTCCTCTTCAGATTCAGATGATTCAGAAGACTCAGCTCTGTAAGCATTTTTCGCTTCCATGAGTTTTTCTAATTCTTCTTTGTTTCCAACGATCAAGTCTTCGTACTTTCTCAATCCAGTTCCAGCCGGAATTAAGTGTCCTACGATTACATTTTCCTTCAACCCTTTAAGATGATCCGCTTTACCTCTAATAGAAGCTTCACTTAATACCTTAGTAGTTTCCTGGAATGATGCTGCAGATATAAAACTCTGAGTTCCTAAAGATGCTTGCGTAATTCCTTGAAGTTTAGGCTTAGATACAGAAGGTTGCGCCTCTCTAACTTCTACCAACTTCATGTCCTTTCTTCTTAAGCTAGAGTTCTCATCACGCAATAAACGTGGAGACACAATCTGACCAGCCTTTAAGTTTTCAGAATCTCCAGGCTCAACAACAACTTTCATTTCAAGAATGGCATCGTTATCTTCTCTGAATAAGAATTTATCTACAATCTGTCCTGGTAAGAAATTAGTATCACCAGAATCCATGATCTCAACTTTTTGCATCATTTGCTTAACGATCACCTCAATGTGTTTATCGTTGATTTTCACACCTTGCAAACGGTATACTTCTTGAATTTCATTCACTAAGTATTCCTGAACAGCTGTTGGACCTTGAATGTTCAAAATATCATTCGGTGTAATCGCACCATCAGACAATGAATATCCTGATCTTACAAAATCTTGATCTTGTACCAAGATATGCTTAGAAAGAGGCACCATGTACTTCTTCTTTACACCATTCTTAGACTCAATAAAGATTTCTCTGTTACCACGCTTGATACCACCATAAGTAACTACACCATCAATTTCTGACACTACTGCCGGATTCGATGGGTTCCTTGCTTCGAAAAGCTCAGTTACTCTTGGTAGACCTCCTGTAATATCACGAGACTTACCCATTGTTCTAGGAATCTTTGCAATTGGTTGACCTACCTTCACTTTATCTCCTTCGTCAATTGCTAAGTGAGCTCCTACTGGAATGTTATATGATTTAGAATTATCCTTAGAATTAACAATAACTGCCGGATTCTTAGTCTTATCTTTTGTATCAGTAATTACTTTCTCCCTGTGACCAGTTTGATCATCAGACTCTTCTTTATAAGTAATGCCTTCTTCAATCGAATCAAATTCAATTTTTCCATCGAATTCGGAAAGGATAACTGCGTTGTATGGATCCCATCTACAAAGCTGGTCATCTTTAGCAATTTTTTGTCCTTCCTTCACTTCCAGGAATGCACCGTAAGGCACGTGATTTGAAATTAAAACTTTCTTGGTTTTAGGATCTAGAATCTGAATTTCTCCAGTTCTTCCCATCACCACTTCCATTTTTTCTTTGTCATCATTGACGGTAGTCAATGACCTTACTTCTTCGAAAGCAATTATACCATCAAATTTAGCTTTAACAGTTGCATCGACTGCAATGTTTGAAGCTGTACCTCCAACGTGGAATGTTCTTAATGTCAACTGAGTCCCAGGCTCACCAATCGATTGTGCAGCAATAACTCCAACTGCCTCTCCCATTTGTACCATCTTACTAGAAGAAAGATTTCTTCCGTAACATTTTGCACAAACACCTCTTTTAGTTTCACAAGTCAATACCGATCTGATTTCAACTTCCTCAATGGCTGTTTCATCAATTACATCAGTAATTTCTTGAGTGATTTCATCACCACCGGCAACAATTAACTCATTGGATAAAGGATCAAATACATCGTGTACTGAAACCCTACCTATTATTCTTTCTGAAAGCGGCTCAACAACATCTTCGTTGTCTTTCAGTGCTGAAACAGTGAGGCCTCTTAATGTGCCACAATCTGATTCATTTACAACTGCATCCTGAGCAACATCAACAAGTCGTCTCGTTAAGTATCCAGCATCTGCAGTTTTCAAAGCTGTATCTGCAAGTCCTTTACGAGCACCGTGAGTCGAAATAAAGTACTCAAGTACATCTAAACCTTCTTTAAAGTTGGATAGAATAGGGTTTTCAATGATTGCACCAACAGAACCAGCAAGGTTCTTTTGTGGTTTCGCCATCAATCCTCTCATTCCACCAAGCTGACGAATCTGCTCTCTTGAACCCCTGGCTCCTGAGTGCATCATCATGTAGATCGAGTTGAAACCAGCTTGATCTTCTTCCATTTGATTCATAAGGTTGTTGGTTAACTTAGTATTAACCCTCGTCCAAATATCAATCACCTGGTTATATCTCTCATTATCGGTGATAAGTCCCATTAAGTAGTTTTGCCATACAGCATCCACTTCTTTCTTAGCGCCATCAACCAATTCCTCCTTATGATCAGGAATATGAATATCGTTTAATCCCATTGACAAGCCGCCTTTATAGGCACTCATGAAACCAAGCTCCTTTATATCATCCAAAAACTCAGCAGTTCTTGCCATACCTGTAATACTAAATACAGTAGCGATAATAATTTGGAGTTTCTTCTTAGTCAATAACTCATCAACATATCCAACTTCTTCAGGAACAGACTCATTAAATAGTACTCTACCTGCAACAGTTTCGATTACCTTCTCTACAAGCTCGTCATTCTCACGAACCATCGTTCTGACGTGAATGTAAGCGTGCTTAGAAAGCATGCCTTCGTTCATTGCTATGATCACTTCTTCTGCACTGTAGAATCTACCGCCTTCACCAAGTTCTTTGTGATCTTCTGTTGATCTTCTTCCTTTGGTTACATAATATAGACCCAATACCATATCCTGTGAAGGAACAGTAATCGGCGCACCATTTGCAGGGTTCAAAATGTTGTGAGAAGAAAGCATCAACATAGACGCTTCCATTACAGCATTATGACCTAACGGTACGTGAACAGCCATTTGATCACCATCAAAATCCGCATTAAATGCAGTACATACTAATGGGTGTAATTGTATCGCCTTTCCTTCAATTAACTTCGGTTGGAAAGCTTGGATACCCAAACGATGAAGTGTAGGAGCTCTGTTCAATAGAACAGGGTGTCCTTTCAATACATTCTCAAGAATATCCCAAACTACAGGATCCTTTCTGTCAACAATTTTCTTAGCTGACTTTACTGTTTTAACAATTCCTCTTTCAATCAGCTTTCTGATTACAAAAGGTTTGAAAAGCTCAGCAGCCATGTTCTTAGGTAAACCACACTCGTGTAGTTTCAATTGAGGTCCTACTACAATTACAGAACGACCAGAATAATCAACCCTTTTACCCAAAAGGTTTTGACGGAATCGACCTTGTTTACCTTTAAGCATATCACTTAAAGATTTCAACGCACGGTTTCCATCAGATCTTACAGCATTCACTTTCCTACTGTTATCGAACAATGAATCAACAGCTTCTTGGAGCATTCTCTTCTCATTTCTAAGAATAACTTCAGGAGCGCGTATATCCAACAATCGCTTCAATCGATTGTTTCTAATTATAACTCTTCTATACAAGTCGTTCAAATCTGAAGTCGCGAAACGTCCACCATCCAAAGGCACTAATGGTCTTAATTCAGGTGGAATAACAGGAACCATCTTGATTATCATCCATTCTGGACGGTTCTCAATTCTTGTTCTTGCTTCACGGAAAGCTTCAACTACTTTCAATCTCTTTAAAGCTTCCGCCTTACGTTGTTGAGAAGTATCTGTTGCAGCTTGGTGTCTTAAAGCATAAGACAACTCATCCAGTTTGGTACGAGCCAATAGCATTTCAAGTGCATCAGCACCCATTTTTGCTATGAATTTCTGAGGATCATCATCATCAAGCATCTGGTTTTCACGAGGAAGTTTATCCAGAATATCAAGGTACTCGTCTTCAGTAAGAAAGTCCATATAGGCAATCTCATCTTCTTCCTTCACACCTGCTTGTATTACGACATAACGCTCGTAATAAATGATTTGATCTAACTTCTTAGTTGGCAAACCAAGAAGGTAACCTATTTTGTTTGGCAATGATTTGAAATACCAGATATGAGCTACAGGCACCACCAACTCGATGTGTCCCATACGCTCTCTACGTACTTTCTTTTCAGTCACCTCTACACCACAACGGTCACAAATGATCCCTTTGTAGCGTATTCTTTTATATTTCCCACAATGACACTCCCAATCCTTTACAGGTCCGAATATTCTTTCACAGAATAAACCGCCCATTTCAGGTTTGTAGGTTCTATAGTTAATCGTTTCCGGCTGAGTAACCTCTCCATGAGAGCTCTCAAGGATTGATTCCGGAGATGCTAAGCTAATAGTAACCTTGTTGAAGTCGTTGATAAGTTTTCTATTCTTTTTAAATGCCATAGCTTTTTTGTGTTCTTGTTTAAGGCCGAAGCCAACTGTTAATAAGAATGATTAGTCTAAAGTGATTTCTAATGCCAAACCTCTTAATTCATGAACCAATACATTGAATGATTCAGGGATATTTGGTTTAGGTATTATCTCACCTTTTACTATGGCCTCGTATGCCTTGGCCCTACCTATTACATCATCAGATTTAACTGTAAGAATTTCTTGTAACACATGAGAAGCACCAAATGCTTCAAGTGCCCAAACTTCCATTTCACCAAATCGCTGACCACCAAACTGAGCTTTACCGCCCAATGGTTGTTGCGTAATTAATGAGTAAGGTCCAATTGATCTTGCGTGCATCTTATCATCAACCAAGTGACCCAATTTCAGCATGTATGCTATACCAACTGTAATAGGTTGATCAAAACGTTGACCCGAAAGTCCATCGTTCAAATAAGCCCTACCTGCATTTGGCAATCCAGCTTCAGCTAATTCAGATTGAACTTCTTCCATTGTAGCGCCATCAAAAATCGGAGAAGCGTATTTTCTTCCCAATTCAAGACCAGCCCATGCAAGCACAGTTTCGTAAATCTGACCAATATTCATCCTTGAAGGTACACCCAGTGGATTTAACACAATATCCATTGGAGTTCCATCATCCAAGAATGGCATATCTTCTTCTCTAACTATTCTGGCGACAACACCTTTGTTTCCGTGTCTACCAGCCATCTTATCACCAACCTTAAGCTTACGTCTCTTAGCAATATATACTTTTGCCAATTTGACGATACCAGTTGGTAATTCATCACCTACTTCAATCGTAAATCTCTTGCGCTTAAATTCACCAGAAATTTCGTTTCTCTTTAGGTTATAATTTTTAACCAAAGTGACAACCAACTCATTGTTATGAGCATTCGATGTCCAATTATCTAAGTTCAAGTCAGAAATCAAATTAACTTCTTCCTGAACATTGTAGTTAGACTCATCCCTATAGATATTCTTCTCAGGGAATAAGTTCTCACTTATGTTCGCCTTATTGAATTTTATACCCTTGGCAATGATCTCATCTCCAAACTTATGAATTACACCTTGTGAGGTTTTACCTTGTAAAAGCGTAAACAATTTGTCGATCATTTGATCTCTAAGTGCAAGAAGGTCCTTAGTGTATTGTTTCTTTAGCACCAATACATCTTTCTTGGACTGTGCCCTTAGGTCTTTGTCTTTCTTTGGTCTTGTGAACAACTTTGTGTCAATAACAACACCTTGCAATGAAGGAGATGCCTTCAAAGAAGCATCCTTTACATCACCAGCCTTATCACCAAATATTGCTCTCAATAACTTCTCTTCAGGTGTTGGATCAGTTTCACCCTTTGGAGTAATCTTTCCAATTAAAATGTCACCTTCTTTGATCTCAGCACCTACTCTTATAATTCCATCTTCGTCAAGATTCTTAACCGCCTCTTCACTCACGTTTGGAATTTCAGAAGTCAATTCTTCTTCTCCTCTTTTAGTGTCTCTAACTTCCAAATCGAACTCATCAACATGAATAGAAGTAAACACATCATTTCTTACCACTTTCTCTGAGATTACAATTGCATCCTCAAAGTTATAACCTTGCCATGGCATGTATGCCACTCTTAAGTTTCTACCCAAGGCCAATTCACCATTTTTGGTAGCAAAACCTTCACAAAGTACTTGACCTTTTGTTACTTTTTGACCGTTCAATACGATCGACTTTAGAGTAACAGAAGTGTCTTGATTAGTTCTTTGGAACTTAATTAAGTTATAAGTTTTGTACTCATTTCCGAAAGTGATCAAACGATCTTCATCATCATGAGTATACTTTATAATTATCTTATCGCCATCTACATAATCAACAACTCCTTCTCCTTCAGAGATAATTAGCGTTCTTGAATCCATCGCGGCACGCGCTTCTAGCCCAGTACCTACGATTGGTGCTTCTGGTGAAATCAATGGAACTGCTTGACGCATCATATTGGATCCCATCAATGCACGGTTGGCATCATCATGCTCCAAGAAAGGAATTAACGAAGCTGCAACCGCAACAATCTGGTTAGGAGCAATGTCCATAAAACCTAGTTCTTTTGGCTCAACAACAGGAAAATCTCCTTCGAATCTAGCTTTAACTTTATCGTTTTTGAAATTACCATTGTCTGTCAATGGTGCATTCGCCTGGGCGATATTATGTGTGTCTTCTTCTTCAGCAGTCAAGTAAGTTACATCATCAGCAACTTTACCATCTTTCACTTTTCTGTAGGGTGTTTCGATGAAACCCATTGAATTCACTTTAGCGTGAACACAAAGAGAAGAAATCAAACCAATGTTTGGCCCTTCCGGCGTTTCAATCGTACAAAGTCTACCATAGTGAGTATAGTGAACATCTCTTACTTCAAAACCTGCTCTTTCTCTTGATAAACCACCAGGTCCCAATGCAGACATTCTTCTCTTATGCGTGATCTCAGCCAACGGGTTGGTTTGATCCATAAATTGAGAAAGCTGATTAGTTCCGAAGAAAGAGTTGATGACAGAAGACAACGTTCTCGCGTTGATCAAATCAACTGGTTTGAAATCTTCATTGTCACGAACATTCATCCGTTCCTTAATTGTTCTGGCCATTCTAGCCAATCCAACTCCGAACTGAGCATAAAGCTGCTCACCTACTGTTCTAACTCTTCTATTAGACAAGTGATCAATATCATCAACGATTGCCTTCGAGTTAATTAAACCAATCAAATACTTAACGATACAGATAATATCCTCTGTCGTTAAAACTCTTTTATCAAAAGAAGTTTCTAGATTAAGCTTTCTGTTGATTCTATATCTACCAACTTCTCCTAGGTCATACCTTTTGTCAGAGAAGAACAAACTCGTGATAATATCACGCGCTGTTTGCTCATCAGGAGCTTCAGTATTTCTTAATTGACGATAAAT
>Ga0115557_1003480_pt1 | contig 10276 bp, 8 predicted proteins | sample COGITO_mtgs_1104_FD_87280 | JGI IMG/M metagenome (GOLD analysis project Ga0115557, IMG submission 87280) | Pelagic marine microbial communities from North Sea - COGITO_mtgs_110421 | ecosystem: Environmental > Aquatic > Marine > Epipelagic | place: Germany:Helgoland, sampling site Kabeltonne... | reverse complement strand
CCAGGTTTAACATCCGTCGCCAAATTCTTATAAGTAGTGCTCACTCTGCTTCCATTCCCTATAATTTCTTGTGTAGAGATGACAATTTCTTGACCTGGTTTAATTGGTACTTCACCATTCTCAATTTCTCCAATTCGGATTTTAGGACCTTGTAAATCTTGTAAAATTGAAACATGTCCACCTGTTTCTTTATTAATCTCTCTAATCCGAGCAATTATATCCGCTTTGACGGCATGCTCTCCGTGAGAAAAATTCAGTCTAAAAACGTTCACACCAGCATGAATTAGTTTCAGGAGCATTTCCTTTGAATCGCTAGCTGGACCAACTGTAGCAACAATTTTAGTCTTACTGAATTTTGTATGCATAATTAAAAAATAAGGTTCTCTTTTGATTTTAGGGTAGCAGTTTCTATAGAAACCGCAAATTGCACGAAAGGTATTTCTTTAATACTTGTTAAAAAAGCATTCAGATCAAAAGTATCTGACTCATCCTTAACAATGATGAAGAAGTCAAAGTTTCCTAATTCTGGAATAAGTAAAGCATTAAATTTTTCTTGATGATTCTCAGCTTTATTTTTCAAAAGATGAAACAGTTGGTACTCTGTTTTACTCGTAAAATTCGAAATACTCATGAATTTATCACCCAAAAAGACAATTTCAATATTCTCAGATTTAGAAAAATCGAGGTTTAATTCACGGTTTAACATCCATGCTAACTTATATTCTTTCACTGATGCGGTAATGGCGATTAAGTCAAAACCAAAATCATAATCAACCGATAATTTATTCTTACTCATTCACTTCAGATAAAAACCACTTCAAACGCCTCAAAAGAGTCGATTCACAAGATTAAAAAATTTGTTTGACATTATAGTTAAATTGCATTTCTTTGCACTTAGTTTTAACTAAATACTATAGGAAATGTCTGAAATCGCATCAAAAGTTAAGAGTATCATAATTGACAAATTAGGAGTAGAAGATTCTGAAGTTACGCCTGAGGCAAGCTTCACGAATGATTTGGGAGCTGATTCTCTTGATACAGTAGAATTGATAATGGAATTCGAAAAGGAATTCAACATTTCTATACCTGATGATCAAGCTGAAAACATTGGAACGGTAGGAGATGCGATCTCTTATTTAGAGGCCAACGTCAAATAAAAAGTTACCTTAATTACAATTTTTTATGCAACTAAAAAGAGTTGTAGTAACTGGTTTAGGCGCACTCACACCAATTGGTAATGATGTTGATTCCTTCTGGAATTCATTATCCAATGGGGTGAGTGGAGCTGGACCGATTACTCGTTTTGATGCTGAAAAGTTCAAAACGAGATTCGCATGTGAAGTGAAGGATTACGACCCTCTTAATTACTTTGATAGAAAGGAAGTAAGAAAGATGGACTTGTTTACGCAGTTCGCAATGGTTGCAAGCACCCAAGCAGTTGAAGATGCTGGATTTGATTTTGATAAAATCAACCGTCAACGTGCTGGAGTTATTTGGGGTTCTGGAATTGGTGGACTTAAAACTTTCCAAGACGAAGTGCTGAACTTCGCGAGTGGAGATGGAACACCAAGGTTTAACCCGTTTTTTATTCCAAAAATGATTGCGGATATATCCTCTGGACTTATCTCAATTAAATATGGTTTTCACGGACCTAATTTTGTCACGGTTTCGGCTTGTGCTTCTGCCACAAATGCAATGATCGATGCCTCCACTTATATTCAGCTAGGTAAAGCTGATATTATAATTACAGGTGGATCTGAGGCAGCAGTGACTGAAGCTGGAATAGGCGGGTTTAATGCTATGAAAGCCCTCTCTGAAAGTAATGATCATCCTGCAACAGCTTCAAGACCTTTTGATAAAGACAGAAATGGCTTTGTATTAGGTGAAGGTTCAGGTGCACTCATTCTAGAAGAATATGAACATGCTAAAGCCCGTGGAGCAAAAATTTATGCTGAAATTATCGGTGGTGGTATGTCTGCAGATGCCTATCACATTACAGCACCTCACCCTGAAGGATTAGGCGCTTACAATGTGATGATTAATGCATTGGACGATGCTAAACTTTCGCCTTCTGAAATTGACTACATCAATGTTCATGGCACTTCAACTCCATTAGGAGATATAAGTGAAGCTGCCGCAATTGAACGTGTATTTGGTGAGCATGCATATAAGCTTAACATTAGTTCTACAAAATCAATGACGGGCCATTTATTAGGCGCCGCAGGAGCTATTGAAGCAATTGCATGTATTAAGTCATTGGAACACCAATTAGTGCCTCCAACGATAAATCATTTCACAGATGACGAACGATTTGATCCAAGATTGAACTTCACTTTTAACAAGTCTCAGTCGAGAGAAATTAAAATTGCAATGAGCAACACTTTCGGGTTTGGAGGTCATAATACTTCTGTGATTTTTAGAAAAGTCGATTAAGAGTGCGGCTGATTACAAGGCAAATCAGCGGACTATTCAAAGTATATTCTAATCAGGATAAAAAGCTTGTTAACTCAATCAAAATGATTGTAGGACACAGGCCTTTAAACTTGCATCCTTATAAAGTTGCCACCCAGCATAGCTCTATTGCAAAAAAAATAAAGCAGGGCTTCAAAGAATCAAACGAAAGACTTGAGTTTTTAGGAGATGCCGTTTTGGGACTCGTTGTCGCCGACTATGTTTTCAAAAAATACCCTTTTAAAGATGAAGGTTTCTTGACTGAAATTCGTTCAAGAATTGTGAGCCGTGATTCCTTGAATATGGTCGGCCGTAAAATTGGAGTAGAACAAATTGTAAAATTTGATCTTAAAAGAAAGACTCCAAATTCTCATAAATCCTTATTTGGTAACACCCTTGAAGCACTAATTGGTGCTGTCTATGTAGACCGAGGATTTAAAAAAGCGGAACGATTTATTATTAAGAAATTATTAATCCCACATTTCGATATCGAAGAAATAATTTCTACAACAAAAAATTACAAGAGTAAATTAATAGAATGGACTCAAAAACAGTCTAAAACCATCGATTTCATTCATATTAAAACCATAGAAAAAGGCCATTTCAAAGAGTTCATTATAGAAGTTCGGATAGACAACGAACCTATTACCAAGGGACACGGTTTAAGTAAGAAGAAAGCAGAGCAAGATGCATCGCGCGAGGCTTGCGACAAGTTATCACTATAGCAATATGGCGACTTATAAAATTGGTGCGGCAACTTTAAATCAAACTCCACTTGATTGGAAACACAATGTTTCCAATATCAAGAATGCCCTACGCAAAGCAAGGAAGGAGCAGATAGAAATATTATGCCTACCTGAATTATGCATTACTGGTTATGGTTGTGAAGATTTATTCCTGAGCAATTGGTTGCCTAAGAAAGCCAAGGGGTTTATAACTGAACTTGTCGATGAAACTGAAAACCTTTTTACGACACTAACCCTCCCACTCCATCATCAAGGACTACTCTATAATTGTGCTGTAATTGTTTCTAACAAACGAATTCTTGGAGTTTATGCAAAACAGTTCATGGCTTTAGATGGTGTGCACTATGAACCACGTTGGTTTAATCCTTGGCCTGCAGGGGAAATTTCAGAAATTGAAATTGATGGAGAAAATTACCCTTTCGGAGACTTAACATTTCATCTTAATGAATGGAAAATAGGCTTTGAGATCTGTGAAGATGCATGGAGGGGTGATAATAGGCCAGCATGTAGACTCTATGAACAAGGTGTGAACTTAATCCTCAACCCAAGCGCAAGTCATTTCGCTATGCAAAAAACTTTGGAACGGATTGAACTAGTAAAAGAAACTTCCAAATCATTCAGCTGTACTTATGTCTTTGCCAATTTACTTGGTAATGAAGCAGGTCGAATGATCTATGATGGTGAATTAATGATTGCTCAGAAAGGTAAATTGTTATTAAGAAATGACCTCCTTTCATTTGAACACTTTCAAGTCAAGTCTACGGACATTGAGTTTGGTCAAACGAACGAGGCAAAAATTGGAGATGTCATTCTTCCTGACTCCAAAGAAGATGAGTTTCCAAAAGCAGCAGCACTTGCTTTCTTTGATTACCTCCGGAAAAGTAAAAGCAACGGTTATGTTTTGTCTTTAAGTGGTGGTGCTGACTCAAGCACCTGCGCTATTTTGGTGGCAGAAATGGTAAAAAGAGGTTTGAGCGAGTTGGGTCAATCGGCGTTTCTTACAAGGATTAACAAAAAACCAAACGCAGAACAAAGTCAAAAAGAAATTGTAGGAGCTATTCTTACTACTGCTTATCAGGCTACAAAAAACTCTTCTGAGACAACTTTAAGCGCTGCAAAAACACTCTCTGAATCTATTGGAGCTCAATTCCACCAATGGAATGTGGATAATGAAGTAGAGGGCTACACGCAAAAAATCGAAACCGTACTTGGGGAAACACTGTCTTGGGACAAACAAGACATCGCACTTCAAAATATCCAGGCCAGAGCTAGAAGCCCAATAATATGGATGTTAGCCAACATCAAAAACTCCATCCTTCTTACAACCTCTAATCGTAGCGAAGGAGATTTAGGTTATGCGACTATGGACGGAGATACAAGTGGAAGTCTCGCACCTATTTCAAGTGTCGATAAGACTTTTATAATTTCCTGGCTGAAGTATGCAGAAGCACAACTAGGTTATTCTGGTCTTAAACTGGTTAATTCCTTGAAGCCCACTGCCGAATTAAGGCCTTCGGAGCAAGAACAAAATGACGAGGATGACTTGATGCCTTATGGCGTTATGGTTGAGATTGAGCGCTTAGCAATTCGAGATCGCAATTCACCAGTGGAAGTATATAAGGCTCTGCGGTTCAAAAAATTGGAAGATGAGGATTTACTAAAATCTCATATTAAAAAGTTTTACCGGCTTTGGAGTCAGAATCAATGGAAAAGAGAAAGGTTGGCACCTGCTTTTCATCTTGATGAATTTAATGTCGACCCGCGGACTTGGTGTCGTTTCCCAATTCTTTCAGCTGGCTTTTCTGAAGAATTATTAGCGCTTGATAATCTTTGACCAAAAGAGCCAATTTCTATTGGTTGAATTCGTTTATATTTGTTGAACTCTGAATAATTAAATATGCTGCTATATATTGTCTGGGACCCTATGAAAGAGATTATCAAGGGAATCCAACCACCCGTTTGGTACAGTGTTTTGTTTGCACTCGGCTTTATCATAAGTTATCAATTGGTCACTCATTTTTTCAAAACTGAAGGCAAAAAAGTTGAGCATGTTGATACGCTCACTGTCTATATGGTTTTGGCGACAATTATAGGAGCTCGCTTCGGGCACCTGGCATTTTATGAACCAGAACGATTCATGGCTGATCCCTTGATGTTCTTTAGAACTTGGGAGGGCGGATTAGCAAGTCATGGCGGAGTCTTTGGTATTTTAATTGCCATGATTTTATATAGAAACTATGAAGTTATTGCTAGCTGGTCACCTTTCAAATTCAAATTCAAAAAACTAAAAAGAAAGGGACAGAGCTACCTCTGGATTTTTGATCGATTAGTGATTGCGGGTGCTATGGCTGGTGCTTTTATTCGATTTGGGAATTTTGTGAACTCTGAAATTATTGGTAAACCCACCGATTCAGAATATGGAGTAGTATTCGCACGGGTCGCTGAAGAGTACTTAGAAAATAGTAACCTAGGGATACAAAGTGTTGAGGCATCTAAAGGAGATAGAGAAGAAAGACTTCAACCGGGTATAGTGCCTGTGGATCTAAAAATCACTTTTGAAGGAAAAAATACAACCGAACAATCGGTTCGACAAAAAGTAGAGTCGAATGTCAAAGATTACTTGACTAGATACCCCGCTATAAGGGAACATTATGCAGAACCATCAGGCACACCAATTAGTTATGTTATTACTACTGAAAAGAGACAATTAGTGGCTAATGTGCAAACATATGGCATATCACGGCACCCAAGCCAGTTATATGAAGCCGCAACCTGCATTTTGCTCTTTCTAATTTTGTTGGGGATTTGGGTGAAATACAAAGAAAGAACTCCAGAAGGTTTACTCCTCGGGATTTTTATGATTTGGGTTTTTGGCCTCAGATGGTTCCACGAAAATTTCAAAGAAAATCAAGTGGCATTTGAAGATGGAATGGCATTCAATATGGGGCAATTATTAAGTATCCCATTAGTCCTACTTGGCGTATTTGTACTTATTAGAGCATTTATTGTCCATAGAAAATCAAAAGCTATTACATAACAAAGCTAGATTTGGGATGAGGGGATTTGTTATTTCATTGATTTTGCTGTTGCCAATGCATCTTTTGGCACAAAACCAGAACAACGAAGACATCCCTCAAGACACAATCGTCACTGTTGGCAAAATCTACATTACTGGATACAAAAAAACACGTATTGAAATTATTAATAGAGAGCTCGACCTTACCGAGGGTCAAAAGATCACTAAGACACAGCTGTTACAAGTAATCCAACAGGATAAACAAAAGTTAATAAATACCAGGCTTTTTGTAGCCGTAGAAATCATCCCCCTGATGATGACCGATACAAATGCCGATATCCTAATTCAACTTAAGGAGAGGTGGTACATTTTTCCTGTCCCTATTTTCAAACTTGCAGATAGAAATTTCACTGAGTGGTGGGTAAATCAGAATGCAGACTTTTCAAGGGTAAACTATGGCTTGCAGCTCTATCATTTTAATTTGACTGGAAGAAATGATCGGGCTGCTGTAATTGCTCAATTTGGGTTTACAAACAGGTATCAGTTACAGTACCAAATCCCATATTTTAACAAAAAACAAACCCTCGGCTTATTCGTCTCAACTGGTTACAGTAATAATAAATCCGTAAGTTATAATACAGATAATCATAGGCTACAATTCGTACAATCTGAAGAGTTAATACGAAAGAACTATTTTGCCAGTACGGCAATCACTTATCGCCCATCCTATTATAGTCGACATAGATTTAATTTAGGATATTCTGAAACTTCTATAGCAGACACTGTTCGAAATTTAAACTCAGAGTATTTTCTTAACAACAGTGTCACACAGCAATACTTCAGGCTCAGTTATATATATACATGGGACAAACGAGATTTCATCGCATATCCACTTAAAGGGAAAAGTTACAGGCTTGAATTGAGCCAGTACGGAATTGGTATTTTTAATGACATTAATATGCTGGTGGCTAAAGTAGCTTATGGTCAATACGCTGAGTTGGGAAAAAATTTATTCCTCGCCAATCACTTCTCCTTCAAATATAACTTCAGTGATGACATCCCCTATATAAACAGATCAGGTATCGGTTATAAACCTGATTTTGTAAGAGGATACGAGCGCGATGTGGTTGAAGGTAAATATTATGCCACCAATAGGTCAGAATTTAAATGGCGCTTTTTTTCTGGGTCTCAAGAACTGTATAGCAATAGTAAAATTCAACAGTTTCAAACCCTACCGTTTGCCTTTTATCTTAAAACATTTATAGATTTTGGGTATGTAGGTACTCCGCTTCCATTTATTGAAGGAAATCAATTAAATGAAAAACTTTTAATGGGAGCAGGTATTGGTTTGGATATTCAGACTTATTATGATTTTGTCGTTCGTTTTGAATACTCAATTAATAAAGAAGGGGCTACGGGATTTTACATCAATTTCAAGTCAGCATTTTAATTATACTGTTTTAATATCCTATTTATTTATGATATTTTCATATATTCAAGTATGCGCGCAGTCTTTGGATTCCTACTAATTATCATTTCTGATTTTAACTTGAATGCGCAGCTTGCAAGTGTGCCTCCAACAGGACCTCGGGCACTTGGTATGGGAAGCATTTCAGTTACATCAAAAGATGTATGGGCATTATTCAATAACCCAGCTGGATTAGCAAAATTAGATCAAACCTCAGCGCTTTTTGCATACCGTACTATTTTTGATTTCGCTCCTTTCAATACGGTCTCTGCTGGTGTTGTACTACCAACAAAGATTGGAACAGCTGGGATTTCTGTTTTCAGATTTGGCGACGATGAGTTTAACAGTCAGATGCTCAGTGGAATGTTTAGTCATCAAATTGGTCTTGTAAACTTAGGGTTAAGAGCTAATTATCTTCAATTCAACATTGAGGGTTTCGGAAGAAAAGCAATCCTCATCGCAGACATTGGAGCCATCGCCAAGCTTTCTGATCAACTGTCCCTAGGAGTCCAAATTACCAATTTCACCCAATCATCACTCTCGCAGGAGGACCAAGAACGGGTTCCTACAATCATCAATATTGGGCTTAGCTATGAACCCACGCCTAATCTAATTATTACAGTAGAAGGAGAGAAAGATGTAGACCTTGAAGCTGATTTAAAAATGGGTCTTGAATACAAGGTATTAGAAAAGATATTTGTTAGAACAGGACTTACAATAGATAAAGGAACACATTCATTTGGGGCCGGAATAGAGTTAGCTCAATTCTTCTTTGACTATGGCATCAAGATAGATCAGTACTTGGGTAATAATCATAACCTAGGTTTGACATTCACTTTTCCTAATAAGAGATGATGCAAGTAAGAAAATGGCTTTTTTTAATCTCCATTTCCTTATCTATTTATTCAATTACAAAAGCACAAACGAACCAGGATTTTAATATAGAAGCATTCGTCGAAGATTTATTTAATGCTCAAGAATCAGCAATCCCTTATGAAGATTTTTATGAGTCGTTACTCCTACTCTATCAAAATCCATTAAACCTAAACTCCGTCTCGAACGGGAGACTAATAAATACGTACATTCTTTCCTCCGTCCAAATCGATCATTTACAGGCCTATATTAAAGAACATGGAAAACTCATCACCCTTTATGAACTACAGATTATCGAAGGCTTCGACTATGTCACAATCCAAAAACTCCTGCCCTTTGTGATTGTAAAATCAAATGAAGCTGACACCGACGATCGACCATTAATCAAAAGAATTGTATCAGAGCGCAACAACTATCTTATCACGAGGTACAAGTATGTTCTAGAGAAAAAAAGAGGGTACACTCCATTAAGCTCACCAGGACAAAGTAGGTATATCGGTTCCCCTTCCCAACTCTATTTCAGGTATAGAATTGCAAGGCCTGGAGACTTTAGCCTTGGATTTACGGCTGAAAAGGATGCCGGGGAAGCCATTTCATGGGATCCTAAAACCAAGAGATATGGGATGGATTATTGGTCTTTCCATTTTATGCTCGAAAAACAAGGTAAATTTAGAAGAGTTATAATCGGGGACTATCAATTACAATTTGGACAAGGAATTTTATTTGGTGCTGGGTTCAGCGTAGGAAAAGGTTCTGAGACTATCAATACTGTAAAACGGGTCACTTTAGGTATTCGCCCTTATTCATCTGTACTTGAGTCTGGGTTTATGAGGGGTATTGCAGCCACATACTCTTTCAATACAAAAATTAACATCACAGGATTTTATAGCCGGCTCAAGCAAGATGCGAACCTGAAGGTACTAGAGGGTAATAGTGCTGAAGATGAGTTCTTTTCTGCAATTCAAACTTCTGGATTCCATAGGACACCAATTGAAATACTCAATAAAAAACGCATCACGGAGCAAGTCCATGGACTAAATATCAATTACTTAGCTACAAGACAGCTTTCATTCGGAAGCACCGTAGTTTTCAATCATTTCGATTTCCCATTAATCCCAGGTAACAAACCCTATCAGTTTTTTGAATTCAAAGGGAAAACCAACGCTAATGGATCCGTTTATGGGAATTATAATTGGCAAGGGTTTTTATTTTTCGGGGAGGCCGCAATATCACAAAGCGGTGGAACAGCAGGAGTAGTTGGGCTAATTAAAAACCTGTCGCCAAAAGTAGAGTTTGCACTTATAATGCGAAGTTATCAAAAAGACTTCCACACTTTTAGAGGCACAGCATTTGGCGAAAACAGCAGGAATATAAACGAAAAGGGTATCTATTGGGGTTTTAAATACACCTTAAACAAGCAATTACAATTAACCGGATATTATGATTCCTTCAGTTTTCCATGGTTAAAATACCGCATTAATTCACCTTCTAATGGACAAGACTATCTTGTAAGAGTAAACTTTAACCCAAGATCAAATGTTAATATTTATGCTCAAATAAGAAAAAAAACGAAGGACCTAAATACAGTTGACCATGATACGGGGAGAACGATCGTCTTGCCCTCAACAAAAAGAATCTATGTGTTAAGCATCGCCTTTAATCCTACAACTCACTTCAACTTAAAGTCAAGAATTCAATCGAGCAATTTTTCGCATAATGATG
>Ga0115557_1003473_pt1 | contig 10293 bp, 8 predicted proteins | sample COGITO_mtgs_1104_FD_87280 | JGI IMG/M metagenome (GOLD analysis project Ga0115557, IMG submission 87280) | Pelagic marine microbial communities from North Sea - COGITO_mtgs_110421 | ecosystem: Environmental > Aquatic > Marine > Epipelagic | place: Germany:Helgoland, sampling site Kabeltonne... | reverse complement strand
TTTACATCTCTAATTAAATTTCTACTTTCTCCTGTCATGCCGTTTCTCACCTTCTCTACCCCCCCCCCCCTTTCCCTACCCTCTCTTCAACCCCCCATAATAGCTTGAGGATGGGAAAGAATCCCTCGCCGCCCCCCTTTACCATCATCTTGCTGTCCCAGCTCAGAACTTTCATAACGATGCGCTCATTCTTATTCAGACACTCTCCTACATAGACGAATACCGCCTGGCTCTCGCAGTATTTGATTATTTCCCGAGCGACAAAGAACCCAATGTTGTAGGAATTAAAATTTAGACGGTGTTTGTACAATCTAAAGGTCTCCGGGGACTCCAAGCTTGAGTATCCGAGTGTGGAGCAACACCTGCAGCATGCGAGGGTAACACCTCCGCTTCCGAATTTTCGCTCACCACGGAAATTGATGCTCGTTTTGTCAACCATGCGCTTCTCTTCCTCTCCGTCCTTCTCGTTCTCCTCGCCGTACCCCTCGATTGCCATTATCTCTAAACCCCCAACCCTGAATTCATTATGGTGTAGAACCAGCATTCGACTATCCTCGAGGCACAAGCCCTTCCTCGCTCCAATGTCTACGCTTGAGAAGTTGTACATTGTTTCGTTTGCACATTGTAAATAGTCGCTGATTTCGTCCCACTCCCCCGCAGGCAGGGGTAAGACCTCTTCAACTCCTCCCTCCAACAGCTCGTGCTCGCAAAAACGGCAAGCGGCAGAATTGACATCCTCGACGGTAGTCGGAACCTCATTCTCGGCAATCACTTCGAATATTTCCTCGTCATCTTTCTTGACCATCCCGTCAGAGGCATAGCTGACTCGGAGAAGAAAATACGGGCGATCGGCGTCAGTTCCCTCGTCGAAGAATTTAATCGACCCGGCGGATATCGAGCAGTGTTGAGGAAAGGTCACAGAGAGCACGGGAATCTTATTGCTCTTTAACTTGAAGACATTTTTGTTTGGACCCTTAATTTTTACTGAGATCTCCTCGCTCTCGTCTTCTCCGACGCATACCACGGTCATCTGATAACACTTTATGTGCTTCATCCTTTCCAAGGCGACGATAAACCTGTCTTCGCCTTCTTTCATTGATACGGTAGGAATTTCGTCGCCGCCGAGAATTTCTTCTTTGGCGTCAAGCCGAAATGATTTCGAACTCCCACAAAACTTCTTCGACTTTGCATTAACGTAGCGGATGTCGCAATCCGATCCCCTCTCTACGGTGAAAGTAAGTTGGACGTTGTTGCTGGTTACTTCTGTGCCTTCGCCAAAAACCTCCTCATCAAAGGCATATTCAAGTTCTAAATAATCATCCACGTCGTCGTCTACATTCGATCTACAGAGTACGATGTAGTCCTTCCAAAAAGCGAATCCCTCTGTTGCCTCCCAATGCACCTCGATTTTTCCCGTCACAAAATCTTCGGCATGTTCGTATTGCTTCACGGAAACGACATTGACGGTGCTGATGTTGACAGCTATCGGGGTCCTTGTCGTCGCATCATCGTCATCGTCGTCATCATTCTTACTCTGTTCCACCTTGTGCAGTGTATTCCACACCGCTCCCCCGACAGCCTTGACTAGATTTAAGCTGACAGTACTCACCCCATCCTTTCCGTCATTTTCTACGCACCATGATGACTCGGACGATTGAATTGTCCCCTCGAGCTCACATTTGTACGAAAATTGGAATCCCTCCGGATCACTTTCATTCGGCGGCGAGAGCACGGTAATAGCCAGAGATTTTTTCTGAATGTCAATATCAATGTCCCTCGCCTTGACGTCTTTCCGCGCACAAAAAAAACGAACTTCCACGTCCGACTCTGTTTGGCTCATCGATCCGATTATGCGACCGAATCCATCGTCAATATCTCGAACGATTCCCATGTCGACCTCCCGCTTCAAATCATCCATCTCCATTCCCTCAACTGAACGCCCCAAAGCTGCGCCAGCACGAGAGAGCTCATCCTCCTTGTCGCAAAGTTCCTTCTTAGCCTCCTCGACACGAGCACGCGCTTCGTCCACAGAAGAAGCGAAAGAATCCTTCACCAGATTTTTGTCCGCAACCGTTTTTTCGAGGTCCTCCTTCATTTTCTCGAGTGCCAAAAGCTTTTGTTCTTGGGTCATCTTGCTGTTTACTTTCTCGTCGCTAGTGATTTTATAAATCGTCACCGTTTTCGCCTGTTCGGCAGCCTTGACGAACTCCCCCAACCTGATGTTACGTCTACTCTCAGGCTCAAAGCTCCCGATCGCCTCAACATGGGGCGTCATCTCGCTAAAAAATGGGAGCGCCATGTTTTGGGGCAAGTTGCTGAAGATGACCATGTGCTTCTGCGGCTTGAGCGCCAAAAGTGCATTGCGGATCATTCGCTTAGACTTTTCCATAGCTTCAACTGCATTGCCGTCTCTCCCTCCGCCAAGAGACAGTACAGCGTCAAGTGTTCCTTTATCGATCACGCCGTCCAGCGAGTTGTCCTCGATCTTGACTGTCTCGAAAGAAGACCACGGCACTGACGTGCAATCGCATGACATGTAGCGAACGTTGGGGGCCCTGTTGTTGGAATTCATTCGGTCTGTCACAACCGGCGAAATGTCCAGGCCGATACCCGCCTTCCACACGCCATTACCCACAATTTGGCCCAGCAACATTGAATTCCCACAACCCAAATCAACACCCCTGCCTTCACTGCAGTCACCAAATACATCTTTCCATAAAGCCAACGTCCGCTCCCAATCTCCGTACCATTCGTAGGTCGATTTTTTATCAGTAGTGTACTTTTTATTCTCGGTATAAGCGTTATTCCAGTACTGCGCTGATCCATAATCTGGCAAGGAACTCTTGACTGATGATGAGCTTGCAGACGAGCTCATTTTATAATCATCAACAATGCTGCCGCCTGCGCCACCAGCAGCGACCACGTCCTTCCACTTCTTGACCTCCGCCATCGCTTCCTCCAGCTCTCTACGCGCCTCTTCCACTTCTCCACCATTCCCGCCCTTCTTTATGCCTACAGCAAGCTTGCAGATTTTCTTGTGTCCCGCTTTGTAGTGCTGGAGCTGGCATTGGCGAGAGCAATAACGCACGAGCTTGCACCGGGAACAGAGCGAGAGTTGATAAGGTCGTTGAGTGGAGCAGAGGGGGTTACTGCACAGTGAAGGGTCGGGATTTGACATTGAGAGGGGTTTGTTTAGGATTCAACAAGTTTCGGTGGACCGATCTTAGATGGAAGTTATTATTGATCGGTTTCTTGTCGCAGCGAGTGAAGAGCCTCTATAGTAGTTCGATGATCAAAGGTAAGGCGGTTTTCGTCGCAAAAGAGAAACGAGCGTCCCAGGGTGTATTTTGTCATTTCTTCGAGGGGCCAACAATCACTTGCCCCCTCTCCCCCATTTCCGTTGGCTAAAAGCAATAATGAAAGGTACCAGACCAACGCACAATACAGTGCTATGATATGTGTGCGCTGCTGCCGCTATGCTGATGACTTGCTCCATAGTTTTATCTTGTTACGAGTTTTTGTTTTTGAGTCCCTCCTCCGCCCCCCCCGCCCTTCCGCCCCCCCAGCTTAAAGGCGTACAGTGCAACAATCCACTGCCCGTCCATCTCTCTTTTGTGTAGAAGTGACTGAACTTTTGTGCAACCCCTTTTTTCCATGCTGACAGACACCGACACGAATGCCAGACTAACACACATTTTCCTGTATCTACAGCTTGCTTTTCGCTTGTGCTTGTGCTTGTGCTCGCGCTCAAAGCATGTGACGGATTTTACTTGCCCGGTGTCTACCCTCGAAACTTTGGTACAGGTGATGAGGTGCCCCTGCAGGTTGACTCACTTCGCTCCCGTAAAACTCTTCCCCTTGCCCCGTACTCCCTCCCCTTTTGTGCTCCTGAAAACCCTACAAGGGTAGCAGAGAACTTGGGAGAGTTTTTGATGGGAGAAAAGAAGTATGATAGTTTGTACTCTCTCCACATGAAAGAAGAGGTGTACTGCGCGCAGCTCTGCACTACGGACCTGGGAAAGGAGAGGCGTTCCAAGTTTTATGAAGCTGTTAAGGAAGAATACCATAACAATTGGATTGTGGACAATTTGCCCGCTTCAATGAGGCTTGAAGATGAATTGCATGAGACGGACCAATACTATGACGGATTTCCTATCGGGTTCATGGAGGGGGATGATGCCTATGTTTACAACCATGCCAACATTGCCATAAGTTACCACGAGGTTGAATCGGAGGAGGGGAAGTACCGTGTTGTTGGTTTCCAGGTAGAGCCTTTCAGCATTAGCCACGACTTCGAGAACAAGGCGAAAGGGTGGAATAAGGATCAAAAATTCACTGAGGTGGACATTTCAAACCCAATGCTGTCTTGTCAGAAGACCAGTGCAGGAGAAGAAACTGACAAGATGCATACTGATTGGGCTATGGTCCAAGGCAGTGGCCAGCAGAAGGCAGCGGGAGTCATTCTTTTCACGTACGACGTTACTTGGGTTAGCAGCGATCTCCACTGGGCATCTCGTTGGGATATCTACCTGAGCATGGGTGACAACATGGACAGTGAGGTGCACTGGATTTCCATCCTCAACTCGGTCCTCATCGTTCTCGTTCTCACAGCTATGATTGCCTGTATTCTCATTCGCGCCCTTCGCAAAGACCTCATGCGGTACAACGCCGTGCCAACTGACGAGGAGAAGGCAGAGGAGCGCGAGGAGTTTGGCTGGAAGCTTGTGCATGCTGATGTCTTCCGCCCGCCTGCGTCCCATCCCATGCTGCTGGCTGTGTGCTGTGGAACCGGAGCGCAATTGATATGTATGTCTATGATTACCGTATTTTTCGCCGCCATAGGATTCCTCTCCCCCGCTTACCGTGGTGGTTTGGTAATGGGACTCCTTATGTTCTATGTGCTATTTGGAGGAGTGGCTGGCTACGTTACCGCCCGTCTCTATAAAACTTTCAAGGGGAAGATGTGGCAGCGGGCGACTCTCCTCACCGCTTTCCTCTATCCCGGCATGTTCTTCGGGATGTTCTTCATCCTGGACCTAGCCAGTTGGACCTATGGCAGTAGTGACGCAGTCCCTTTCTGGATCATGCTCGTTGTGGTCCTGCTCTGGTTCTGCGTGTCGACTCCCCTGGTGTTCCTTGGCAGCTACTTTGGCTACAAGAAGGATGCGATTGAATTCCCCGTAAACACTTCAAATATTCCCAGACAAATCCCAGAACAACCCTGGTTTATGAACATGTTCCTCACCTGCTTCATCGGCGGTATTCTGCCCTTTGGGGCGTGCTTTGTCGAACTCTTTTTCATTATGAGCTCCATCTGGGCAGCATGGTATTACTACATGTTCGGATTCCTGCTGATTGTTTTTGTGATCCTGTTGATCACATGTGCAGAGATCACGCTCCTCTTCTGCTACTTCCAGCTGTGTGCCGAAAACTACAATTGGTGGTGGAGATCCTTCATGACCGGTGGCAGCGCCGGATTCTGGGTTTTTCTGTATAGCGTTTGGTACTTTAAAGGGCTTGGTATCAACACATTCGCAACCTACTTGCTTTACTTTGGCTACATGTCCGCCGTATCAATTGGTATCTTCTTGATCACAGGGTTGACCGGTCTAACGAGCTGCCTATGGTTTAACAAGAAGATATATGCCAGCATCAAGGTTGACTGATTTTCCGGCGCTAACAGTGGCAGCGCAGCGAGGTATAACATTTGTAATTAATGCTGAACTGAACTGAGGAGAAAGTTAAATTACAGCTGATGATTGGCGATGGCGATGGCGACGACATCTCTTGTTTGGTAACTCATTTCTCCCTCCTCGTTTTAAATACTACTCTAAACATCGTTAATAGCGACTGCCTTGTTCTATCCGCCGCTTATCGGAGGAATCAACGCAACCTCATCTCCCCCCTTCACCATAGTCACCACACCAGGAAGCAAGTATTCCTCATTCAGAGCTATCGTCAAAGAATCCTCACCCTCCTCAAACATCGGCCCGAGGGATGGGTACTTCTGCACTAGAATACCCTTAAGTTCATCCGTCGTTATGGGCGTATTTAAGGGGATGGTGAATGAGGAGAGGTTATCGCAGGCTTCCTTAGCGGACGCAAAGAGGAGGATGGTGACGCTCATCGTATGATTCTGACCTAACGTTAAGATCAATCTTTTGATCAATTATTCTAATTTTGTCCAGGGTCTTGACGACAATATTCTCAAAAACGAGTCCTTTGCTCCAATGCAAGGTGAGGGAATCCCGAAGAAGGTGGTGGGATTATTATTTGGAACATAACTACACTTCAGTTTTTTAATCGCCAAACGCGCTCGCCCCCCAACACTAACTATATTATGACGACAATTGACGGGAGCGATATCATTGAAATTCTTGATGAATTCACGCAGGAAGGCCTCACAGCGTTCCATCAGAATCAAGTTCTTTTGAGTGCCCTTGAGTCCAGGGATGAAGATCTCGTCAGGAATCAGTCCCTGGTGAGGAGAAGTGGCAAAATACGGCGAAGGATGACGGCTGAACTACGCCGCCAAGTTGATGAAGTTGATGCAAAGAAAAGAAGATTAGAAAACTCATGCCACCGCTAACAAACTCACCCCACAGATCGCGCAGATGGACGAGAAGCTTGGTGCAGCTCAAGTCGAGAGCGCGAATCTAGCTGCGCGGCTAGTCCAGGTATTATATATTTCAGGATCGACAGCGCAGTTTGCAGTGGTGCTTGCCTCTGCCTGCCCAATCACTCTCACTCACTCACACACTCACTCACTCAACCCAACTCATTCTCATTCACACAGACGCAGAAAGAAGGGTTCCTTCGGCTTTCCTCCATTGTAGAGTCATGCAAATTTACGCAGAAAATCGACGAGCAGGCTGTGAGACTCGCTGGAGAGCGACAAAATGTCATAAATGCCCAAAAAGATAAGCAGAGGGTAATGGTGGAGGTTGAGCATCTGAGGAGGAAGGTGAGGGTGATTTGTGATTTGGGGAACTGTAGGAGAAGATTCATTGCGTGGGAGCACTTCGCCCTTTTGTTCTAACAGACCTGTATTCGCCTCAGCTCCAGAGCTTGCAAAAGGAACTCCAAGACGCCAAGAGGAAGAGCGATGAGACAATGAAGATGGCTCACAGAGCCGATGTAGGCAATTCCACGCTTGACTGGTACAAAAGCAAATTGGAGGAAGCAAAATCTGAAATTGAGGGACTAAAGAAGAAACTCAAGGGCAGAGAAGATGGAGAATTTGACGATCGCGAAGAAGCGGCTGGTGAGATGAGATGAGATGAGATATCAAAAATAATTCTTTTCGTCGCATCTAACACATTTTTTATCGTATCGCATTCTTACGCTTATCTCAGGGGGGAGATTCGCAAAGAAGAACAAAAGGGACAACAAACCAAAAGACTCGGGGTCTTTTGCCTTCAATGATGAGTGAACAAATATTGACAAACCAGATACACAAAACAAATCCAAATCAAAACCTGCATCACAATGTTTTTACGACATATTTTTCGTTTTTTCACTTTTCATCTACTTCATCAAACCCATCGAAACGTTGTTCTTTCTTGTCACCATCGTTTCCTAGACCTCCAGCCACAGCACCGATCATGAGCACCCCCAAAGCAGGCTGAACAACGGGCTGAAATATCCCATTAAAAGCAATCTGGAAGCATGGGAGTGTAAACATTCACAAGATATGAGTTCAAATTCAATGTGCATGAATGCGAGGACGCAATTTGTCAACTGTAAACTAACCTGTACGCCATCTCCAACTCCTGCTATCGACAAAATCGCTCCTGTGACGAACCATAACAGGAAGAAGCAGATGAGAAAAAAATCAGCCGTGACAATAGTCGATATAATGTCTTTGACGTTTGAACTGGTGGAGCCACCTCGCGTTTCGCCGGTGTCTTTTAAGGATAGAGGCCTCTTGCGCCGAAACTTGTCGGCGTCGACTAGAAGCATTTCTAAACCGTCGCTACTGGGGCCATCATCCTCATCCTCATCCTCATCGTCTTCATCATGCTCACCATCCTCATTATCGAAAGTAGAAAAAAGGGGGAGGGACGATCGACTCAATCCGTTCGCAATAGGTAGTTTGCTCAATTTTCTAAAATATGGTGCCGTTGGTGTAAAGGCGCAGGCATAGAGGGTACACAGGAATAGGAGGAGGAGGAGGAGGAGGAGGGAGGGGGTCATAAGAAAAAAGGGCAACGTTGAAAAGGTTTCTGGAGTAAAATCACGGTGACGCCTTCATCCAGTACGCTTCTTCTTCTTAGGACAAGGCTAGAACAAAAATATCGATGAATTGGTGGTGTGGTATCAAATTTAATTCTGACTTTTTCTACCTCTTTCCTTTTTTCCATTCCCATGCTTTCTGTGTTCTCAGGAACGTTTTTTGAAACTCTCCTTCGTACACAAGGATTAATAGTGTTGTAGATCTTTGTAGAGGACAGTTGAACGGAAAAGTGAGTACATGATTAGTGGAGTAATGCAGGAGAACTGAATTTCGCTGGTAATGAATGACATGCCCGCTTTAGGGAAGATTATCCCGGTCATTGGGGGGTCATGAATGTCAGAGGGTTGTTATCGAATAAGGTTCCTATAAAAATGCACACGTGGCGGCGATCAGGGCCATTTGGGGGGGGGGGTCGTAAGGCATCATTGCAATAATGTTTCGCTGCTCGTGTTTCTGTACTGTGGTATTCTGGTACATTCTCAGTTGTATGAATATTGACAACGAAACAAGCATGGAAACACCACTCTTTAACACCAATCATTTATTTCAGTCTGTTTCTTTTAGCTCTGACTCTGAGGAAGGGTTTCAAAAACACCAAGTCCAGCAAGAACCCGAGATTCGCGAGGGTTAGAGTCACGACGGTCACTAGACCAATTACCAACCATTGCTCTCGAGTCTACACCTACCCCGACACTAGGGGTACCCTCCTCTTACCCTTCCCCCTCTAAGGCGAAGGCGCCTCTCATACACGTTGAGCTCTTAGCCCTGGGCATCTCGATCGACGACGGCAGCTTCGACGACGGCAGTCTTGACAACAGCAGCGTTGGAGAGAACGTAGTTGCGGAGTCGTTTTACTTTACGGAGCCCAATATGTCTAAACCAGACAACGACAACGACAACGACAACGACGACGACGACGACGGCAACGCTGGGTTATTCCCCCCCCGCGCGCCACCGCCCTCTCGACCTCCACCAATGTCACAGTCTGAAGGAGAAAGCAACAAAGACAAGGATTTTGGAAACCCTGATTATTATTTGAACGATTTTATCACCAAGTCGTCTCCCCCGCCTCCTCCCCCTCCCCCCCCGCCGCGACCACCTGCCGAGACTGATGCTGCCAAGAAGGAGGCAGCCGATAGGAAGAAGTACGCCGATAGGAAGAAGTACGCCGATAGGAAGAAGTACGCGGAGAGAAAGGCGGCACGTAAGGCGAAAAAGGAGGAGGAGGCGAGGAAGGTAAGGGAGGAGAAGGAACGCCTGGCGAGGAAGAAAAAACGGAAAGAGAAGGCAGTCGCCGTTCGAGCTGCTGCCACTTCAGCGAGCAAGGCAACCAATGGGAAGGCGATTGAGGACAGATCGGCCCACGATCACAATACTGCCCACAAAAAGGCTTCCCCCCAAGTGATAACCCAGGTACCACCGAAGGTGCTGTCACATTCCTTACCGTCCGGCCCCTCCCCCTCGCTCGCGGCCGTCATGGAAACTCTCACCTCGAACCACGCGACGCTCCGTTCTTCCGTTTTGGGCGAACGCATCAAGCGGGAAGAGGAGGCCCACGCGCTCGCCAAGAGCGTCCGGGATAAAAAGCTCGCCTACCTCGAGGGGAAGGTCCGAGCGGCGCAACTCGACTGCGAGGAAATTGAGAACAGGAGGAGGGAGCTCGTGCTGAAGACGGAGGGCTTGGAGGAGGCTGTGCACCCGGGGGAGGGGAGTGTGGAGAGGAAGTTGCAGGAGTTTGATGAGAGGAAGATGCTTGAGATTGAGAGGAGGATGGTGGTCGGTGAGGCTTCGTGTAAGGAAATTGAAATGAAGAGGGAGAGGCATGAGAAGGAGCTCGCGAAGACTTTGGAGAAGTTGAGCGAAACTGAGAACGGTATCTTGGAGAGGATGAAGGAACAGCATGAGGAGGCGCTCCTCGCGATGGAGGGGGAGAGGCTGAAGAGGGAGGAGGAGTGGAGGAGGGAGGAGGAGGAGCGGGACCGGGAGAGGGACGAAAGGAGGAGGGCGGAAGACGAGGAGGTCGCTCTCTCGAGTAGAGAGAGGCTGAAGAGGGAGGA